>Ga0182739_1002608_pt1 | contig 16696 bp, 11 predicted proteins | sample eDN5th30CBELigBY_FD_128873 | JGI IMG/M metagenome (GOLD analysis project Ga0182739, IMG submission 128873) | Enriched backyard soil microbial communities from Emeryville, California, USA - eDNA 5th pass 30_C BE-Lig BY (version 2) (version 2) | ecosystem: Environmental > Terrestrial > Soil >... | reverse complement strand
GCGCGGGCCGAGTCGATGGATCGGCTTGGTGGCCGAAGACCGTCGCCAGTTGATTCGGTTCTGGCCGGTGATTCAGAACATGGTGGTGCAAGAGCTGCGCGTGCGCTACCAGCGCTCGATGCTCGGGTTCTTTTGGACCCTGCTCCATCCGGTTCTGATGATGACGACCTTGACGATCGTCTTCTCGCAGCTCCTTGGCCGTGACCGCAAAGGCTATGCGATCTTTCTGTTCTCCGGCATGGTTCCCTGGAACTTCCTCAGTGGAAGCGTCAACGATTCGGCGTTCTCGATCATTTCCAACGAGGCGCTGATTCGAAAGATCTACCTACCCAAGCTGGTCTTTCCGCTGGCGCGACTCCTGATCAATCTGACGACCTTCTTGTTGTCGATGTTGGCGCTGGGGCTTCTGATGAAGCCGCTCGGCATCAGCATCACGCCCCAGTTGTTGCTGCTTCCCATCGCGATCGTGTTACTGGCGGTTTTCACTCTCGGTTTGAGCCTGATCGTCGCCACGACGAACACCTTCTTCCGCGACTGCGGACACCTGGTGTCGGTCTTCTTGCAGGCCTGGTATTTCGCTACCCCGATTATCTACGAGTCTTCCAGCCTGCCCCCTTGGCGGCTCTGGACCAATCCGGCGTTTCCGTTCATTAAGCTGTTCCAGGTCATTCTCTCCGAAAAGCAGTGGCCTGACTTGTCCTTGTTCTTGGTGGCGGCCGGCATTGCCACGGTCAGCCTGGGGATCGGTTATGTCGCATTCAAGTGTCATGAAGACAAGTTCGTCTTCCGACTCTAGTCGCGTTCTGCGGTGGGAGCGTCACTCCTCCGCGACCGAGGCCCTGGTCGATCTCGAGAATGTCTCGCTCCGGTTCGTCAGCTACTTCGACAAGCAATATTCGTTGAAGCGAGCGGTCCTGGACCTGCTGCTCCGCCGCGAAGCTCCGGTTCCCACGTCCGAGTTCTGGGCGTTGCGCGGGGTGAATCTGCGGATCAGCAAGGGGGAGCGAGTTGGGATTGTCGGGTCCAACGGCGCGGGCAAGAGTACTCTGCTGCGGCTGATGGCGCGGATCTATCCCCCGACGAGCGGAAACCTGCGGATCCGGGGGACCGTCGCGCCCTTGATCGAGATGGGGGCCGGCTTCAACACCGAGCTCTCGGGCACCGACAATATCCTGCTCAACGGCGCCATGCTGGGCATGAAGCGTCGTGAGATGCTCGACAAGATCGATGGTATTTATGAGTTCACCGGCCTGCGCGAGTTCGCTGAGCTTCCGCTCAAGTACTACTCCAGCGGTATGTTCATGCGGCTCGCCTTCGCCATTGCCACCGAGATCGATCCCGATATCCTGATGATCGACGAGTCACTCGGGGCGGGTGACGCTGCGTTTGTCGAGAAGGCCAAGGCCCGGATCATGGGTTTGCTGGACCGCTCGAACGTGGTCATCATCGTCTCGCACGACCTCGGCGCCTTGCGTGAGATGTGTACGCGAGGAGTTTGGATGCGTCGCGGTCAGGTTGCCGGCGACGGACCGATCGACGAGATCATCGATCGTTACCTCGAAGACACCGAGGGCCAGCCCTCTTGACCGATTTCCGACTCACGGGAAATTCGGCCCGGCTCTCCACGCGAGGGCCGGGCGAGGGATGAGTTTCAAGGGGTCGAAGGAGTGACCCGCCATGTCTCTTGCCTGCTTGACGATCGTCGCATCCACGCTACTGGGATGGCCCGACATCACCGTGCAGCCAAGTCGAGGCGAGCGCGCACATTCTGTGTCGTATCGCAACCTCGCCAACCTGGATCGGGCGTCCGAACGGACCCTCGAGACGATCAAACGCTACGACCTCGGCCGGCAGTACCGATTCGGGACTGACCGGACACTGGCGAGCCTGGTCAAGCTCGCGCGGGAACGCCCGGAACCGGAACTGGTGTACGCACTGGCCGAGCTTTCCTGGATCGAGGGGCGACGACTCGACCGATGGCGGAGACCGACGGCGATCGAGTATTACCTCGACACTGTGGCGTACGCTCACGACTTCCTCACCGATCCCGAGCTCGTGCGTCCCGAAGGGCAACGGGGGTCCGACCCGCGTTACCGGACGGCGATGGACCTGTACAACGCCGCGCTCGAACGGCTCCTTCGTGCGGCCCAGGCCGTCGGTCCGATCACCCCCGACGGTTCGATCAAGCTAACCGTCCGTGGTCGCGAGCAGGTGATTCGGGTCGCCCTGGGGGACTCGGCCTGGACAGCGGAGGACGTTGACAAGCTCATCCTCGCCTCGGATTACGAGGTGAGCGGCTTGATTTCCCGAACCTACCAGTTCGGTCTCGGCGTCCCCTTGATCGGTGTCCGACTGGCCGACGGACCCGCCACGGAAGCGACCCGCTTCTATCCCCCCGAAATGGCCTACCCGTTGACCGCCTACCTCAAGCCCAACTCCCGGCTCCGCGAGACGGACCCGAATTCCAACGGCGAGCGGGAATGCACCCTGGAGCTCATCGATCCGGTGCGAGTCCGGACCGTTGGCCCGCCGATCTCATTGCCGGTCGAGAGTGACTTCAGCACGCCGCTGGCCTACATGTGGTCACGTACCGACCTGAATCGCTATCGCTGGACGGGTTTGCTGCGTCCCGACCAGGCGATCGACCGGGCCAACCTGATGATGCTGCGTCCCTACGAGCCGGGCAAGATTCCGGTCGTGATGGTCCACGGTCTGATCTCGAGCCCCTTGGCCTGGATTCCCATGGTCAATGAGCTCTTCAACGACCCGAATATCCAGAAACGCTACCAGTTCATGCTCTACATGTACCCGACCGGGGTGCCGATTCCCATCGCGGCGTCGATGCTTCGGGCCTCACTTCGGGAGGCGGAGCAGAAGTACAACCCCCAAGGGCGTGACCCTGCGTTCGGCCAGATGGTCCTGCTCGGCCATAGTATGGGGGGGCTGCTGAGCCACGTCATGACTCTGGATAGCGAGGACAAGCTCTGGCAGTTGAATACCGATCGTCCGTTCCGAGAGATCCAGGGGCCGAAGGAGGTTCTGGACGAGCTGCAGAGTTACTTCTATTTCAAACCGCTTCCGTTCGTGCGCCGGGTCGTGTTTCTGGCGACCCCGCACCGTGGTTCCGAGTTGAGCCGGAGCCTGGTCGGCCGCGTGAGCTCGGGCCTGATTTCGGAATCGGACCATATTAACAACCTTCTTCAGAAGCTGGTCAGGGAGAATCCCGACGCCTTCGACAAACGCCGTTTTCGCCGGTTGCCGACCAGTATCGAGACGCTGGAGTCGATCAATCCGAATACGCCCTCGATTCTCAAGGCGTTCTTGATGATGAGACCGGAGGCCGGTGTGGTCTACCACTCGATCATCGGCTCGACCCGGCCCGGAGGCGTCGACCAAACAACGGACGGTATCGTTCCTTACAGCAGCGCCCATCTCGATGAGGTTGAGTCGGAGCTCCTGGTTCGATCCGATCACGGCGTCCAGAAGGATCCGGAAGCGATTCAGGAGGTTCGTCGCATCCTCCACAAACATGCGTCTCTCCCCGGTGGCCACTTGCCGCCGCCAACCCTGGTTCCAGTTCCCGCCGGGGTGCGCTGAATCGGGCTGTCGTTCCCTCTGTCGGCCTTGGTCCGTCCGCCTGGAGTGGTCCCATGCTCGACATGAACGCTCTGGTCTCTGCCTCCGGAGGGTTACCGGCGGTGGCGTTCGGCCCCAGTTCCGTGCCAAATCCCAGATTCGGGTAGCGGCGGCTGGACTCGGCGACTCCGTCGGTCGTAGAATCGCCAATGGGCCAAATCGGCGACCGTCAGAGATGACGATTCCTCCACGCTTCCAGACGGCCCTCACGCACAAGGTGGAAGCGGGGGTGGCAATTCGGGCTCGCAAGTCGAACGGAAAACGACGGTGTACGATCGAAGAAACGGTACGTCCTCAGAAGTTCGCCCGAGAGGGAGACGCACCGGCTAGTTGTCGAGTCCGCCGCCGTAATGGGAGCGGTTCCGCATGGACTTCTTGCCGATCTTTCAGCGGATCACAGGCAGACGTCACGTGGGCTTGCCTGGGGAGGTTCGGGTCGCGATTCTCAGTACGCCGAGGTCCGGAAACTCGTGGCTTTGCTCAATGCTGGACCACGCCTACCAGTGCAGCGGACATCACCCCGACCTCGGTGAACTCGCTCTATTCAATCCGCTTGGTGCTCCTTGGTCCGAGCTTCCGGGCCATTGTATTCTCATGTCGCACTGGCACCAGGTCGAACCGCTGACTGCGCTTTTGAATGAGCACCGGTTCTTCCAGATCACCCTGGCACGCCACCCTCTGGATGTGCTGATCTCGATCCTGCAATACGCGCCTTGCGAAGGCTCTCTACGTTGGCTGGACGGCGAAGGGGGCGATGAACGCTCGATCTACGGAGTCGCTCCCGAGAGCGAAGAGTTCATCCGGTATGCGACCAGTCGCCGGGCCCAAGCTCTGCTCGAGGTGAGTGCGGAGTGGTGGTCCAGCCAGGAGTGTCATCGGATCCGATACGAGGACCTGGTCCGCCATCCCCGGTGGCAGTTGGGCCGGATCGCTCGGCGCCTGGGGGCCATGCCTGAGGTGGGTTTCGAGGAGACCGTGGCCGCTTGCACGTTCGAGCGCCTGAGAAATCCCGTCACCGCCCGGTTCGTCTGGAAAGGAAAGCCCGGGCTCTGGAAAACACTGCTCACCCGCCCGGTCGCCCAGCGCATCGCCGCCGCGCACGCGAGGGTCTTCGCGGCGCTGGGCTATGCCTGCGATCCCGATCGATCCCTGGATTCGCGACGCGCCACGCAGAATTGGGCTCGGTTGGTGGCCGCCAAATCATCGAGCGTCCCCGTGGGAGCCTCGAAATCGGTGGCGTGACCGATGGTGAGCCTCACTGTGTGCTCGACCTCGGATGTGGTACCGGCTAGACTGCGCCTGTGACAGGCTCGATTCGGTTCCACCACCACTTCGGATGCCGGTGCGATGAGCGAAACCCTGGCCGACCGACTGGCACGCTTTGCCCTCGAGACCACGTACGACCAACTGCCTGAACTGGTGGTCAGGGAGGCGAAGCGGCGACTGCTCGACGCCTTCGCGTGCGCGGCGGGCGCCTTGCAGGAAGATGCGCCGTCGATCGCGCGCCGGGTGGCGAGGACGATTCGGAGTGATCCGGGGGCGGCTCTCTTCGGCGGTGGCCGGTCGTCGCCCGACTGGGCGGCGTTCGCCAATGGCGTCCACATTCGGTATCTCGACTGCAACGACACTTATCTTTCCCTTGAACCCGCCCATCCCAGCGACAACTGGGCGGCGGTCATGGCCGTCGGTGAGGAGGTGGGCGCGGATGGCCGGGCCTGGATCACCGCCGCGGCGGTGGCCTACGAGGTGCAATGCCGGCTCTGTGACGCCGCGAGTATCAGGGCGCGAGGCTGGGATCACACAACCTACGGGTCGCTTTCGACTTCCTTGGCCGCCGCCAAACTGTTCGGACTCTCACACGCCCAGACCCTCCATGCCACGGGCATTGCGGGCACGACGGGGACCGCGTTACGGCTGACCCGGGCCGGTGAACTCTCGATGTGGAAAGGGTGTGCTTTTGCCCACGCGGCCCGGAACGGCGTTTTCGCTGCGCTGTTGGCTCGTGAGGGGTTGACGGGCCCTGCCCCGTTGTTTGAAGGCGATATGGGTTTCTGGCAGCAGGTCTCAGGACCGTTTGAGCTTCTCAAGCTCGGGGGGCCGTCGGCCGACGACTGGATGCTCCCCAAAACCTCGATCAAGTTCGTTCCCGCCGAGTATCACAGCCAGTCCGCCATCGCGGCGGCATTCGAGCTCCGTCCCCAGATCAGGGACCTGTCCAAGATCCGTTCGATGGAAATCGCCACATTCCGAACCGCTGTGGAGATCATCGGCCAGGATCCGGAGAAGTGGCGACCGAAGACCCGCGAGACGGCCGACCATAGTCTCCCCTACTGCACGGCTGTCGCCTTGCTGGATGGTGAAGTCTCGGCCCGTCAGTTCCTTCCCGAACGACTTGCGGACCCGGTCTTGCTCGACCTCGTGGCGCGCACCCGTATCATCGAGGATCCCGCGCTGACGGCCGGATATCCCGCCGGCATCCCGAACCGCGTGCGGGTGACGCTCGAGGATGGCTCGACCCTCCAATCCGAGATCGCGTTCCCGCCCGGGCACGACAAGAACCCCCTGACCGATGAACAACTGGCGACGAAGTTCCATGGCCTCGTCGACCCAGTGCTTGGCAAGTCCCGTGGGGATGCGATCTGGGAACGCCTCTCTCGGCTCGAGAGCGACCCCACGCCCCATGAGGCGATTTCCCTCCTCGCTGTGCCGTGAGCTTTTTTGAAAGCCTTGACCCTACGTACGGCGTGGGCTGTGAGACACCGCTCTTGTGACGGTTCTTTTTTGAGATTTTGATCTTTCGGGTACCTGGAATCTCGTTGCCGAACCGACAGCGTGAACAGACTCCCGACGGCGCATTTAAGACTCGAGCCGAGTTGGAGGAACGCCCAAAGATCCGCACCCGATGCAGGCAAACCGATAAGGAATTCCGCGTTGCCGAAGTGGTCCTGTCTGACTTCAATCACAGTTTGAAATGGCAAGGGACACTTCCTGTCAATTCGGAATTGTGTAAATCATCGTAATCCGGTAAGACGTCGGCTCGATCGGACGTGGATCGTCCGCCTGTGGCTCAGTGCGGATCAAATCTCGGAAGGGGATAGTCTTTCATGGATGAGAGCAAGGAACACGTTGGCGAGCCCCAACTTGGCCATGTGCCCCGCGTCCGATTCGTCGAGCGAATTGGGGGGGAGCGGGGACTGCAGTTTACGGTGGCCTTTGACGAGGACGCCCCCGACGCTATCACCTCGGAGTTGGCTGCGGGCCGACTTCCGGAGGTCGCTCTTCACGCGATTGAATCCCTCAAGGCTACGACTCCGCGGGGGGGGCGAGTCCTCGACCTGGGTACGCATGTCGGGACGTTTACGCTTGCGGCCGCGGCAATGGGCTACGAGGTCATCGGGGTCGAGGCCTCGCCGCAGAACGCCTACCTCTTGCGCTCGAGTCTGCAACGAAATGGATTTGATCGCGTCCATCTCGTCAACGCTGCCGTGAGCGATCGGCCCGGGACCCTGGAGTTTTCCCAGGCGGGTCCCTACGGCCACGTCGTGGCGCCAGGCACTGTGGGGGGGGCGGTCTCGGTCCCCGCCGTTCGGATCGACGACCTGCTGGCGGAACGAGGGTGGGATCGCGTCGATTTCATCAAGATGGATATCGAAGGATCGGAGATTGCCGGGCTCAAGGGGATGCACAAGCTCCTGAGCGACCCCAAGGCGGCGCCAATCCTGGTCGAATCGAACGGTCACACGCTCAAGTTCTTCGACCACGTTCCGAAGGATCTGAAAGCCGCGCTCGCCGGCTACGGCTACCGGAACTATCTCGTGGAGTCGGATCGTCTCTATCCTGTGCAGACAAGTGACTTCCAGCCCGGCACATGTGTGGACTACCTGGCCTTGAAGCGATCCCCAGCGGAGCTGGTCGGCTATCGGGTCGAGCGTCCTCTCAGTCACGACAGCCTGGTGGATCGGCTGTTGCAATCGGCGGCCGCGCCCTCGGTTGCCGAGCGAGGGTATATCGCACGAGCCCTTGCTGACGCCGCGCCGGAATTGCTGGCCGATCCGCGAGTGCAGGACACGCTAGCCCAGCTTCGTGACGATCCGGATCCGAGCGTTCGGTCGGCCGCGGCCATGGTCCGGCAGGTGGAACCGCAGTCGAGTTGGCGCCTCCGCTGGCACCGTGGACTTGCGGCGATTCGAGCTCCGTTCAACTCGAGACGGGCGTCACGGACGACGGCCGGCTCGGAATCGAGTTCGAAGCCGAGATAAGAGTTCGTTCGATTTAACGACTCTGCTGAAGAGCTGGCATCAGCCTTGCCGATCAATTCGATTACGATAAGCGGCCATGGTGGGCGTTCGCGATCGGTTAGTCCCCTCGGCCGTTACACCGAGGGGACGAGCATTCCTCAAGGAGGAGGAAGACGTATGCTCTTTAATTCCTTTCACTTCGCCTATTTTTTTGCGATCCTCCTCCCCCTGTACTGGCTGTTGCCACACCGGCCGCAGAACTACCTGCTGCTCGCCGCGAGCTATTACTTCTATTCTTGCTGGGATCCCAAGTTCCTCTCCCTCCTGATCCTCTCCACGGTGATGGACTATGGCTGTGGCTTGGCCGTCGACCGAATCGAGCGTCCTCGTGGTCGAAAATGGTTCGTCGCACTCAGCATGGTGTTGAACCTCGGCATGCTCGGCTATTTCAAGTACTACAATTTCTTCGCTGAGAGTCTCCAGGCCGCGCTGGCCCGGGGCGGAATTCATGTTCCGCTCGGCCAGTTGAATGTCGTCCTTCCGATCGGTATTTCCTTCTATACCTTTCAGTCGATGAGCTATGTCATCGACGTCTACCGTCGTGATATCAAGCCGACTCGAAATCTGTTCGAGTTCGCGGCCTTCGTTTCCTTCTTCCCGCATCTGGTCGCCGGCCCCATCATGCGCCCGACGACTTTGCTGCCCCAGATCGAGAAGCCGCGACGATTCAACCTTCAGCAGTTCTACGAAGGGGCCTACCTGATCTTCTGGGGTCTCACCAAGAAGGTCGTTGTCGCCGACAACCTTGCCGTGATCGTGAACGACCTGTTTGGTCGCTGGGAAACGATCGACGGAGGGCTGGCGCTCATCGCGATCTATGCGTTCGCGTTCCAGATCTATTGCGACTTCTCGGGCTATACGGACGCCGCCCGCGGCATTGCGAAGTGCCTGGGCTTTGAGCTGGCCTTGAACTTCAACCTGCCTTACTTCGCCACCAGCCCCCAAGACTTCTGGAGCCGCTGGCACATCAGCCTGTCGACCTGGCTGCGTGACTACCTGTATATCCCCCTGGGCGGAAGTCGTGGCAGTCAGGCCAAGCTCTACCGCAACCTGATGCTGACGATGGTCATCGGCGGGCTCTGGCACGGAGCGGCATGGACTTTCGTGCTTTGGGGCTTCTATCAGGGCGTGTTGCTCGTCGCCCATCGGCTGGCAAGGCCCTTGCTTGATCGCGTCCGGCCTGTAGATCCGATCGACCGAGCCTGCTGGAAGGCGCTTCGGATTCTCGTGACCTTCCACCTCGTCTGCCTTGGATGGCTGATCTTCCGCGCCACCTCGGTTGCCCAGGTGCAGGGGATGCTCGAAGCGATTGTGTTCCGGCCCGCGATCCCCGTGTCTTCCTACCTCCTCCCCGTGGCGGCCTGCATCCTTCCCCTCCTGTTCGTTCAGATCGCCCAGTACGCCTCCAAGGATCTCGATGTGGTGTTCCGCACACCCTGGTATGTCCGGAGTGTCTTCTACACGGCGTGCTTCTATGCGTTCGTGATCGCCGGGAACTTCGGCGGTGGGCAGTTCATCTACTTCCAGTTCTGAGTACCCTGTCCGAGCGTCCCTACCCGCGCGGGCACAACGTCATCGCGGGTGGGGGATTGTCGCAGGTGTGAGGGAAACCGATCGCCACTGGCCGTGGCTCGGGGAGCCTCCGCAGCGAGATCGTCGGAGAGACCGTACGCGCTACGCTCATACGGGAGGATGATTCGGCGATGGACACGCCGGATGTTGCATCGGCGACACGACCGGTCCCCTGGGGCTTGGCTGGGACGATCGGGCTGGTCATCGTTGTCGAGTTGGTTCTCGCCGCCCATCATCTGGACTTCACGCGTTTCTATATTCACGACTGGAGAGCCGCCGGCTCAGCAGTCCAGGGCAAGTCATCTGGTTGCGCCCTGCTTTGTTTCGGTGACAGCCTGGTGAAGTTTGGCGTCTTGCCTCGGGTGATTCAGGAACGAACAGGAGAGCGTGGATATAACCTGGCCGTCTGCGGCGGTCAGGCGGCCTCGAGCTATTTCCTGCTCCGACGCACCCTCGATACGCAGACGCGGCCCTCAGTTGTCCTCGCCGACTTCGCGCCCCACCTCCTGGCGGCCAGCCCCAAGCACAACTTGCGGCAGTGGCCCGAACTTCTGAGCCTGCGGGAGACCGTGGAACTGGGGCTTCGGTCCAGACATGCGGGTTTCTTTGCCGAGCTGATGCTCGGAACCGTTCTTCCCTCGGTCAAGGCCCGCGAGGAAATCCGAGGGAGCGTTCTCGCCGCGATCAAAGGAAAGCCCCCGTCTCGGCGTGCCGATGTGCTCCAACATTGCCGGATCTGGGATTCCAACCTGGGGGCCGACGTGCACCCCGATCGACCCAACTACCAGGGGGAGATTGACGCCGCGGATCGTGGTTATTTTCCGCCTGCCTGGTCCTGCCATCCGGTGAACGCTTATTTCCTCGAGCGGTTTCTTGAACTCGCCGCAAAGAACCAGGTCCGGGTCGTTTGGCTCCTCCCTCCCGTGACGCCAAACTTCCAGCTTCGACGCGAGGAGTTGGGACTTGAGGCCTCCTATCTCAGGTTCCTGGCAACCCTCAGTGCGAAGCACCCGAATCTCTCGATCATTGATGCACGACATGTGGGGTTTGATCATTCGCAGTTCGTCGACCCTCTCCATCTGAATCGCCGCGGCGCCGAGACCCTCAGTACCCGAATTGCCGTGGCGCTTTCGGCGTTGTCCAAGGAACCGTCATCCCCTGGACATTGGATCAACCTGGGACACCATTCGGTAACTCATAGCATGGCCCCTCTAACTCCGATCGACCCTCGGACTTCGACCGTGGCGTTCGGGCACCAGACCATGGAGGTCTACGATGGACGATGACCCCTGTCGCTCTCCGCGAAAACCCATCCCCCTGGGACTACTGGGGATGGTGGGATTGATCACGTTGCTCGAGCTGGGCCTGCTACGCGGGAACCTCGACCTCATGGATAACGTCGCCGTGAACTGGAAGTACACGGGACGTGTGGTGCGTCGTAAAGCGAAAGGAAACTCGATTCTCTGCTTCGGCGACAGTATGTTGAAATTCGGGGTTCTCCCTCGAGTCGTCACCGAGCAGACCGGAGAAAAAACCTACGGACTCGCTCTGTTCAGCGGGTCGGCGCCATCCAGCTACTTCTTGTTACGTCGCGCTCTGGACAACGGCTCTCAGCCCAAGGCAATCGTGGTGGATTTTGCCCGCGAGATCCTCGGCGATGGGCCAGCCTCGGAAAGCCGACCGTATCCCTGGGTCGAGCTCCTCAAACCGAAGGAGGTGGCCGACCTCTTGTGGACCGCCCGAGATCCGAATCTTGTCGCCTCGATCGGCCTCCGCTCCGTACTCCACTCCATCCGGCTGCGCCATGAGATCCGGAGTCATATCATGGCGCGGTTGAACGGAACCCCGACGGACCAGCGTGTTGTCACCCCGGCCCTTTGGCGAAACTGGAACACGAACGACGGCGGCCAGGCGAATCCCAAGGTCGCCCCCTTCGACGACCCCGTCATCCCCGGAACCGCACCGATCGGTGATGGGACCTGGGCCTGCCATCGCGTCAACGAGCGATATCTCGAACGCTTCCTTGAGCTCGCCTCCAGTCGTGGGATCCAGGTCTACTGGACCTTGACCCCCGTGACGCCTGGAACGTACTCGAAGTGGGTCCACAGCGGCGATGAACAGCTTTTTGACGAATTCATACGTCGACAACAAGAGCGATTCCCCAACATCGTGGTTCTGGACGCTCGGGAATCGGGTTTTGAACGAACCGTGTTCGTCGATGGGGTTCACCTCGATCGTGATGGTGCCGCGCTCTTGAGCACCGGAGTGGCAAAGGCGCTTCGGGCGTCGCTGGACGCGCCGGCGGACCAACGTGATCGATGGGTCAAGCTTCCAACGGTCGAGATCGCAGAGAATCGTCTCGCCATTGAGGACGTCGGTCAATCCATAGCGGCTCTCAGGTCGCTCGGTGCAGAGAAGCGGCGATGATCGACCTTGGAGAGTCCCTCAGACCGACTCATGATCTCGGGCTGACCGTACACGCGAGCCAGGGTGAAGGCTAACCGGGACGCGCTTGACCAAGGCCTCCGAGGCCGACCCTCGCGGTTCGCGCGATCGCCACAGACCAGATGGCGGTTTACGGTTCGGTCACCGTCTGCGAACCTGCGAGGCCGAGAACCTCGGCGAGTTCTGGGGCCGAGCTCAAGGTGCTCAGGAGAAGGACTCGCGCCGGCACCCGCGAGACGAGCGGACGTTGCCCGAGCCGGTAGACCGATGGGTCGCCGCCGACCCTGGCGGGAAGGCGTGTGTTCCGGTTGGCCAGGAGACCGTGCTGTCCCGGTGACGATGCTGCAGGAAATGCCGCGAACGTCCTTGTGGCTCGATCAGTGCGAGCCCTGGCGCTGGCTCTTGCCGCTTCGCAGCGGCGGACAATATTGCGGTTCGGACCAGCCAATGGTTCAGTGGTTGGCTCTCTGCTTGAACGATCTTGGGCTCACGCAGTGGGAGCCGAATGCGAACGAGAACCGTTGTCCTGTACGCGAGATGAGCGAGAATCGGCCTGGCACGACGGACTCGGCTGCCGTCAAGGCCGTGGGCAAGCAGGGGACGGAACCTCAATCGCGGCCGGCGTGTTGAGAAGGCACCGCCGATCGTCCCCTGGGTTTGGGGGACGATCGGCGGTGGCCAACTTCAGCCGGCTCTGAGCTTCTCTTCGGGAGCGATCTCGCCGGCGATGGCCAGGTTCGCCGACTCCGGTGCCAGATCCTCGATGGTCTGCTGGAGATGGTCGACCTGCCGTTGGAGACGGACCAGCTCACGGACGACATGCTCCATCAGAGTGTTCGTCTCAGCGGCGAGGTGTTGTTCGGTAGGACGAAGGCACCGGGAGAGGTAGGCCTCGAACTTCCTGAGAAAGGGCCGGCGAATCGGACGCGTCCCGCGCCAAACAGCTTTCCCAATCTTCTTGATAAGTTGTTTCATTGGATTCACCTGGCTGATCGATTCCCAAGGGGAGAAGTGCGGGTTCATCCCGCACCGTCCACAGATTCAGGCGAGGCTCGACTGTCCGGAGCGTCGTTGGCCCACCTCTCGAGACGATTTTCCCGATTGAGCACGCTGTCTGTGAGAGCGCTCGATCGCCTCCACGTACTGCGCGGCGACGCGTGGCCATTCGTGGTGCTCGAGACAATGTCTCCAGGCCGCTTCACCGAGCCGCCGGCGCTCCGACTCGTGGCTGGAGAGCTCGAACATGGCTCGTCGAAGCCCTTCGACTCCCTGGCTTTCCCAATGGACCTTGCGGACCACGGTGGAAGGGTAGTCGGAGAACGTCGCCACGTCGGTGACGATCGTGGGCACCCCAACGGCGAGCATGTTGAGCAGCGCTCCCGAGGTCTCGCCATTGGTCGGCGGCATCCGGAGGTTGATCCCCAGGTCCGTAATCGCAATCAGGTCGGTGAAGCTGCCCCAGGGCTGCCGGCCCATGAATCGAACCCGGTCTTGCAAGCCGAACGACGCGACCTGGGCCCGGGCGAGCCCATCGTCGGCGTCCTCGCCGACGAAGAGAAACATCGCTTTCGGGTTCGACCGAGCAACTGCCTGAAAAGCGTCAATGGCCTCGGGATTCAGTTTGTCAGGATGAATGAATCCGAAGCTCGCAACAAGGAACGCATCCTGGGGCAGGTCGAACCGAGTGCGGATCGCGGCTTTCTCTTCCGGACTCGGCTGCCTCGGCCAGATCCCGTGAGGAATCACCAGACTGCGCTCGGCATGCTCGGGTCGAGTGGCCGCGACTTGAGCCAGACACCAGGGCGAGTGGACGACGACGAGGTTGGGCGTATCAAAGAGGCGGCGGTTGAGATACCAGCCTCGTTTGGCGCATTCGCGAGCGACGATCTCCCACTGCCACTCGACGCTGCCGAGCATCGAGAGAATCTCGTCCTTGTGCTCGGGGTACCAGAGGAGGAGCTCGTTGCGGATATACTCGCGCTCCATTCCACGCGAATGGCCGTAGTGGAGATGGAAGCCGGCCAGGCAGAAGTCGTGGAGGGTCGCCACTCCGGGATGCCGAAGCATCGTCTCATAGAAGTAGCTATGGTATCGCGAATTGCCCATCTGATAGACGATCGAGTGGTAGTCCTTCGTCCCCGCGTAGAATTCGAACAATCGTGCGTCGATGCACTCGAACTCATCGGAGGCGAGGGACACGTCGGGCCGGTATCCGACGTCATGAAACAAGTCGATCGTGTAATGTTTCTTCAGCTCGTTGAGCAGGAACATCGAGTAGTCGGAGATTCCCGACTTTCGAGGGGGCAACGGCGAGAAGAACGCGATTCGAGGCCGGTTGCGGTGCGCCCGATCCATGCGAAGACGCGGCAAGGCGCGGCGAGGGCCGAGCCCCTCTATGGCCTTCGCGGTCCGTTCGGCGGTCAGGTCCCAGCTAAACTGACGGGACTGAACCGCCGCGCGGTCACGTAGCTGTCGAGTCAGTTCGGCGTCGGTCAAGAGCCGTTCCAGCTTCTCGGCGATATCACTGGGGTCGCTGACGTTGGCCAGCAAGCCGGCATCGCCCACGACCTCGATCTGGGAGGAATTGTTCCCCGCGATCACCGCGGCGCCACACTGCATGGCCTCCAGCAGGGGCAGTCCGAATCCTTCATATTGGGACGGAAGCACGAACGCCTGACAGCGCTGGTAGAGGAGCCGGAGCGTCTCGTCGGAAACCTCGTTGGTCCAGACGAGAGAGTCATCGGCGCCGTGCTGCTTGGCATATTCACGGACCTGAGCGAACTCGGTCTCGCCCGCCGAGAAGGTCAGCACGAGTTGATAGGCCGCCTTGAGCTTCGAATCCAGGCGTCCAAACGCATCCACTAATCCCAGCGTGTTCTTCCGCTCGACCAACCCGCCGACGTTGAGCACAAACGGTTTCGTGATCCCGAGCCGGCGCAGAGTGTCCTGCGCTTCCCGTGAGGGGCTTGGCGAAGGATCGGGCCTGAAGAACTGCCGATCGCAGCCGGCACCGATGGGAACGACTCGTTCTGATGGTAGGGCCAGGCTCGTGAGCACATCCTGGCGGGTGGCGTCGGAGATGGCGAGCAGGAGGTCGTATCGTCGCAGCGTTTCCAGACTGCGATAATACTGCATCAGGATCGTGTCGAAGTAGTTCTCGGGCGGGAAGAGGAAGGGGATGAGGTCATAGACAACGGCCGCCATCCGTAGCCCGTTCAGGGGGGGAGCGGGCGGACAGTAGTGGTTCCAGGGTTCGAAGGGGCTGAGCACCAGAAAGAGATCGAGCCCGTCGGGGTTGGTCCTCACCAACCGATCCATGCGTTGGGAAACCGTACCCTCGTCCGGTACGATCGAATGATCGACAACGCGAACCTCGGCTCGCTTGGTGTCGGGGAGGCGTTCGGAGGAGAGCTCGTCGTGGATATAGAGAACGAACTCGTGTCCGTCATTCCTGGCCATGAGCGCGGACATCAGGTTGATGCCGTAGCGACCGATTCCTCGATGGCCATGGTGGGGTGACTGGACCCCAAGCATGTCGACGCCGATTCGCACAGGAACGACCTCCTTGTCGTTGCATGCCTCCTCATGGGGCACTGGCGGCGAACCTTATCGCCTCCGTTGATTCAGGTCAACAGCAAGATGTGCTGATTGACCATTGGCTCGACGAACCTCCTTCCAGGACCTGACGGGTTGGTTCGCCTCCACGATCAAGGGGGGGATGCCGTCGTCAACGACAGCCGGGATCCCGCGGTGGGAACGAGAAACGCCCCGGCCGGGACGCCCAGCGGCTGCTGCCTGCTGAGCCCAAGCCGAGCGCCAATTCGCTACCGGCACTCGGAGCATCCGTTGAGCGTTGACCGGGCCTCCCTTGCCGATACCATGACGAAAAAGGGTTTGCCCTTCGTGACCGCAACGCTAGCTCCGCACCGTTCACGCTCGAAGTCAGGGTCGGGGACGATGCGGCCCTCCGTCTGCCGTTCGGCGAAGTGGCTCCTCGCCCCCGTGTCTCGAGAGTCTCTGCTATTGGATGTGAGGAGGACCAATGCCGTCACCAGGTGCCCGGCTCCGCGCAGCGTGGAACGCACAGCCGATCGCGATCCCCGGGGCGTTCAATGCCCTCACGGCCAGGCTCGCCGAGCGACAGGGGTTTGCCGCGGTCTATCTCTCGGGGGGGGCCCTTTCCGCCGGTTGGGCCGGGCTGCCCGATATCGGGTTGCTCTCGCTGACCGAATTCGTTGAACAGGCGGCCGTGATCGCTCGCGCCACATCACTTCCGTTGCTCTGCGACGCGGACACCGGGTTTGGTGAGGCCGTCAATGTGGAACGATGCATCCGCCTGTTCGAACAGGCCGGTACGGCCGGGGTACACCTGGAAGATCAGGTGCTTCCCAAGCGGTGTGGACACCTCTCGGGCAAGGCTCTCGTCGAGACGTCGGCGATGACCGCGAAGATCCGGGCGGCGGTTGCCACCCGACGCGATCGTGACTTCGTCATCATCGCGCGGACCGACGCTCGATCGGTCGAGGGATTCAACGCGGCCGTTGAGCGGGCAAGTGCCTATCGGGCGGCCGGCGCCGACATGATCTTTCCGGAGGCCCTGGAGTCGGCGCAGGAGTTCGCCGAATTTGCCGCTCGCGTCGAGGGGCCAAAGCTGGCCAACATGACCGAGTTCGGTCGCAGCCCGCTCCTCTCGGTGGACGAGTTGGGTGGGCTTGGCTATCAAGCGACCCTGTTCCCGCTCACGG
>Ga0182739_1002607_pt1 | contig 16700 bp, 15 predicted proteins | sample eDN5th30CBELigBY_FD_128873 | JGI IMG/M metagenome (GOLD analysis project Ga0182739, IMG submission 128873) | Enriched backyard soil microbial communities from Emeryville, California, USA - eDNA 5th pass 30_C BE-Lig BY (version 2) (version 2) | ecosystem: Environmental > Terrestrial > Soil >... | reverse complement strand
GCTCTCGTTTTGTTACAGCGAATTTGTTAAGAGATGTTAAAAGAGCAATGTGCTGCTAAAAAAGAAACCCGTCTCGTTTTAAACCAGACGGGTTCGCCCCAATGGGGTTAGGGGCTATCAACCTAAACCTAGTACTAAAACGAAGGAGCCAGCGGATTATTTTGTTTGAGTGCGAATTTTGTGAATTAGAAACGATGCTGCTGTTTCAAAGATTTGGGAGTCAGTATTAAGACTTTTACCTTTAGCGTAGCCAATATTGGGATTAACGGGGCAATATGTCCTCCCGAAAAGTCGGATTGTGTATAAGTCGAAAAGATCTTTACCGTTAGCACAGTATCGGAATGGAAAAAAACAGGTATTAAGATTCTTTGAGGTATAGCGCTTTATTCTGTAAATTGGCCCGGTACTATTTACTGTTCGATGGATGCTGCGATAATTTCCGGTGATGATTCCCTCCTAGTCGGGTTACGCGACGGAGACGAACGCGCTTTCCGGGGCATCATAAAGAAGTACCTTCATGCACTCCGTTACTACGCCTGGACGTTGGTAAAGAACCGTGAATCTGCGGAGGAAGTCACTAACGATGCATTTACAAAGCTTTGGCAAGCCCGTCAAAAATTCGGGAGTATGCTGGAGATAAAGCGGTTTCTGTATGTGGTTGTAAAGCATGCATGTTTTGATTACCTAAAATCCATGCGCGCTAAGTGGGGGCGGCATACCGATGAGGCTGATGAACTCATGGGCAATGAACCCGATTCTGAAGCCAAGCTCATCCGGGCTGAGCTGATGGACGCAATATACCGTGAAATCAATAACCTACCGGATAAACAGCGCGAGGTATTCCGCCTGAGTGTGTTGGAGGGATTGGCTGCAGAAGAGATCGGTATGCGATTGGGCATCACCCTCAATGCAGTATATCTAAACAAATCGCTGGCTACAAAGTCCCTGCAAAAGATCTTCAAAGGGCAAAGCTTTTTCCTTTATCTGTGTTTTTTGGCTTTTTTTGGCGAAAATTAACGGCTTCTCAAAAAAGTTTACTTTTTTCAGTTGATCCATTACAGATTTTGGACTGGCAGCCGTATAGATAGGAAAAAGCGGAACCGTGGAACGTGAACAGATCGTCTTATTGCTGCAAAAATACCTCCGGGATACGCTGTCTCCAAAGGAGGCTGCGCAATTGGAAGATTGGGCAAATCGCGATGCTGCGAACCGCCAGCTGTTGGCAAACTTCGATAAAGAGGAATGGCTTCGGAGCGAACTGCTAGACTTCCACGCGATGGCGCCAGCCAATCTTGAGCGCGAGTCTGCCCAGCTATCCCGACGTATTATTGGGGGTAGGAATGTTCGCAGCCTGTACTATAAGTGGCTGCCATATGCGGTGGCTGCCATATTGGCTATGGCAATCGGGGTTTTCTTTTTGGATAACGACAAAAAACACAACGACCATGCATTGTCTATAGAAGTGCCGCCCGGTGGTCACCGCGCAACGTTATCACTGACCGATGGCCGGACGATTGTGTTGAACGAAGCGACGGAAGGCATTGTGGTTTACGATGATCGCATTGCCTACCGAGATGGCTCGGCTTTAGCCGCGACTATTGCGGATACCCTCGTCCTCACTACCCCGCGTGGTGGGCAATACCGGATTACGCTGGCCGATGGGACGAACGTTTGGCTCAATGCGGCATCTACATTGAAGTATCCCGCTAAATTTTCAGGCTCAGCGCGAGAGGTTAAACTAACAGGTCAGGCCTATTTTGCGGTATCTGAAGATAAGCAACGGCCATTCAGGGTGCAAACCGATGCCCAGCAGGTAGAAGTACTGGGCACGGAATTCGATATTTCGGCATATGCGGATGATAAGGAAACGAGAACAACCTTGGTAACAGGCAGCGTGCGGCTATCGCAAGCGGCGAACGAGCTAGTGCTGATGCCGGGTGAACAGGGGAAACTGCGTAACAGCATTTTCACTAAAAAGCAAGTAGACGTTAATGCCTACATTGCGTGGACACACGGCGATATGGTATTTGACCAGACCGACCTGTCGCAGATTTTTCGCCAATTGGAACGCTGGTACGACGTGAATTTCATTTTTGATAACATCCGGCCGGAAGGCCAGCTCTATGGAAAGCTGTCTCGGCAAACGAACTTATCGGATGTACTTCGGGTTATTGGACGCAATACCGGCTTGCGGTTTAAGATTACAGAAAACCAGAAAGGAGAAAGGAGGGTTCGCGTGTATAAATAACTACCTCATGTGTTTGCACGGCAAAAAAGAGAGCCGGAGGTGCTTCCAACACTTCCGGCCATTTGCCGGCAACAATAAACCAGCTCTGAACAAAGTAAATTGATTAACCAGGCAACGCAAACTTAGTCAAAATCGGCGGCAATATAAAGCCGATTGAATACCGTTTACCGGAGTGCTAAGCCAAGTGTTGCACAGCCGACAAAACGTATGCTTAAATTTTCGCATGCCAATAGGAGCATGCACGTATCCAGAATATGTTTATTAGCGATGAAGATCACGCTATTCCTAACCATTGCATTGAGCCTCCAGGTATCGGCCCATGTGTTTGGCCAAAAGATTTCCCTTACAGGCGAGAGTAAGACCTTTTCTGATGTATTGGATGAAGTGCGGCGGCAGACGGGCTACGACTTCCTATTTCATTCGCGCTATCTGCAACAGGCCAAACCCGTAACCATCAACATCCATAACATGGAACTCGAAGAAGCGCTTCCGCTGATTTTCGACGGACAGCCGTTTTCCTATGAAATAGACGGGCGAATCATTACGCTGAACCCCCGCATGCCGATTGCCGAAAATCCGGATAACCTTACCCGCGCTTTTACCGAGGTGAGAGGGCGCGTGGTTGATTCGTTGGCGCAGCCATTACAAGGCGCATCTATACGGATATTAAATGCCGAAGGTAAACGTACAACGTTGCAAACAACCACGGATAACCACGGTTTTTTTCTCTTGCGGAATGTGCCGAATGGCGCGCGTTTGGAGATCACGTACGTGGGTTATGCCAAGCAAATTGTGCAGGTGCAGACTGATATAGGAACGGTGATTTTGAAAGCGTTGCCGGGTGAGTTGGAGGAAGTGGAAATATTGGTCAATACCGGATACCAGCAATTGCCAAAAGAACGGGCTACGGGAAGTTTTGTGCAAATCGATAATGACTTATTAAATAGGAGAGTTAGTACATCTATTTTAGACCGGATTGAGGATATCACGCCAGGACTATTGGTTGACCGAAGAGGCGATGCTATAAACTTTGATGTCAGGGCTCGGGGCACCATTATGGCAAATGATCAACCGCTTATCGTTGTAGACAATTATCCTTTTGAAGGCGATATAAACAGCATAAACCCAAACGACATCCAGGATATTACTGTGTTGAAAGATGCGGCGGCTGCTTCCATCTGGGGCATGCGTGCGGGCAATGGTGTCATCGTCATAACGACAAAGAAGGGCGCCTACTCTTCCTCAAATCGCATCGAGATGAACAGTAACGTAACCGTTGGCAGTAAACCACTTATTACGAGTCTGCCGTGGATGTCGTCTGATGATTATATTGAATTTGAAAAAGAACTATTTGCGAAAGGCCATTACGACAATATTTCAACGACTAATCCGCCGCCGCTTACACCGGTTGTAGAATTGCTAATGGCCCTAAGAGATGGAAAAACTAGCGAACAGGAGGTCAATAACCAGATTGAAGCGTTCAAACATAACGATGTGCGCAAGGATATTATGGAATACATGTACCAACCATCGGTAAATCAGCAATATGCCTTATCGATGCACGGCGGGAGCGACCGATTGAACTATATTATTGGGGGTAGTTTAGACCAGAATAGGGAGAATATTGTTGGCAACAGTTATCGCCGTTATACAGTGCGCACCCAAGCTGCCTTCAGGCCTTTTAAAATAATGGAAATACGAGGTGGAATTAACTATGCATCAACATTGAACAGGCCCAATAACGATGGATATTCAGATGTAACTCGCGGTAATTCATTCGCTTTGTACCCCTACGCCCAGTTGGTAGACGGCGACGGCCATCCGGTTTCCATCCCTTACCAATACCGCACAAGTTTTGTCGAGGAAGCAGAAGCAAATGGTATGCTTGATTGGAAATTCAATCCAATTGACGATCTGTATCATAGAGAAGCGCGAAATGTAAACGAGAACTTGCGATTTACAGCAGATATCGACCTATCGTTAACACCTTGGCTTAAGGGATTGATCAAATACCAATACCAGCAAGTCAACAACGATAGGCAGACTTTCTACAACGAAGACAGTTATTTTGTGCGTGATTTGGTAAATAGATATACACAATTCAATGAGGACGGCGGAATCGGAGAAACACCCATCCCACATGGCGCCATACTAAATTTTGCCGCCGGAAAAATGCATGCTCAGGCAATACGTGGTCAGTTGGCTGCAAACAAAAAATGGGGCAGGTATGAATTGAACGCAATCGGCGGGATGGAGGCTCGAAAGACCGAGCTAAACGGATATGCCTCTCGGTATTACGATTACGATGCCAATATTCTTACGGTGGCGTCCCAAATTAACTATGAAGATTTTTATCGAACTTATCCGTCATCCTCGCAGGCGCGTATTCCGTATATTGGAAGTCTAGAAGGGACATTTGACGGTGCCATTTCTTATTTCTCAAACGCCTCCCTTTCTGTCAATAATCGGTATATATTTTCAGCGAGCGGCCGCATTGACCAGAGTAATATTTTCGGTGTACGTACAAACCAGAAAAGTGTACCACTGTGGTCGGGCGGCTTTTTATGGCTGATTAGTGATGAAAATTTTTATCATAGCTCTGCAATCCCGTTTCTCAAACTGCGGGTTACTTACGGATATAGCGGCAACACAGACCGAACTGTCAGCGCTTATACCACGGCCCGCTATGGAGGTTCGTCATACCTCACTGGGATGCCATATGCGATGATTCAAAACCCGCCCAACCCGGAGCTGCGGTGGGAAAGAATAGGAATGCTCAACGCAGGCATAGATTTCAGGATAGTCGGGGATGTGTTATCGGGCAGTATTGAATATTATAAAAAAAACGGGTATGACCTAATTGGCAATGCACCGATAGACCGTACAACCGGAATTACGAGTTTTAAAGGAAACGTAGCGAGTATTCGTGGAAGCGGATGGGATATTCAATTGAACAGCCGCGCGGATTTCTTCAATGTGCATTGGAATGGAAACCTGCTGTTTAGCAAAGCGACTGATCGCGTAACCCGGTACGAACGGGAAAACACAAGTGCAAATAACTTTATGGGCGATAATAGTGTAAACCGATGGGCCACGTCCATGCATCCCGTGGTTGGGAAGCCTGTTTTTGGTATTTATAGTTATCGGTGGGCCGGTTTGGATCCAGACACAGGAAATCCTCGTGGTTACTTGGCAGATGGAAGCCCCAGTAGCGATTATAGTCAAGTCTTCGCACAGACCACCTATGATAATCTGGTCTATCACGGATATGCTCGCCCTCCCTATTTTGGCAGTTTTCGCAATGAGTTTGTGTACAAGGCATTTTCAGTATCTTTTAATATCACGTATAAATTTGGCTATTGGTTTAAACGCCCCTCTCTATTGTACAATCGCTTGCTTGCCTATGGCGAAGGGCACAAGGACTTTGCCCTGCGGTGGCAGAAACCGGGGGATGAACAGTTTACCCAAGTGCCATCTTTGGTCTATCCGGCAAATGCATCACGTGACAATCTCTATTATCAATCGGAAATTCTCGTTGAGAAAGGGGATTTAATACGCTTGCAGGACGTATCGCTCAATTACGATGTAACGACGAAATTAAATCGGAACAGCTTTTTAAAAGAACTGAATATCTATATGTATGCAAATAACTTGGGCTTATTGTGGAAGGCTAATCCGTCGGGAATTGACCCTGATTTCCCTGTACTGCCGCAACCATGTACCATTTCGTTCGGTCTCCGAGCTTCACTTTAACGAATGCAACCATGAAGACTTTATGTGTAATTAAAAATCTGCTCATAACTATTGGTTTGGTTATTATAGCTGGATCTTGTAAAGAACAATTGTTGGAGCGAAAACCCGACAACAAATTAGTGGTGCCAACCACCATAGACGATTTCAAAGCCCTTATGGAAGATCCCTATACTTTTTTAACCAACTATTTAAATTATGCCATTGTATCTTCAGCAGAATATGAATTAACCCTTGAAAACTGGCAAAGCCTCTCCTTTGCTCCGGAACGGAATGCTTATATATGGGCGTCTGATGTATTCGAACAATCTACCGCCAGCGGTGGATGGGACAACTATTATAAACAAATCCTATATACCAATATTGTTTTGGAGGGATTAGAGAAAATTGCCGAAACTCAACAAAATAAGGAAGATCGGGATCAGCTCAAGGGAGTGGCATTATTTTATCGGTCAAATGCATTCTTTCATCTTGCGCTCATTTTTGCCGACGTATACAAAGCGGAGTCGAATAACTCATTGGGTATTCCGCTTCGTCTTACCTCTGATATCAATGCGCCGACTCGTAGAGCTACATTAGGCGAAACATACGCCCGGATAACGGCAGACTTGGAGGAGGCGATTCAATTACTGCCTGATTTTCAGCGGCACGTTACCCGGCCTGCAAAAGCCCCGGCTTTTGCATTGTTGGCACGTGTGTATTTGTACATGGGCAACTATCAACAGGCACTGCATTGTGCTGACCAGGCTCTTCAGCGGAAACCCAACCTTATTGATTTTAATCAATTGTCGTGGCAGGATGACTACCCTATGGAAATGTACAATATAGAGACCATCTTTTATGCGAATGTTTCGGCAAGTGCTTCCTTCCGCGCTCCGATATGCAGGGTGAAAACCGAATTATTTAATTCATACGACGATCGCGATCTAAGGAAACAGGCTTTTTTTGGTTTAAATGAAGATGAGTCACATAGTTTCAAAGGAAGTTATACAGGATCTAATGCTTTATTTTCAGGACTTTCATCTAATGAAATGTACTTGATTAAAGCGGAGTGTCAGGCCCGGACTGGAGATCTTGACGCAGCAATGGAAACCCTTAATACGTTGTTGAAAACAAGATGGGAAGAAGGCGCCTTTGAGCCATTGCATAGTGAAAACCAACTCGACGCCCTGAAGGCGATTATCAATGAACGGAAAAAGGAATTGCTGATGAGGGGATTGCGGTGGTACGATTTAAAACGCCTAAACACTGATGAGCGCTTTCAAGAAACGCTAACACACAACTTGGACGGAACTGTATATGAGCTGCCTCCCAACGATTCGAGATATACTTTTTTAATCCCTTGGTATATTATTGAAGCAACGGGCATAGAGCAAAATAAACGTTAACCTTTCATCAAAATGATAAGAAATGAATTATTTCACTAATAAAATACTTCTATTCGCGCTCGCATTATTAATTTATATTCCTGTTGCCGTTTCGGCCGTGGAAAAAAGGGAGCATGCGATCATTGAGGGATATTTCCCTGAATACGATACCCTTAAAGTAAAGTTTACGATTTTCAAAAATGGGATCAGTACGGTTGCTGAAGGAGCGACCACCAGAGAAATCAGTTCCACAAATGGGCATTTCAAGATGCGATTGCCGGTCAAAGGCGCGGTTACGGTTGGCGTGGAAGTCTCGGCAGATGGGAGAATAAAACATGCCTTCATGACATGGGGCAAATATAGTACGACGACGTTACTGATCGAAGAAGGCGATTCAGTATTAATCAGGCGGGATCCGAACACAGAAGGGTGGGAACACAATAGTCTGTTGTTTTCCGGAAGGGGGAGTGAAAAAATGACTGCCGTTAAAGACCTTATCAATAAAAGAATAGCTTATATAAGCCGCTTTGACAAGGAACATCCAATGGGATTGGAAGATGGGATCGACTGGATGGACACATTAAGAATACTTACAATAGAAGAAATAAATCGGTATGGCGAATCATTATCTCCGTATGCACGCACTTATTTGCAAACCGAAGTATTTGAAGGGTTGACTAACGCAGCTTCTCTTTATAGAGCACTGATTGAACGGGGGCGGGAGGACACACTTGTTCGGCGACTTTATTATGAACGGATAGTCAAGCAGCCTTTCATCCGGGACCCTGAGGATTTCGATATACTGCGATCAAGTATTTACAAAGCTACTCTGCGCGACAAGGCACTGCTGGATTATATGATGGAAACTGGAATTGCGTTTACCGATTCGTATGGCAAGGAGCATCGCGAAGAATGGTACCACGCCTTGGAGTCCGCCTATACAGGTACTCTTCGAGACAATCTATTGGCTTATTACTTGATTGCTTATAGTAGAAAGCGGGGGTTTGAACAAGATATGCAACTTAAGTCTTGTGTTGAGTTATTTTTGGCAACGACGAATCGGCAATCTACCTACCATCAGATTGTAGGCGACATCTATGATCTTTTTGCATCCAAGCTGTTGCCGGGCAGGGACGTGCCCGATATCTCATTACAGGATACCCTAGGAAATTTAGTCAGGCTATCAGATTTCAAAGGGAAAGTCATCGTTCTTGATTTTTGGTTTACCGGTTGCCCTGGGTGTAAAAGTATCACGCCTTTTATGGAAGCGGTGGAACAGAAATTAAAAAAAGAAAGTGATGTGGTGTTCATATCCGTTTGCATAGACAAGGAAGTTGCAGATTGGCAAAAAGGGATTGGTATTTACAGCAGTGCGGGGGCTTTTCCTCTTTATACGGAGGGGAAGCAGAAAGATCATCCAATTATTAAGGAGTTTGGTATTTATGCTTATCCCACGATTGTATTGATTGACAACGAAGGTAAATTGATTTCAGCCCGGGGACCAAACCCTAGATTAGATAACGGTGATGCTCTCGTAGATACGATTGAAGAAGCACTAAAAAAGAGTTAGTTTCTTATTCTTCCTCTTTGGTTTCCAGATTCGCTAACTACCAACGATAAGTCAATTCTACAGACACTGTACCGTCTCCGGTGAGGAGACGGTATAAGGTTATAGTTTATGATTGGGTCCAATCCTGTTGGCAAAGAAGCAAAATAGGATGCCGTTTAAAAGGCCAAAATTTAGGGGATTATGTAATCTACCCTAAAAACAGCTAGACTGGCTAGTGAAATTTAGTCGCCGAGAACAGTATTGACTGATTCGATGGTATCACAATGAAGGCGCGTCTCGTCACAAGAATGCGGCTGTTCGTCACAAAAATCTGTGGGTCGTAAGCGGCTTTGAGCCTACGAAGGGTACGTTCATCTTACACGGCAATAATTTAGTCATAGTTCTAAGCAAAATAAAAGCCCCGAAACGGGGAGAATCGGGGCTTTACTAACTAACCAATTATAAACCTAAATTATGAAAAGACAAATTTTACTAATTGACTATATAACGCATGCCGCCCTCGTTTTGTTACAGCGAATTTGTTAAGAGATGTTAAATGGGCCATGCACTGCCAAAAAAGAAACCCGTCTCGTTTTAAACCAGACGGGTTCGCCCCAATGGGGTTAGGGGCTATCAACCTAAACCTAGTACTAAAACGAAGGAGCCAGAGGATTATTTTGTTTGAGGGGCTAATTTTATGAATTAGAAACGATGCTGCTGTTTTAAAGATTTGGAAGTCAGCCTTAAAACTTTTACCTTTAGCGTAGCCAATGCAAGACCAGGCTTAGACTTAATCGGAAAGGCTACAAAACAAACAAACGAAATATGATTCGCTGTCCGGACCATTGTATGTTTGGGTTGACTCGTGAGGGATATGATCAAATCCTAAGATCGCAAAATGCGACCTTAGGGCATGGCACCTATTCCAAATACTCGCCGTTCGCCTTTACCGAGCACGAGGTTCTCGTGTTATCTAATGTGCTGAAAGGCGAACAGGCAATAACAATGAGCATTTTGAACAATGGTTTTTCTAAATTTATTCTGTTAACTAATTGATTATGGCCTTGTCATTACGCGATGCGCGGGATATAATAGCCGGTTCCGCTTATGTCGATCAACTCAACGACTTGAGTATTACGGTATCCTATCCCTATATAAATATTCAATTTGAATTAAAAGGACTTTATAGTATCTATAAATACTTTTACGAACAGTTTGTTGGGTGGGAAGCTATCAGGAAAGAATCTCCTAACCATTATCTTCTCGGCAGTAGCTTTACTTATTTTAAGAAGGTTTTAGCTGCATTGCAGCATTATATACAAGTGGAAGTAAACAAGGATAACTTACCCGCGAGTGCCGTATTGCCCCTTTTCAATAGAGACATAGTAAACCAAAGCAAAATTCAACCCAATACATACCCATTGCCCTATAATTCGGCAGAAACTGAATTTTTAACAGATTTGCTTTCTAGAAACGAGATCCTGAGTAAATCAGCGTATCAGTATTTAGTTGGGTTGCCTCCGTCTTTGGGCTCACCTTTAGCGCTCGACGGAACGATTATGGCGTATGAATTTCGAAACCAGGAGAACTCAAATATTTTTAATCGAAGGCTTAAAGAGAGGAAATCGCTTGATTCGCTGAAATCGAGAATGGAATCCCTTACTAATGAGTACGAAAAGGAATTAACATCATATATTGCTAGGTTAAAGGACGATTTTGAAGCACACACCTCGGAGCTTTCTGATTTCAAAAAATCTAAAGAAAAAACAGTTACTGACTGGTTTATAACAGAAAAAGGAGAGATAGAATCATTTAAAGCAAAAGCAAAGGAGGATGTCGACAACATACAACTCAGTTACCGCAATAAATTGAAGCTGGAAGAGCCAATCAAATATTGGTCGGATAGTGCTTCTAGGCTTAAGGAAAAAGGGAATTGGTTATTAGGGGGAATTGTTGGTGTATCGCTGGCCTTCGCGTTGGCAGTTTACTTGTTGCTTTGGCACACTCCTGCTGATCTGTTGACGTCAATTTTTGACGGCGACAGGGGTTCCGCTATCCGGTGGTCTGTTGTGTTTATAATTTTTGCATCTATTTTTTTTGTGGTAGTTCGTGCACTAAATAAGTTTATGTTTAGCAATTTTCATTTAGCGCGTGACGCTGAAGAGAGAGAAAAACTAACCTATTTATATCTCTCGATGATAGAAAAAGGAGCATTGGACGAGGAAGAACGGAAGATTATATTACAATCGCTGTTTAGTAGATCTGATACAGGCCTGTTAAAGGAGGATTCTTCGCCCACGATGCCAAATATTTCAAATCTGGTCGGCAAATAGATATTCGAGCGTTCTCGCCAACCGACTAAAAGATTGGGATGTCCGTTCCAATTTGTTTAAATTCGCAATGATTAATAGACTACTGACCACCCCCCAGAAAGCAAATAAATTAATAGCATCGTCACAATGACTAAAAAGTGGATATCAAAGGCTTTCGCTTTATTAAACCATAGCCTAGGGAAAATCCCCGCCGAACGTAATGAATTGGACTGGAAAGAGGGGCTGTCTGCAAATGCAAATAAGCTGGCTGTAATCGGTAAATAAGAATACACAACTTTTGGCAAATAAGAGTACACAATAATCGGCAACAATACCTACACAACTTCGGCAACAAACAGTGCAGAATGATTGCAGGCTGCTTCGGTGTTATTCACCCGGGGCATGCCCCGGGTGAATAAAGCACGTTTGCGAAAAAAAGCGAAGGTTATCATGAATCATTATCTGCAAAAAACTATGTTGTACCATTTGATCCACCAGCTGTCCCGGGAAGGGCATTCCACCAGGTGGATATCGGAGCACTTCGGGCTGAACTGGCGTACGGTGAAGCGTTATCTATCCATGGATGAGCGTACTTTCACCGAGGAGCTGGAGGGAGGCCGCACACGGGGGAAAGTACTGGCCATTTCTTAACTTTGCATTAATGGAGAAATTGATAGCCTATATTTTACAGTTTGGCAATTTGAACAACCAACAGATTGACCTTATCAAAAACAAAGCGACAGAAATAGAACTTCGCAAGGACGCGTATTTCTCAGAAGCCGGACAAATCCCCCGACAGGTTGGTTTTGTTGCGGATGGGGTTGTCCGCGGTTGCTACTATACCAACCAGGGCGAAGAAATTACACGGTGCTTTATTGGCGAAAATAATTTGATGGCTGATTACGTCAATTTTGAGGCGAATGCGGTTTCTTCAGATTATTTACAGGCGTGTACCGACTGCAAACTTGTTGTATTTTCTAAACAAAATTGGGAGGAGCTTTCCCGGATTATCGTAGGTTGGGATCCTATCAAAAACAAGATGGTACAATTGTGTATGTATCAAAAATCCAGAAAAGGCCCGGTCATTTCCCAGGACGCGACTACACGTTATCTTGAATTTATGGAAAATTACCCTTCGCTCATTAACCGGATTCCATTGACCTACGTTGCTTCTTACTTAGGCGTTACCCAACAATCGTTGAGCAGAATACGGAAAAATATCCGTTAGCATCACATCACTTCTTGCCAAATGGCAAGTCTTGTAAGTTTTTAATTCTTGTCCTTTGCCTAAGAAATAAAAAATAAAAAAATGAACAAGACAATTTTTATTACAGGCGCTTCGTCCGGTTTAGGGAAAGTTACCGCTAAACTATTTTCAGAAAAAGGATGGACGGTAATTGCAACAATGCGAAATCAGGAAAGTGAAACTGAACTTTCTCTATTACCCAATGTACATCTTTTAGAATTGGACATTAGCAATGCAAATCAAATTACAGCTATTGTTGCAAAAGCTGAACAAATAGCTCCGATTGATGTATTATTCAATAATGCGGGGTATGTTCTGGCCGGAGCTTTGGAAGCAACTTCGGATGAACAATTAGAGCAACAATTTAACACGAACGTTTTCGGAACCATTCGTCTGACCAGAGCATTTCTTCCTTATTTTAGAACGAGGAAAACAGGAACAATAATCACTACAACTTCTTTAGGTGCTTACATTCCGGATCCATTTATGGCACTTTATTCAGCAACCAAATCAGCATTAGAGGGCTGGACAGCGGGAATGTCTTATGAACTGGACAGGATAGGTGTTAGTATTAAAACGATTGTTCCGGGATTTATGCAAACAAATTTTGTTGGTAATGCGCAAATGATACAACACGAAGCCGCCTATCAGGAGGATTGGGAAAAAGTACTCAGTGCTTATGCCAACCCTAATGCTGCTGTGAGTGCAGATGATCCTTCTGACATTGCCGAAGTTGTCTATGAAGCAGCAACAGATGAAAAAAAATCATTACATTATTTTGCAGGAGATGATGCGATAACAAGATATAAAGAACTAAGTTTACAGGGAATAGATTCAATATTGGACACAAGAAAAAAAGTCTTTTTTGATAATTAAGCGATGGAAGAATTGATCAGCTATTTATTGCAATTCGGTCATTTTAATCAAAAGCAGATTGATTTGGTTAAAACGAAAGCGGAAGAAAGATTTTTACCGAAAGGGGAGTATTTTTCCGAAGCCGGGAAAATTGCCAGGCATATCGCATTTGTTCAAGAAGGCGTTTTGATGATTTGCTATTACAATAATAAGGGAGAAGAAATTGTACATCATTTCGTAGATGAAAATCATTTTGTGGTAGACCTGGAAAGTTTCAACCACAAAATTTCATCTATGATCTACATTCGAGCTGTTACGGATTGTAAATTGATTTCATTTACGTTTGAAAGTTTTAAAGAACTATCGGAAATTATAATGGATTGGGATAAGATCATCAATAAGATCACCATAAAGACATTGCTGGATAAAGTAAATGTAGAACAGCCCAAGTTACATATCGATGCCAAAACCCGTTATTTAGATTTTTTGAAAAACTTTCCAAATTTAGTCAACAGAATACCATTAGTTCATATTGCTTCATATTTAGGTGTTACGGCCACTTCTTTGAGCAGAATACGGAAAAACATCCGTTAAATCACTTTTTACCAAATGGTAAATGACTTTATTGTTAATCGGGCCACCTTTGTACTGTAACATTAAAGCAAAGAAAAATGAAGTCAGCATTTATCACTGGAGCCAATAAAGGTATTGGCTTTGAAACAGCAAAGCAACTATTGCAAAAAGGGGTTCGCGTTTACCTCGGTAGCCGAATGTTGGAAAACGGTTTACAGGCTGTTGAAAAACTGAAAGCCGAAGGGTTGACAAATGTAGAAGTTATTCAGATAGACGTCACCGATGACAATTCAGTAAAAAATGCCCGAACCGAAATAGGCAGAAAAACGGACGTACTGGACATACTGGTCAACAGCGCAGGCATCAATGGAGGTGAACCTCCGTACACCGCTCTTGAATCAACTTCAGACCAATTTATGGCCGCCTTCAACACTAATGTGTTTGGCGTGGCAAGAGTAACAAAAGCATTCGTTGATCTGTTGCGGAAGTCACCGGAACCAAGAATTGTAAATGTGAGTACCAGCGTAGGCTCACTTTCCCTGCAAAGCGATCCTAACTGGCCAGCCTATGATTTTGCAAAATATGCAGTATATGGTTCATCAAAAGCTGCTTTGAATATGTACACCATCCATCTGGCTTACCAGCTGCGCGATACCGCATTTAAAGTAAATGCCGTTTGTCCGGGTTATACAAATACTGATTTTACTTTCGGTAATGGTGGTGAAGTGGAAACTGCGGGAAACCGAATCGTAAAATATACATTGATCGGTCAGGATGGCCCGACAGGTAAATTCTTCAGCGAAGAAACTAATCCGGAAACAGGCGAAATTCCCTGGTAAAAAAGGCAGCCACCAATAACAATGCACTAAGCAGCAACGGCTGAATTTCGAGTCCGGATGTTTAGGGATTTTAGTTATCTTAGTGCTTATGTAATCTTCCCTAAAACAGCGACTACTACCAATGTAACCTTATGAAAATACAGCAGACTTAAAAGCTTCCAGATGATCGTAAGCTAATTTCACATGTTCGGACTGGAAAAGATTAGCCTTTCGAGGATTCCATTGCTTAATGGCATTTATTACCTGCGCTACATTTCCTACCCCCGGTTGCTTGCTAGCATAATCGGCCGAAGCCAACAACTCTAGCGCATAAGTAGACTCAAAGCCCTCGATAAGTTTCAAAACTGATTGAAGCCGCTCTCGTTGTACGGGGCTTAGTTGCGATTGGATAAACTGCTCAACCTCTGCGTACCGCTCATAGTTGAGCAACAAGGGTTCGAAAGCTTTGGCTTGGTTTTGTTCAAGCCCTTTGAGGTACACGCCGTTCACTGCACCCAATACATGGTTGAGCTGCACGGAATATGGACCGTAATGATGCGCCGTGAACGTGAGCCGTAGATTCTCTCCACTCTCTTGAAGGAAATAGGCCAACTTGTTGGCAGCGAAGAGGCTACTGATGTCTCCAACGGACTCATAATGGAACATCAAGTAAAGCAACATGGCCTTGGCTGGAGTAAGTTTGGCATCTCGTGGCTTGTCTTCGGCCTGCAAGATACTTTTGATGGCTGCATTGGGCTCATAAACCAAAATATCGATGTCCAGATCGGACAGCTGGTCGATAATCATGGGTTTAACGACATTCCAATCCAAACCACCGCTGCCACAGCCCAACGGCGGTATGGCAATGCTTTTTATTTGGTGCTGAATGATGGCTTCCTTTAGCGCCGGAAGCCCTTTCTCGATGTACTCAATCTTGGAGGGGGCTTTCCAGTGTTCTTTGGTGGGAAAATTAACGATATACTTTTCGCGCAGGAGGTCGCCGTCCTTCACGACCAGCATCTGCCCCGGGCGTAGCGCCCCCGTTTTACACGCTTCTTTGTATACCTTGTAGTTTTTGGGAAATTGGTTTTTAAATTGCAATGCAATGCCTTTTCCCATCACACCAACGGTGTTGACGGTATTAACCAGCGCGTCCGCATCAGACCGGAGCAAATCACCTTGCAAGAATGTAATCATCTAAAAGTATAATTTTCCTTCCCGAGCTACCTGCACAGGTATTTCAAGGTCTAATTTACGAACAATATCTGCTATTTCCTTCATTTTTGCTTCCGTTTTTACGAATAGCCTGTCTATGTAAGATGTTGGGATATGATGGCGAACCAGGAACTCTGCTTGCTTGAAATCCCTACGACGCAAATCGTCTTCGTTATTTTTCCAGTCTTTAGAACGGATGACATCCCACCTCAATTGACCGAAATCTTTGGGGTCGGTAAAGAAACGGGCCACTTTCCGCTTGGCGTGCTGATCGGTGTATACGTACTGAAAATCACCAGCCAGGATATGCGCTGAATTGACTACTACATAGACGATGTCTTCCTGTGGATATTGACGAACGCCTTGATAGCCGTGTATAATCATGTATAACATCGGAGAATGCCCCCAAAAGTAAAATGGAATATACTCACCAAGGTGGCCATAACCCACTAACGGTACCGGGTGATTGTGCCGGTCTGTGATTAGTTGCTGGTGCCCAATATGAATATAATTCGGATCATGGGATGGATGCTGGGCACTGCATAGACCGTGTACCAGAATATGCTTAATATTCTGCCAATGAACAATACGGAAAAGGAAAACAGTATTGGGTATTGACATGGCTTGGCAAAGATAGAAAATCAACCGCATAAAGAAAGCCCCGAAACGGGGAGAATCGGGGCTTGCTAACTAACCAATTATAAACCTAAATTATGAACCCGACATGATTTAAATAATTATTAAATCACGAAGGGATAAGAATTATT
>Ga0182739_1002605_pt1 | contig 16702 bp, 14 predicted proteins | sample eDN5th30CBELigBY_FD_128873 | JGI IMG/M metagenome (GOLD analysis project Ga0182739, IMG submission 128873) | Enriched backyard soil microbial communities from Emeryville, California, USA - eDNA 5th pass 30_C BE-Lig BY (version 2) (version 2) | ecosystem: Environmental > Terrestrial > Soil >... | reverse complement strand
TGAATATGTTCAATCGTTGCTCCTTGTAAATCTAATACGCCAATTGTCGTCATTTTACCAACCACGCTCTTGCATACGTTCTTGTGGATTTAATTTAGAAATATCGATTCCTTTCATTGGACTACCAAGTTCCTTCGATAATTTTCCAATTAATTCATAGTCTGTGTAATAAGTCGTTGCTTGCACGATGCTGCTTGCAAATTTTTCTGGATTTTCTGATTTAAAAATACCGGATCCAACAAATACACCGTCTGCTCCTAATTGCATCATAAGAGCCGCATCAGCTGGTGTAGCAATACCGCCAGCTGCAAAGTTCACCACTGGTAATTTACCTGCTTCTTTAATTTGTTTTAACACTTCATAAGGTGCTCCAAGATTTTTCGCTTCTGTCATTAATTCGTCATCGCTCATCACTGTAACTTTACGCACCTGCGCTTGTACTTTACGCATATGACGAACCGCTTCTACGATATTTCCTGTCCCTGGTTCCCCTTTTGTTCGTAACATAGAAGCTCCTTCTCCAATGCGGCGTGCTGCTTCCCCTAAATCACGGCAACCACAAACAAATGGTACTGTATACTCGCTTTTTAAAATGTGAAACTCTTCATCAGCTGGTGTTAATACTTCACTTTCATCGATGTAGTCTACGCCCATTGCTTCTAATACACGTGCCTCAACGATATGACCGATACGTGCTTTTGCCATAACGGGAATCGAAACAGCATTTAACACTTCCTCTACAATTCGCGGATCCGCCATACGCGCTACTCCACCAGCGGCACGAATATCAGATGGTACTCGTTCTAAGGCCATAACGGCTACCGCTCCAGCTGCCTCCGCAATTCTTGCTTGCTCTGCGTTCACAACGTCCATAATAACGCCGCCTTTTTGCATTTGGGCCATTCCTCGTTTAACAGTCTCAGTTCCTACTAATTTACTCATATTGTATGTCTCTCCTCTATATAAAAAGATTTGCAATCTTTAGATTTGTCTCTTAGTATAAAAGAAACTGATTGTATTAAAAGTGCCAGTTTCCAATAAATTAAAGAGGTCAGAAAAAAGGTCAACATGAATACATTAGCTTGTAACCTACAACGTCATAGTAATATTCCTTTATACGAACAATTATATTCATATATTAAAAACGAGATTATTGAAGGCCGTTTAAGCTATGGAACAAAGCTACCGTCTAAGCGACAATTAACTGATGTATCACAAATTAGTCAAAATACAGTTGAATCAGCATATGATCAGCTTCGAGCAGAAGGCTATGTAGAAGTCATTCCAAGAAAAGGATATTATGTGCAGGCATTTGAAGATTTAGAATATGTCTCTTCAGCCCAACCTGAGGAAGCACCTACTGAGGAAGCTCCTCTTGAAACGTTATACAATTTTCATCCGAGCCATGTCGATACTGAACATTTTCCTTTTGCACAGTGGCGAAAATATACTATCAGTATATTCAAGATTTAGAGATTAATTGCCATTGTTTTGAAGTTTTTGCACCAGAACCAAAAAAGGTTCGCTTCCCCCCAAAGGGAACAATAAATTTATCAGAAAAGCTAATCGAGACGTTATAAAATATTTCTTAATGCTTTATTTTGACCTTGTTGTTCTGTCCTTTGCATTTTCTTGACATCAGCGCGTAGCCAGACTGAAATGATGAAAGTAAGAGCTATTAATCCAAAGAATACATAAAATACAGGAATGTAACTGCCAGTAGCTCCATTAATTGCGGTTACCAACATTGGTCCACAAACCCCACCAAGAGACCAAGTTGTTAAAAGATAACCATGAATCGCACCAACTTCTTTTGTTCCGAATAAATCCCCAGCAAATGCGGGAAGATTGGAGAATCCTCCACCATAACAACTAACAACCAACAAAATAAGTGCTTGGAACAATAAGGTATTTGTTGTAATCGGAAGTGCAATGAACGCTACTAATTGAATGACAAAGAAAATTATAAAAACATTATGGCGACCAAGATAGTCAGAAGCTGCGGCCCAACCAAGTCTACCACCACCATTAAAGATTCCCATAATTCCCACTAAAGTAGCTGCTCCAGCAACTGATAACCCCACCACGTCTTGAGCCATCGGAGAAGCAACAGAAATCATCATAATTCCCGCACTCGTATTAATAAGTTTCATTGTCCACAGCATCCAAAAATGCTTTGTTTTCACTGCTTCTTTTGCCGTTAATTGTCGTAAATCTTTCTTTACTTCTTTTTTACCAGTGTCAATAGCTTGTTTCATTCCCTCTGGCATATAATTAGCTGGAGGCGGTGTGATATAAGAAGCACCTAGAAACATTAGTATGAAATAGCCTGCACCTAAAATATAATACGTAGTTGAAATACCTACAGATTGCATAAGGTTAGCAGCTACTGGAGCTGTAATAAGAGCCCCTGCACCAAAACCAAGTACAGCCATACCTGTTGCTAATCCTCGACGGTCTGGGAACCATTTAATCAGTGTTGATACTGGTGAAATATATCCAATCCCCATCCCTAGACCACTTAATAATCCATATGTGAGCCAGTAAAGTGTTACTGAATCCATCATGACAGCTAGTCCTGAACCAGCTTGTCCTAAACCAAAAAGAATAGCAGCAATCATTGCTGATTTTCTCGGACCATTTTTTTCAACAAACTTTCCAAAAAAGGCCGCAGACGTTCCTGCGAGCGCCATCATTATTGTAAATGCTACAGTTACTTGTGTGGCGGTCCATCCCATTGTTTCAACTAATGGTAGCTTGTATACACTGTAAGCGTATGCACCACCAATTGAGAGATGAATCGCAATAGCCGATAAAGCAATTAACCATCTGTTTTTCGTCATATTCTTCCCCTTTTTCAGTAAAAAAACATGTAGAACGACCCACCTGATATACTTGGTTATAGAGTTTATGCCATATTGACATATGCACTGGATATGGAGAGGGTAATGGGATACCCCTAATCTTGAAAGCTGTTCAAAACATAAATGGACTACGAACGTTTAGTCATCCAGAATCTCACTGGCATTAGCCAGCTTGCCTGTTTATAGGTGGGAGTCTCCATTAAAGCGTTCAACCACCGTTGCAATACCTTGACCTCCACCAATACATAATGTTGCTAATCCGTAACGTTCATCTCTTCGCTTTAATTCATGCAATAACGAAACCAATATACGCGTTCCGCTGGCACCAATTGGGTGACCTAGAGCAATTGCTCCACCATTCACATTTAAAATTTCGTCATTAAAATTCAATTCTTTTCCAACGGCTACTGACTGTGCAGCAAAAGCTTCGTTTGCTTCAATAAGATTTATGTCTTCAAGGGATAGACCTGCTATTTCCAATGCTTTTTTAGTAGCTGGGACAGGACCAATCCCCATAATGCTTGGATCAACACCAGCACTAGCATTCGCACGAATAGTGGCTAGTGGCTTAATTCCCAATTCATCCGCTTTCTGCTTACTCATTACAACAACAGCGGCAGCTCCATCATTAATTCCTGAAGCATTGGCAGCCGTTACGATACCATCTTTTTTGAAGGCTGGCCGTAATTTTGCCAGTGTTTCCATGCTTGTTCCAGGTTTAGGAAACTCATCCTTTGTAAAAACTATAGCATCTCCTTTTCTTTGCGGAATGACAACAGGAACAATTTCATCTTCAAAACGACCAGACTCAATTGCTACAAACGCTCTATGTTGACTTCGAACAGCGAATTGATCTAGTTCTTCCCTTGTCAGCTCGTATTTTTCACAAAGGTTTTCTGCAGTAACTCCCATATGATAATCGTTAAATGCACACCATAAGCCATCTTGAATCATACTATCAATTGCCTTTTGGTCTCCCAAGCGAAATCCTGAACGGGCATTGTTTAACAAATAAGGCGCTTGGCTCATATTCTCCATACCGCCTGCAACAACAATGTCAGCACCTCCAGCTAAAATGGACTGTGCAGCCAAATGAACTGCTTTTAATCCCGATCCACACACTTGATTAACCGTAAATGCCGGTACCTCCTGAGGAATACCCGCGTGAATTGAAGCTTGTCGAGCAGGATTTTGACCTGTTCCAGCTTGAAGAACGTTTCCCATAATCACTTCATTTATTTGTTCTGGGTTAATTCCAGCCTTTTCTAGTGCAGATTGAATAACAAGAGCGCCTAGTTTTGGTGCTGAAATATTTTTTAGACTTCCATTGAAATTTCCGATTGGCGTACGAACCGCACTAACTATAACTATTTCTTGTTTCGACATTTTAATCGTCTCCCTAAAATAAGATTTATTATATAAATTTAGGCTTAAAACCTCGCTACTTTCAGGATTGTAGATGTAAGCACATTTTCAAAGTTGGAGAGGGGGGAAGAACTCCCCGATTAACCCCTTTTCACATCTTATGGTGGATGATCCACATCACCAATGTTAAATTAATTTTTCCCTCGCTGGAAATCGCTTTGTAAGCTAACTACTGACTTAGCCTCTATGAATCTACATGTATATTCCACCGTTAATATTTAACTGTTGACCTGTAATATAATCACCATCTTGGCATAGATAAATGATTCCGCGGGCAATTTCTTCTGGCTGGCCTAAGCGACGTTGTGGAACTTTAGAAATAAGTTTTTCACGGATATCTTCCGGAATTTCTTTAACCATCTCTGTTTCAATATATCCTGGACAAATTGCGTTAACGGTTACACTGCTTTTTGCAAGCTCAAGCGCCAATGATTTTGTATAACCAATCAATCCTGCTTTAGCTGCAGCATAGTTTGTTTGCCCAAAACCACCAAACTGTCCGATAATAGAGGAAATGTTAATGATTCGTCCTGCATCAGATTCTAGAAGGTGAGGTAAGGCAGCTGATGATGTATTGTAAGCACTGTTTAAATTCACATCAATGACTGTGCGCCAGTCTTCCTCACTGAGTTTTTTAAAGGTTTTGTCTCTTGTAATTCCTGCATTATTTATAAGAATGTCTAATCGACCGAAATGATTAATCGTTTCTTCTACTAGTTTTCTAGATTGTTCTAAATTTGAAACATCTGCTTGCACCGCGTATACTTCACTACCTGCTTCTTTAAGTTCTGCGATAAGCTTTTCTGCGGAACCTACGCTACTGTTATAGTTTACTACGACTTTTACACCATGCTTAACCAACTCTCTTGTAATTGCTTGTCCAATTCCCTTTGCACCGCCTGTTACAATCGCTACTTTTTCGTTTAAATTTACCATCAATATACACTCCTTATATGTATGATTTTAAAAAAAAACATTCCGAAGAGCTTTATCTAAAAATTATAAACATGTAACTTTTCATTCTTTTTTATACATTTTAAAGCACTGCATGTTTCTATTTACGTATAATTCACGATTTAATTTGCCTTTGTTTTACTTAAATTGAGCCGTTCATTTAATCTTTATCAACTTTTAAGTCATCATGAAAGACAAGAAATGCGAGATTTGTAAGATTATTTTGACCTAGTAGGTGAATCATTTTTCAGACTGAAAATAATTCTTTCTTCATAATTTTCAAAAGTTCATCCTAAAACAAGATTTTTATGTTCTAACAAACTGACTTTTGTGAGGTGTTAAGCGAACGGTATCTCTTGCAATCATGACTTCTTCATTTGTCGGAATGACCAACACTTTGACCGGTGAATGCCGATAACTAATGAACGCTTGGTTATCCTGGACATTATTAAAAGATGGATTCCAATACACGCCTAAAAACTCCAGACCTTCTAGAACACGAGCCCGAATGACGTCACTATTTTCGCCGATACCTGCCGTAAAAATGATCGCATCGAGTCCATTCATTTGTATCGCGTACATCCCGATATATTTACGAATTCTCTCAGCAAACACTTGAATCGCCAGTTCTGCTCGTTTGTTTCCTTTTTCTGCTTCTTCCTGAATATCGCGAAGATCACTTGAGAAACCAGATATCCCGAGTAATCCGCTTTTCTTATTTAACATGTCGACCACTTCATCTACGGTCTGACCTGTTTTCTGTATGATATAGGAGATGAGTGCTGGATCAATATTTCCGGAACGAGTTCCCATCGTCAGTCCAGCCAGCGGCGTGAATCCCATTGATGTGTCAATCGATTGGCCACCGTTAATCGCCGTAATGCTAGCACCATTTCCGAGGTGGCAAGAAACGAGACGAAGTTTCTCAATCGGACGCTTCAACAATTCTGCGCAACGTTGTGATACATATTGATGACTTGTCCCATGGAATCCATATTTACGTATACCATATTGTTGATAATAGTCGTACGGCAAACTGTAAAGAAAGGCTGACTCAGGCATTGTTTGGTGAAAAGCGGTATCAAACACGGCTACAGAAGGGATATTAGGCAATAGATGCAAAAATGCTTTAATACCGATAAGATTCACTGGATTGTGAAGGGGAGCAAGCTCCGAAACTTCCTCAATTTCTCTCAATACTTCGGGGGTGATCAGCACAGATTCACTAAATGTTTCGCCGCCATGCACAACACGGTGACCGATTCCATCAATTTCATCAAATGATGAAATAATTCCTAAACTAATCAACTTGTTCAAAAGAATTTTTACGGCCTCTTGATGATTAGCAATCTCTTGAACGACTTTTACTTTTTTACCACAAGCCTCAATCGTAAATACTGAATCTTTTAAACCGATGCGCTCTACCACACCCTTTGTGATATTTACTTCTTCCGGCATCTCTAACAGTTGAAATTTCAATGAGGAACTTCCGGCGTTGATTGCAAAAATTTTGGCCATTCAATCATCTCCATATAATGTAGTCCACCCTAACTATCCACATGTAATCGAAGACACGCTAAAGTTTTATTAAAATCAAGTCGCCTTCTGTATTGAACATGTTGGAAATATCAATTGCCCCTTACACCTTCTTTACTGAAGCAATACTTGGTTATGTGCAATTATGTTGCTCTTCCGTAATCCAAGCCACAGTTGACACAAACGATTGGACGAATTTCTTTATGATCGTTTGTATGATTTAAATTCCATTTTTCTTATATCTCTTTGATATGTTTGATTCGATTCATTTTTCATAACATCCCCCTATTAATTTCTCCATCTTACCTACTCTGTTTTGAAATGATTTTTCAAATTGAAAACGTTTAAATAATTAGGAAAGTATATTCCTGCTCCACCTTTTAGGTAGACTTTTACAAAAAAGTCCCTCCTTTCAAACGAAATTGCTTGAAAATATTAACTTCCTCCTTCCCAAACAACTCGTATAACAATTTTTATCTTTTACAACTTTATAACATTTTTGGTTTTTTTGTCCTGCCTTTCGGATATAACGTTCTATGTTCTGATGAAAAGGGATAATGAGGGATGAATTAAAATTGAAAAAATAATTAACGAAATATAAAAAAAATTTAAAATATTTTAGGGTAACAAATATTAGTTTGGTGTTTATAATTGTGCCAAACATTGTTTACAATTACCCAAACACGGTTTACAATTGTGCCAAATATAGAGAAGGGAGCATAAACATGGAAAACTTAGTTGTTTGTCAAATAACAAAATTGATTGAGGATTGGATTCCTAAAGAGGCGTCTGTAGCGATTGCAGTCGACAATAAATATTCAGATTATTATGCTGGCCTTCACGACATTGAAATTCGTCCCGGACAGCCAATCCCTACAGGAAGCATTTCAGAACGCGTTTTCCACCGACAGGGCCGAGTTGAGACTTTTATAGATGACTCTGTATTCGGAATTTCCTATTACGGTATAGGTTATCCCGTAATAGGACGGGAAGGAAATGCGGGGGTACTAACAGTGATTCTACCACCTAGATATTCATTAAAGAAACAAATACCTCTTTCTTTTTTAATGGGAAAACAAGGAGAATTTTGGAGTCCAATCCCTGTTGATCAAATAACTCATATTGAAGGCAATCAAAAAAAGACATGGTTTTATACTACTGCTGGTCAGTATACTACCAATTACACTCTTAAGTATCTCGAAGAAAAGCTGCCAGACTCTTTTCTCCGTATTCATCGTTCATATATAGTAAATCTCTCTTTTATTAATCAGATTTATCGTGATATATATTCTAACTTAAAAGTTAAACTTAAAAGCCCTGAATTCGGCGCTTTGACGATTAGTCAAACCTATATACCTCGTGTACGGCAGACTCTTGGATTTTAACCCTATCAGGAAATAGAGGGCTTACAAATATATAGTTGGTAGCAAGGTTTGAATAAGTTTCTAACCAAACCTGATATGAATGAAATAGCACTAGGTGACCTCAGTTGCTTTTTCGTAATAACGATTGCATCACTGTGTTAAACCGAGTTTGTACATCAATTGAGTTCCACCTATGGGAAACATTATCCCAGAATGATTTTTGTAGAAAAATATATGTAAGTATTTATGCTAAAAGAAAGACAAAAGGAAGAAACTAAGTGAATAATTGCTTTATTAGTTCTTTAATAGAAGGGATACCACTACACGCCATTAAGATAAAATGAAAAAAACGCTATTCTTTCAGAAAAATACTCGAAAAGGAGGGCTTTTTTTTATGGACCTCTCTCTTTCTGAAGAATTATATCTATTCTCACAAGAATTACAACGCTTTCTACAAAAAATCGCTAAACAGGTCAGTTTTGTGTAGCAAGAAGATGAACTCATCGCCCTTTTCGTTTGGCTCAGCCAAGAGAAGTTGTCAGTACATCCCTTACGCAACTGTGTGGTCGGTTAGAGGCTTCGACCGGCGTACTTATGAGTCAAGAGGGTTCTGGTGCAAAGATTACATATATTTGAAAGAGGTATATAGACTCCTATAGAATAAATTTTTTAGGCTGCTATTCAGTTGTCAATGAGCGTTGTTTCTTTAAACACACACTACTACTATATTGAAAAGTTTTGAAATGTTAGGAAGCTTCTGATATTTTCCTAAAAGAATTTTACGAGCAGTTGGAAACGCTAAGCTGAACAAGTGGTGGGCCTCATCATCGAACTAAAAAAAGTCGGCGTTTACATCGTACTTACAGGGTTTCTTCACTACGAAGAAGACCTAAGAGAGTTTGGTGAAAAGGTCATTCCAATTGTCAGAGAAAAAGAATTTGGCCCTTTAATGAAATATGGAAGGAAGTGCTCGCCTTGGATCAAAAGTACGTAGGTCATACTTTGTTACAAAATGAAATGTTAGCAAGCCGCTTAGTGATGGCCCCAATGACAAGAAACTTTTCGCCGGAAGGTGTCCCAGAGGAGAATGTTGCACAATATTACCGCAAACGTGCAGAGAATGGGATTGGACTCATCATAACTGATCAACCACCCAGCTGCAGTAGCGAGCGCCGATATGCCCCGTTTTTATGGTGAGGACGCCTTAAATGGCTGGTCAAATGTAGGGTTCTGGTGCAAATACTTGAAGAAAAATATAAAAAAGCGAAAGATTTCTAGTGACCCCTGATCTTAAGCAATTAGTCCAAACAGTTGATCGATGAATTCTTTTTGATTTTGGACAGACTTCCCCTTTTGGAGAGTCTGTCCTTTTTTGATCATGTGCATAGCCTCTATCCCCGCAATCATTCGTTTGGCAGTCCGTAAGGACTTTAATCCAAGCATTGAGCGGATTCGTTTTTTAATAAAGCGATGATCCTGCTCCACGATATTGTTGAGATATTTTACTTGCCTTAATTGGATGCCTTCAGGCATCTGCTTTTCTTCTTTTAACTCTTGAATAGCGACGGGATAAGCTGGGTTCTTGTCTACTGTTATCACACGAGGCTTAAAAACGTGCGAAAAAGCCAAGGCTTTCTTAAAAAAGCGCTTGGCCGCTTGTTTATTTCTTGCTTTACTTAGATAAAAATCAATGGTATTTCCTTCCGAATCAACAGCACGATACAGATACATCCATTGACCTTTGACTTTCACATAGGTTTCGTCGACTCTCCAGGAATCATTGGTTGTTTTAAGATAACATCGTACTCGTTCATCTAATTCAGGACCATATTGATGCACCCAACACATAATGGTTGTATGAACTATCGATAAGCCACGTTCTTCCATCATTTCGACTAAATCATGAAAACTGAGGTTGTACCACAGGTACCATCTGACGGTTAATAATATAAAATTAGGTTAATCATGTTTCCATTTAAATAGATTTTGCTTTTCCATACTGATTACGTCCTTTTTTAGAGTAATAGTATCAGTATGTCCAAGTTTGGAAGATTACTTGCATCTGTTTTGACATTTTTACACCAGAACCTTTTCTACTCCTCTTATAACTAACTATGGGCCTTATAAAACCTACAACCGTAATGATATTTTAGATACTTAAATCTTTTGAAAAATCTGTTTTAAATAGTAAAATTACAACTTATTAACAACTCGTCCATGGATAGTCTGAAAGGCGTGGGCAACACGTAAAACGATATCATCTTCCCCAACTCTTCCCACAATCATCATCCCAACAGGTAGCCCCTCAGATTTTTCACAAGGTACGTTCATGGCTGGATGCCCCGTAATATTAAATGGTGCTGTATTATTAATCATTTCAAAGGCCTTGTTAACAATCTCTTCTATTGGAGCATCTGGGGAAGGGATTTTTTGTGCCTTCATTGGTGTAGTAGGCATAATTAGCACATCATAACTTTTAAAAGCATTATCATAAGCTTGCTTTAATTTTCTAGCTACATTTTGTCCTATAGCATAATACTTCCCGTTATATTGTTCATTCATATATTGACCTAGCAATATTGACATCTTAGTTGTTTCTGAAAATTCATCTGCTCTTGTTTTACGTGCTTTACCAAAAGCATCTAGAAATTTAGTACTATAGTGGCCCTTCCAATTGCTACCCATGCTATTTCCTTTCACCATTAAAGAAGTAAGACCTTCTATACCAAACCCATTCCATATATGAACACCGTCCCTATGCATTGGGATAGATACTTCTTCTACAATGGCTCCACTATTTTCTAGAGAGTAGGCAGCGTCTCTTACTACCTGATTTACGTCTTCCTCAGAAATCCCTTCCCATTCAAAGCCTTCCTTGACGATACCAATTTTAATATTTCTTGCATTCCCAACAAGTGAGTCTAAGTAGGATTTCACCTTTAAACCCGACTGCCTTGGATCTAATCCATCATCTCCAGCTATTACTTCAAGCAATAAAGCGACATCCTCAACCGTTCTAGCGATAGGGCCAGTGTGATCAATCGTCATTTCAATTGGAGCAATTCCAGTATAAGGAACTAATCCAAATGTAGGTTTTAAACCATAAACACCACACCAAGAGCTTGGAATCCGAATAGATCCTCCTTGGTCAGCACCTATTGCCATGTCAACTTCACCTGCAGCAACCAATGCTGCACTTCCACTAGAAGAACCTCCCGTTGATCTTGTGAGATCGTGCGGATTTAAAACTGGTCCAGTAGCAGAAGTATGACTGGCACCAGATAGACAGAAATCTTCACAAACAGCTTTACCAACAATTTCTCCACCAGCCTCAAGGATTCTACTGACAATAGTCGCATCCTCGTCAGGAACAAAACCCTCTAGAATAGCTGAACCATTCATCATTGGTACACCTGCTAGACTTACATTATCTTTAAGGACAATTTTTTTGCCTGCTAAATTTCCAATACTATTCCCTTTTACACTAGTTTTCCAATACCATGCATTATATAGATTTTCTTCACTATTAGGGCGATATCCCGAAGTTCGTGGATATTTTACTGGAAGACTAGGTTCTCCAATTTGATTTAAGCGATTGTAAGATTCAAGGGTACCTTCTATTAATTTTTGGTATGAAGCTAGGTCATTATTTGTTAAGTTAAGATTAAATCCCCCTGCAATTTTTTTTAATTGTTCAATAGTTGGTCGTTTTATAGCCATTCATTATCCTCCTTAATCAAGCCTTGTTAGATTTCCAAAAGGGCCACTCATTACTCGTTCTGCAATAATGACTGTTTCTATACATCTATTACCTCCCCAAATCTTTTTTTAAGCTTCTTTGTTATTCTTTTATGAGGACCATTAATTACTATAAAAAAGCCGTTTTTTTAAACGCTATGGTCTTTTCTAGGATTGTATCAACTTAATTATCATTATATTAACAACAAATGTTATCGTCTTGACCATAAAGGAACGTCAACTTGTCCGTTAGTGCACATTTTCATAATTAATATTAGGAAACCTCACATTTACCTTTTGCTATCTTTAGTGGAAATAGATGTGCAACTCTAGTCCTTTCTTGTCTTACAAACTCACTTTGGAAAAAATCTCCTTCTTTCGTACCAGAAATATAAGAAAGTAATATAAGTTATAGAATCTATTTATCAAAGTTATTAGAAACAGAATTATAACCAAGAGAAGAAAACCAGAGACAGAGAAGGTTCAAGCAAGCCTCGTTTCCTGTTCAGAAGAAGCTAGATACCTATATACTCCAGAATAATATCAAGTCTCTACAGAAATCACTTTTTACTCTAGTTAAGGAGGAATTTGTCGAAGAGAATGAGAATTCTTTTAGATAAAAGTAAAACTAGGAAAACTGACCAGAGCTTTGAAGATAGAAATGAATCCAGAATGTCTAAATATAAATTTATAACTACTCCTAAACTAGTAAAAATTACTGGTGGCTAACAAAAGGCATAAGCTCGGAGCGATTGAAACATAAATCACACATTCACTTACCGGGGAGAATTGTACCAACTCCCTTAAAGTGTGAAATATTAGGAAAAAGTCTAGAAGTCGCCATTCTCGTGGGAAGTTTTTAGGATTCTTGCCCCCCGTTACAAGCCACATTCCTCCTCTAATGGAGTCTAATGATGATTAAGTGGCCCACATTTGAAGTGATGGTCTTGGATTTTCTTCATACTGATGAAAACACCTTATTTTGTGTAAGAAAATATTACACATTGCTTATCCTTAAGTAACATTGACCTTAAAATTATAGCTAGATTTAAACTTCAGAATTCAAAAAGTCGCTAGACTGGGGGAATTTAGATTGAAAAGAATCTTGACTACGAAACTGATAAAGGAACAGGAACGTTTCGCATATTGGCATGATATGGTCGGTGGAGCGATTGTACAGCAAGATATGTTTCAACTCTCCTCTCAGACGTTTTCAGGTCAAATTGAGACCGGCTCTTTAGAGAATATACAAATCTCTGAATTGTTTGCAGATCCGTACCATGCTGTTCATTCGAAGCGTCATATTGCAAAATTCGGGGAAGACACTTTCCTCATAATCCTACAAACTGCAGGCCAAAGTTATACCGAGCAAGATCAACGTGAGGCCCAACTTCAGCCAGGTGATTTTATCCTGTACGACTGTACCAGACCTTACATATTCCGTGGTGAACAACCGTATGAACAGCTCGTTTTCAAGTTCCCTCGTTCGTTACTTCTTGCCCGCTGCGGGCAAGCAAAGCAGATGACGTCATTACGGATGCCCGGGACACAGCATCCAGTTAGTTCAATGGTATCAACATTCTTGAGAAATGTGGCATCCTCTTATCTGGACTTCGACTCTGTCACTCAGGTACGAGTAGCTGAAAGTACTCTGGATTTACTTGCGACTGCGTTAAGCACGGCCTTCGGTGTTAAACTGAACGAGGTGAACTCCATGGCCAACGTCTATCGGGAGCGTGCCCGAGCGTTCATCTCTACCCACTTGTCCGATTCAGAACTAACTCCATCTTTGGTAGCCGCCAGCCAAGGAATTTCCCTCCGCTACCTACACAAGTTATTCGAAGCAGAAGGACAATCGGTAGCCACTTTAATTCGCAATCGACGCTTGGACCAATGTCGCCGAGACCTCGGCGATCCTAAACAAAACCATCGTACTGTTATGGATATTGCTTTTCAATGTGGCTTCAATAATGCTGCACATTTTAGTCGTATTTTCAAACGCCGTTTCAAGATGAGCCCAACTGAATACCGCAGCTCTGCCTTGAACACATTGAATGAACAAACAAATCACGATTCGCTGTTTCCATATAAACAATGACAAACACTATATAAGGAAGCCCTAATTTTATCTCATCGATGACCAGAGAGTAAGCTTTAATTACACCATTTTCCTCAAACTTTTTAATACGATTGCCTACTGCTTGTACAGTCATATGGATTTGTTTACCTAAGTCTTTTTATTGAACACGTGAATTTTCGGTTAATACCCTAAGGATTTGAAAATTAATTTTATCAAGTTGCATATAAAATTCCTTTCACCATGAAATGATTTTACATAAAAGTGTTTCATCAAAGTATAGTTAGAAATTAAGATATTATTTATGTTTCTATGTAATCTATTTTTGGGTTAAGGTGGAAAAAACGAGGGTTCTGGTGCAAAAATTGAATTTATTTGAAAGAGGTATATAGGCTCCTAATGGAATCTGTTCTTATGCAGCCATTCCAACTAGTTGATGAATGGACTTCACTTGATCGTGGACAGACTTGTCCCGTAAAGCAAGTTGTCCTTTTTTAATGATATGCATCGCTTCTATTCCCGAAAGAATAGATGTGGCTGTCCGAAAAGATTTCAATGAAGTTTTTGCATCAGAATCCAAATTACTTATTTAGTCGTATTCTTTTTCTTCGATAAATTGCAATACAAAGTTCCAAATTGGGTACATAAAGATGCAACTATCACCATTATATTTTTTGGGTTATGGATGGTTGCTATGATTTTTGCTTTGCTATTTAGGAATTCACTAATGTAAAAAGAATGTGTATATGTCCTAACTGAAGGTTTTGGAAGAGCGTTTTCCCCTAATTATTATGGGATGTCTGAATGGCAGACTCTTTTCACTTAATAAATAGTTATTATATTCTATCGAGTTGAACTCTTAAATATATTTTGTATCAACGATTTTTTAATTATAGCGACTAATTAATCTAAATCATTATAAAAGAAATAGTTCACCCGAAAAACAAACCACTTTTTTTATCACGCTTTCTTCAAAAATAGCGCTTGTTTACGAAAGATTATTGGTGGTATGTTCTTAAAAAAACAACCTTTACTTCAAGAAGAGTAATTTCTCATGGCTATTACGTATAACATTACTATTTTTAAACAGACACGCGATTGGAACATTATCTCTTCAAATCGGATGGAAAGGAACAGGCCAAAGAGCTGCGCCATATCCAAAATAGCAATAACTATCACAGCCATTTAAAAGGTTTGAGAGAACAATTTAATGGCGGAGCAACCAAATACCTTAACCATTATTTGAGCTAGGTTTAATTCCTGGACATAATCAGATTCCGTAATAATTAATGGTTATTGATAGTCGCTTGTTCTCTACCGACCTACTTACGATTGGCTAAGATTATCAACATTCCGGTTATAACCAGTTTTATAAGTTGAAGGGATTTAGTTGGAATCATTTGAGCAAGAGGTAATAAGCAGAAATTTCGTTAAAGCAAAAGATCTTTCTTTAAATATGGATATTGATACATTAAGGGATTCCCTCTTTCTTATCGCTTATGACAATGAAAATTTAATACCATATAGATTTGTGAATTACTTATTACTTGAAAGGGAAACCTCCCAACTGCATTACTTAGCGTCATTTCTTCTTTGTATGGCATTGAACCATTTGGATGGAGCGTATCAAATTGCTTTTTTTCACGCAACAAAAGCGGCTGAATTAGCAACGAATGATATTAGTTATATGGAATATTTGCTATTTTTTTATGAAATTCCAGACCAGTTATTGTCGAAAAAGAGAGCAAACGATATGGCAATACAAATTCTAAAAAAGACCCTGATAACAAGTCTGCTTTGTCAGTGTTGGAAAAGAACTACAAAGGACACCTTTAATCGATGTCCTTTATTAAGCTAAATATCAATAACATTATTTAACAGAGTCCTAATATTAAATAACCTAACAAGTCACCATTCCGTTATTATACTTTGTATCCTTCTCTGACTTTTTGTCGTTCAAATATCTTCTCTCTATCTAGACACTTTCCAAATCGAAGAATGTTCATTAGGATACTTTTTATTTTCTTTATATCTATCAGCGGTCCATCCCTCTTTGTCGTTTCTTCTTATGTTTGTGATGCTTTTCGAATTCATCTTCTCTCCATTTGCGATCCGCTTCACGGACTGCACTTTCAAGAATAGAAAAGAAATCCGAAATGGAACTTCCACTATGATTAACTGGTGAAGTGAAACAGTTAAGATCTTTAGATAATAATTCATCTACATGACCAAATTTTATATCAAATACCCGATGAAGCTGATTTATTCTATCCTTACCAATTTCACCCTTATATTGCAGACATTCATGATAAAACATGTGGATATATGAATGATTATCTATTTGGAAATCCGGATATTTTTCACGAAGAAAATTATTAGATTGATGAGAAATATTTGAATCAACATGATTGTTGTAGATTTGGTATAACAACAGAATAATTTCCTTTTGTTCTTCTTTTGAGTACCTTCTTGGTGGGTTTGAAAAATCTTCTGGTTTAATGACTTTCCCATAATACTCTTCTGCCATGACAAAGAATTCCTTTTGTTCAAGTGTTAGATAATTATAGCCGTTCCAATTAGGATACATAGCTTGAAGTTGATAGTCATAAAGCTTCCCCATTAAGTCTAATGACTTGTTCAAATTCTCTTTTTCTTTTAATAAAAATTGCATGTAATTTAAATCTGTTTCGGAAACATTTTTAATGGTAGATGAGTCAGCAAAGTTAATCCCATTTTTAATCCGT
>Ga0182739_1002604_pt1 | contig 16710 bp, 14 predicted proteins | sample eDN5th30CBELigBY_FD_128873 | JGI IMG/M metagenome (GOLD analysis project Ga0182739, IMG submission 128873) | Enriched backyard soil microbial communities from Emeryville, California, USA - eDNA 5th pass 30_C BE-Lig BY (version 2) (version 2) | ecosystem: Environmental > Terrestrial > Soil >... | reverse complement strand
TCGGCATTCGGGTCGGGGCACATTAACGATACCTTCCGGGTGGCAACTGATGAGCCGGGGTCGGTACATTATTTGCTTCAGCGGGTGAATCATCATGTATTCAAAGACGTGACCGCGGTAATGGATAATATTGAGCGGGTGATCAACCATTTAAAAGCACGATATTCCGCTGGTTTTAATAATATTAAGCTTGATCGCTGTGTGCTGACGTTAATACCGACTGCAAGTGATGAATCGTACCATCGGGACGAAGAAGGTAATTTCTGGCGGATGTTTATATTGCTGGATGATACGCGGAGTTATGATATTGTGGAAACCCCCCAGCAGGCGAGGGAGGGCGGGCGTGCGTTCGGGCAGTTTCAACGTTTGCTGGCTGATTTAGACGTTAATCTTATTCATGAGGTGTTACCTGGTTTTCATCATATCGGAAATCGCCTGGCGCAACTGGATCGCGCGGTCACCGCGGATACAGCAAACCGTGTTGAACAAGTACAGCCGGAACTGTTGTTTATCAACGAACGGCGGAGGCGTATGCATGCCATTTTAGACTTGGCGGCAAAAGGCCGGTTACCTGTGCGCATTACGCACAACGATACCAAATTCAACAATGTATTACTGGATGTAGATGATCGTGCACAATGCGTAATCGATCTGGATACCGTTATGCCGGGGTATGTAGCGTACGACTTTGGTGATGCTATTCGGACAATCATCAACCGCGCAGCCGAAGATGAGGCCGATCTGGATAAAGTCCGATTGAATATCCCGTTGTTCGAGGCGTACGCTGATGGGTATTTCGAGGAAGCTCATTATTTTTTGACACCCAATGAGGTGGAGTCGCTGATGGAAGGCGTATTACTGTTCCCGTACATGCAGGCAGTACGGTTTCTGACTGATTTTTTAGCCGGGGATCATTATTATAAAGTTCGTCATGCCGACCATAATCTGCAACGCACGCGGGCACAGATCAAGCTGGTCAACGAACTCGAATGTCACGAAACAGTACTGCGTACCATTGTAGCACGGGTGGCGGATAGTTATGTATACCAATGAACATCATCAACGTTCCTTTCCTGAAAGACATCAATGAGCACACAACCGCCGGTGAACTGCTGGCATCGATGGACTCTGTACCCTCCACAATGTTAAAGGAAGTGCCTTGGGAAGCCTTTCCGTACCATCCGAACGTTCACTTCAGGATAGCCCATACCGCTATCGGTATCTTACTTTTGTTTGACGTGCAAGAAAAGCACGTGAAGTCGGTATACCGGCATACGAACGATCCGGTGTACAAAGACAGCTGCGTGGAGTTCTTCCTCTCATTTGATGGGGTGAATTACTATAATATTGAGTTTAACCATATGGGGACCGGATTGATAGGGTATGGTCCGGCAGTGAAGTCGGAGCGGAAGCGAATGCCGGCGGAAACGATTGGGGAGGTGAAGACCTATAGCCATATCTCCCCAGAGCCCTGCAAAAACGGCGACACAGCGTGGCGGCTTTTGCTGCATGTCCCGTTCGCCGTATTTGACAACCATACGATCGATTCACTGGCTGGAATGCGGTGCACCGGCAATTTCTATAAGTGCGGGGATGACCTGCCGGAGCCACACTATGTAGCGTGGAATCTAATTGATTACCCCACGCCTAACTTTCACCTGCCTCAATATTTCGGGACATTGATATTTCAATAGGTTGGCCGCAATAATTCGTTGAGGATAAAATGAAGTATTGTTGGAATTTAAATTCTAATAACCTATCTTTGCACCCTCATTTAGGAGTATAGTAACACGAAGATAAAATGAAACCTGCAAGAGCTGACGCTCAGAGAAGGAGATGAATAAATCCAGTTCGCGCAAGCTTCATTGCCATTAAAAGACAAATTATTAAAATGAAAAAAGACTTGCATCCAGCGAATTACAGATTGGTGGTTTTCAAGGATATGTCAAATGATTATTCGTTTGTAACGAAATCATGCATTGAAACCAGGGAGACCGTTCAGTGGGAGGATGGAAATGAGTATCCACTGGTGAAACTTGAAATTTCGCACACTTCCCATCCTTTTTATACCGGTAAAATGAAATTGGTCGATACCGCGGGCCGTATTGACAAATTCCGCAGCCGTTATAATAAAAAGTAACCGGACAACAGGTGAAAAAATATTAGTCCCGATATTTTATCGGGACTTTTTTATTTTAGCGGTTCAAATAGAAACCTATGCATATCGTTTTATTTGACAAGGCGGAATGGCGGATAGGGCTTTATCCATTGGCGCTGACGCGTCCCGTGGCCGATTTGAGGGTGGGCATTCTCACCATCGCCGAGAAATGGGCGAAGTGGTTGGGTGCCCCTTATTCGTTCCTCACGGAAGACTACCTGCAGGAGAAGTATCCTGTAGGACACTTGAGCGGCGACATCCTGCTGGTGCGGGGAAACTGTTGCCCCGACCTCCGCCTGGTCGAAGCAACCACTGCGTTGCGTACTGGTGAGGCACTGTGGGATGGAGACGATGTGCTTGCGTTACGCACCACCCCGGAAGCAATGAACAACGGCGAGTTGCCTCGCTTGGCTGATTATTCCCCAACGTATTATCATCATCCGGTGGTAACGATTGATCATCCTGAAGATATTTTCTTGCAAAATGGCGAACAGCTAACGCTGGACTTCGATCGGCTGACAGCAGGCCGACAATCGGCAATATTATCCGAAAGTAACCGTTTCATTGGTGACCGGTTTTTTGCTGAAGAAGGGGCGTGGGCGGAATGTGCTACCTTTAACAGTACAGGAGGTCCCATTTATCTGGGCAAGAACAGTGAAGTGTGGGAAGGCAGTCTCATCAGGGGCGCTTTTGCATTAGGCGAAAATGCCCAGGTGAAAATGGGGACTAGAATTTACAGTAATGTCACCGTTGGGCCCGATTCGCGGGTGGGTGGCGAACTTAACACTTGTGTTATTTGGGGGCGTTCGGCCAAAGGACACGACGGCTACCTCGGAAGCGCTGTGCTTGGCGAGGGGTGCAATTGGGGTGCCGACACGAATAATTCGAATTTAAAGAACAATTATAAATCCGTACGTTTATATGATTATAGCCAGGGAGGATACCGGGATACCGGCTTGCAGTTTTGCGGCCTGGTGATGGCTGATCATGTACGATGTGCTATTAATACCGCCTTCAATACAGGTACGGTTGTGGGGGTGGGAGCAAGTGTTTATGGCACTGGCATGCCGCCGACGTTTATTCCCGATTTCTCCTGGGGAGGTGCCGAAGGGTTTTCGGGTTACCGTTTGGAGAAACTCTTTGATACGCTCGGGTCCGTTTATGAGCGACGGAATCTCCGCTTCGACGATGTGGAAAAAAGATTGTTGACGGCGGTGTTCGAACGCACGCAAAATCATCGACGGTATTAAGTTGCCAATATGGAATGTTAAACCCTTAATTATTATAACAATAAAGAACATGACACGGAAAAAAATTGTTGCCGGGAATTGGAAAATGAACCTTGATTATCAGCAAGGAATCAGTCTTTTTTCGGAAATCATGAATATGGCCAACGATGAAGTGATGGGCAACCAGGAGTTGGTGATTTGCGCCCCGTTTATCCACCTCCATGGCATTGCCCAGTTGGCGGGCAGTAAGTCACGCGTAAACGTTGGCGGACAGAATATCTATTTTCAGGAATCGGGCGCTTACACCGGCGAGATATCGGCGTCCCAACTGAAATCTACCGGGGCAACCCATGTCATTTTGGGGCATTCCGAACGCCGCGCGTATTTCCACGAAGATGACGAACAGCTTAGCAAGAAAGTGGATGCTGCCTTGAAACATGGGTTGAAACCTGTTTTCTGTATCGGCGAAACGCAGGAGGAACGCGAATCCGACCGTTTTTTCGATGTGATCCGTACCCAGTTGGAAAAGGGGGTGTTTCATTTGGCCGACAGTGATTTCAGTGATGTCGTGCTTGCTTATGAGCCTGTATGGGCCATTGGGACCGGGCTTACCGCAACGCCTGAGCAGGCGCAGGAGGTGCATGCGTTTATCCGCAATGAGGTGGCAAGTCATTATAACCAGGATGCGGCCGAGCGTACGACCATTTTGTATGGCGGAAGCTGCAACCCTAAAAATGCTGCTGAGTTGTTTGCTCAGCCTGACATTGACGGCGGCCTTATCGGCGGTGCATCGTTGAAATCTCGCGATTTTATCGATATCGCCAAAGTATTCAATCGCTGAAACGGTCGGGTGATGAGGTACAGTGAAGTCGTGTTTTCCTGCATAGGTGGTGAAGACTGGCATCGGGACATCCTGATTAATGATTTAGGTGAGCTGGGTTTTGATACGTTTGAAGCCCGGGAAAGTGGGTTTGCAGCTTACATTGCCTCAGCTCAGTTCGACCGTTCAGCGCTGGAGTCATTATTGATCCATCAACCGGTTGGTTTTGAGGTTTCTTACGTTGTTACGGAGATTGAGCCGCAGAACTGGAACAGTGTGTGGGAGCAGAATTTCGAGCCGGTCGTTGTAGCTGACCAGTGTTATGTAAGGGCTACGTTCCACGCTCCTGCCCCCGAATATCCTTACGAAATTGTTATCGACCCGAAAATGGCGTTCGGTACCGGACACCACCAAACGACCTCGTTAATGATGCTGCAGCTGTTGAAGGAAACAATTGACGGGAAAACGGTGTTGGATATGGGGTGCGGTACGGGTATCCTCGCTATATTGGCAGCCAAATTGGGAGCGGCCCAGGTTTTGGCGATAGATAACGACCCGGTGTGTGTAGAAAGCGTGGAAGAAAACAAAATACGGAACGATGCGCCACTCATCGTAACAGCATGCGGCTCCACAGATTTGATACGGGGTCGCCGCTTTGATGTAATCCTGGCAAATATTAACCGCAACATTTTGTTAGATCAATTGGCAGATTATGCTGGGTCGCTGGCAGGGGACGGCGCTTTGTATATGAGTGGATTTTATGAAGGGCACGATTTGGATGTATTGCGGAGTGCGGCAACAAAGCATAATCTGGTGTATAGGGACCACGAGGCACGAGATGGCTGGGCAGCGGCGCGGTTTATAAAAGAATAGAAGGTATGCGGGTACATTTCATAGCCATTGGTGGTAGTATTATGCATAATCTCGCGATAGCGCTGGCTAAAAAGGGCTACCTCGTTAGCGGTTCGGACGATCATATCTACGAACCATCGCGCACCAACCTCGAAAAGGAGAACCTGTTGCCGGAGCCCGGTTGGGACCCTGCGCGCATTACGGAGGATATTGACGCCGTGGTGCTGGGGATGCACGCGAAAGAAGATAATCCCGAATTGAAGAAGGCCCAGGAGATGGGTATACGCATCTACTCCTATCCGGAGTTTATTTACGAGCAAACGGCTGAGAAAACCCGGGTGGTGATTGGGGGAAGTCATGGGAAAACAACGATCACGAGCATGATTATGCATGTGCTCAAATCGATCGGTCGGGAGTTCGATTACCTGGTGGGTGCGAAACTGGACGATTTCGACCACATGGTTCAGTTAACGAAAGATGCACCGCTCATCATCATCGAAGGCGACGAATACCTTGCATCGGCCGTCGACCTGCGACCCAAATTCCATTTATATAAACCGCATATTGCACTCATTAGTGGGGTGGCATGGGACCATGTAAACGTTTTTCCGACATTTGAAAACTATGTGGACCAATTCCGGTTATATATAGAAACGATTGAGCCCAAGGGTACGTTGGTTTATAATAAAGAAGACAAGACGTTGCAGGAACTGGTGTTGGAAGATCAATCCAAGATAAACAAGCACGGTTACCGCACACCAGAGTATACGATTAATAAAGGGATTACCTACATGCATACCCATATGGGTGAGGTACCACTCCAGGTTTTCGGCAAGCACAACCTTTCCAATATTGCCGCGGCATTTACCGTTTGTGAATGGCTAGGGGTGGAGCGCGATGAGTTTTATACTGCCATCCGGCAGTTTAAAGGGGCGACGCGACGGCTGGAATATGTGTCCAGCGATAACGATAGCGTAGTTTATCAGGATTTTGCGCATACGCCCGCCAAGTTACGGGCTAGTATTCATGCACTTAAAGAACAGTTTCCTGATAAAGCATTGGTTGCCATCATCGAACTGCATACCTACAGCAGCCTGAATGAAGCTTACCTGAATGAGTACCGTGATACGATGCAGGAGGCTGAATATCCGGCAGTATTCATCAACCAGGAGGCGCTGAAGCAACGGAATGCCGAAACGATTACCGAAACGACATTAAAGCAAGCATTTAACCAGCCCGACCTGGTCTATTTAGATGGCATCGACAGGATGAAGGATTACCTGGATGACCTGTCGCCGATAGGAAAGAACCTCTTGTTTATGAGTTCGGGGAATTACGGTGGCATAAATCTTGTGAATTTTGCAGATAAGTTTTTATACAAAGGATAAATTTAACTATATTCGACGCTACATCATCTTACCAATGAATACATTAGGAAAAAAAATCAGACTTTTACGACACCAGAGAGGGTGGAGCCAGGAAGATGTTGCCAAACGGCTGGATATATCCATCCCTGCATTTTCAAAAATAGAAACTGGCATTACGGACGTTAACTTATCCCGTTTGGATCAAATATCCCGCCTTTTTGATTTGACCGTCGTTCAATTGCTGGCCACGACAGACTCGGAAGAGGAAAAGAAGTATACTGCTGAACTGACCGTCCTGAAGAAGAAACTTCAGGAGCGCGAAGCAGAGGTTATCGAACTACAGAAGAAGGTAATTGATCTGTACGAGACGCTGCACAAAAAAGCGTTGGTATAAGGTCATAAAAAGCCCGCTTCGATATTGCCGGACAAATTTTCGGTCGATATCGAAACGAGCTATGTTATACGATTATTATTCAGCAAACCCGTTGAGGTCCGCTATCCAATGGGTGTCAATGTGAGTATGTGTTTTCTTCAAATACAGGTGGTTATAATCAGTAATCGTCGTCATCAAAATCATCATCGTCAAATTCTTCCATTGAATCAAATTCATCCAATTCGAAATCATCTTCATCATCGAAAAGATCGTCTGAATCCTCGTCTTCCGGACCGGAGTCAAACGTGATCGGCATGTCGTCCTCCAACATCGCTAAATCGGTGTCATGCATCATTGGCGTTTCCATAATCATGTAAATAAATACTGTGTTATTTTATAGGATAAAAATAGCAAGATTTTAATTCAAAGCATATTTTTTAAAAAAAATATATCAGCCAGTTAATCACCTGTTTCACCTATCGTATTCTCTTCTCGTACAATTTCTTTCAGTTTCGGCAGGTCGGCTGTCGTAGCTATCCCGAAATGATCCATAAAAAGATCGCTCGTGGCGTACAGGATAGGCCTTCCCAAGGTATCGGCTTTTCCGGCGATTTTAATCAATTCCTTTTCCAGTAGGCGGTGTACCGAATAATCGCAGTTGACCCCACGTATCTGTTCAATCTCCAGTTTGGTAATGGGTTGCCGATAGGCAATAATAGCTAATGTTTCAAGTGCTGCCGGGCTAAGTTTCTTTTTGGACCGGTGGGCTTGCAGCTGGTTGATGGTATGGTAATATACTGGTTTAGTAAGGAACTGATATCCGTTGTTGATGGATCGCAATTCGAGTATTTGTTCGTCTAGCAGATAGCGGTCCCTGATTTCATTGAGTGCTTCTATGATCTTTTCCTCAGCGATTTCGGTTTCGTATAACACACCGAGGACCTGCCGGATTTCAGCAATGCCGATACCCATTTCCGAAGCGTAAATGAGTGCCTCAACTTGCCGGGTTAGCTGTTCGCTGTTTTTTGCCTTCATTTATTAATCGATTTTAATAATCGATAACTTGCTCTTCCATGGCTTGAGGTATTTCTCTGAATTCATACTTCTGCGTGCGAAGTTGGGGTTCAAACCCCGCTGCACGGATGGCATCTTGTATGGATTTGGAGGTAAAGCGGTGTGGAGCGCCTGCGGCGGAGACTACATTCTCTTCGATCATGATGGATCCGAAGTCGTTGGCGCCAGCATGCAGGCATAATTGGGCTACAGGTTTACCTACCGTGAGCCATGACGCCTGTATGTTCCTGATGTTTGGCAACATGATCCGGCTCAATGCGATCATCCGGATATATTCGTCGCCGGTTACATTGTTGGTGATGCCCCGCAGGCGTTTAAGTAATGTGCCGTCGTCTTGGAATGGCCATGGAATAAAAGCGATGAATCCATGAGCGCCGTCTGGTCGTTCAGCTTGCACTTCCCGTATCCATACCAGGTGTTCAAATCGCTCTTCTATGGTCTCAATGTGGCCGAACATCATGGTCGCCGAAGTGGGCAGGTTCACCTGGTGCGCCGCGCGCATAACGTCCAGCCATTCTTTGCCGCCGCATTTGCCTTTGGAAATAAGTCGCCGTACGCGGTCATTTAATATTTCCGCTCCAGCGCCCGGCAACGAGTCGAGCCCTGCTTCCTTGAGCGCGCGGAGTACTTCGATGTGCGGCATGCCTTCCAATTTAGCAACGTGCGCAATTTCAGGCGGGCCTAGTGCATGCAGCTTTAGCTGCGGATAAAGCGCTTTCAACTCCCTGAACAGGTCGGCATAAAATGACAACCCCAGCTCGGGGTGGTGCCCGCCCTGCAGGAGCAACTGGTCCCCGCCGTAGCGGAACGTTTCCTCGATTTTACGCTTATAAGTGTTGATATCGGTGATGTAACTATCTTCGTGGCCAGGCCTGCGGAAGAAATTGCAGAATTTGCAGTTGGCAATGCACACATTGGTGGTGTTGACATTCCGGTCGATTTGCCAGGTCACCTTGCCATGGGGTACCTGAATCTTTCGCAGCGCATTGGCCACGTACGATAAGTCAGCAATAGGCGCGTGATGATATAAGTACACTCCTTCGTCGATAGAGAGAAACTCAAAATTCAGCGCGCGGCTAAGTAAGTTGTCGACGTTCATAACAGCAAAGATACGCAGTTTTTGACAATCGAAGTTGGTTTTAACGATGTGTTGGATTTTATTCTGCCGGAGTCAGTTTGAGAAGCATGCCAGGACCCTCCGTCAGCACATAAATGTAGCCATCCGTGCTTTGTGCAATATGCCTTACCCTACCGATATCCTGAAGCAGTTTTTCCTCATGGATATAGTTGCCGTTTTTCAGCTCCACGCGGGCGACATGCGTCAGCGCCAATGCCCCCGAAAACAGGTTGTTCTGCCATTCGGGAAACTTGTTCCCGGTGTAATACAACAATCCGCAGGGACCAATGGACGGGGTCCAGTAATGGATGGGTTGTGCCATGCCTTCTTTTTCGGTAAGCGTTGAGATGATGGCACCACTATAATCGATTCCGTAGGTGATGACGGGCCAGCCGTAGTTTTTACCTTTTTCGATGCTATTGAGTTCATCGCCGCCGCGTGGTCCATGTTCGGTAGCATACAGGACGTTGTGCGTACTGTCGTAAGCCAATCCCTGCACATTGCGGTGGCCATAAGACCAGATGGACGGCTTGGCATTAGGCGTGTCTGCGAATGGGTTGTCGGCCGGTACACGGCCGTCATCGTACAATCGGTGAATTTTGCCCATATCGTTTGTTAAGTCCTGCGCGTTGTCCTTTACACCGCGCTCGCCGGTGCTGAAATACAGATAGCCCGCGTTGTCGAAAGCAATCCTGCTCCCGAAGTGTACGCCGGCTGTCGATAAGGGAGTCGTTTGGTACAAGGTTTCCGCCTCGGCGATTTCCGTACCTTTTACGCGGAATCGGATTAGTGCCGTGCTGCCGCCCCCTTCTCCGGGCAGTGCACAGGTTGCATAGATCCAGCCATTTGCTTCGTAATGTGGATGGGGTTGGATATCGAGCAGCCCGCCCTGCCCGCGTTCGTAAGCTTCAGGAAACCCTTTCAGTTTCTCGCCCGTGTACCGATCGTTTTGGAACATCAATATTTCCCCTTTTCGTTCGGTAACCAACATCCGGCCGTCCGGCAACCAGGCCATGCCCCAAGGGTTGTCTAGTCCCGAATATAGCGTGTCGACGTAGAAAGCGGCCTTTTCCGTCTGAATGGGCTGCCCGGTTTGGAAAGAGGTGTCGCCGTTAGGCTCGCCGCTGCCCATGCACTGTAAACATAACGCGCCTATACCAATCGAGTACCATAGCAAGAGTGTCTTCTTAAATGTCATGTTGTACTACCTTTCGAACGCCAAAGATAGGAAATGTTGGTGGGGCATAACCAGGTATTGCCTGGCAATATGCACTAAATATTTGTATATATGTAACCAGATTGTTAAGTTTGTTGCAACCAATTAATGAGCACACCTTGTTGAACAAGACCACTATTGAAACGGATGCCGAGTTGCTTAGTCGGATGAGTAAAGACGACCAGGGCGCTTTCGAGGAATTATACCGGCGTTATTGGCGACGTTGCTATCTGCAGGTTTTGCATCGTTCGGGAGATGAGACGCTGGCCGAAGATATTGTGCAAAATGTTTTTGTATCGCTTTGGGAAAAACGAAAATCACTCCGGGTACAGCACGTCGGCGCGTACTTGTTTTCTGCCGTGCGGTTCCGTTTTATTACCTACTTAAAGTCGAAGTTGCACAAGGAGGCGTACGCGTTTCATGTGCTGCACAGTGAGCGTGACTTCCAAAATCCGGTTGAAGCTTCTATGCGGGTAAAGGAACTCAACGAGGCTATTGATAAAGGTGTGGCAATGATGCCGCCAAAAACCAAAACCATTTATACATTGAGCCGATCCGAACATTATTCGGTTAAGGAGATTGCGAATAAACTCAATCTGTCGGAGAAAGCGGTTGAATATCACATCACGCAGTCACTAAAGACATTGCGGATTGCTTTAAGAGATTTTCTCGCCATTCTTTTTCTTCTCCAGGAATTTTTTTGAACAAATTTTTAGGGATCGCTCCCTTTCGGCAGACTCTGCTTATTAAACGGATTATAAGCGCCTGCAAATTATGGGTAGGGAGAGTTTCCATCAATTACTGCAACGTTACCTCAATGGCCAGTGTACACCCGCGGAAGAACGGTTGGTGGACCACTGGTATCATATGCTGGAAGGGGATGATCAATACGAAATCGATTCATCGAACTTAGATGCACTGGAAGATGCAATGTGGGAGAAAATCCACGAGCAGGTTAACGACCATTCTGTTGCGAACTCGACCCGTAGGCAGCCGTTACGGGCAAAACGCATTCGTTATACATTGGTAGCTGCATCCATTGCGCTATTAATTACCATTGGTACAATCAGCTACCTTCGTCTGGTTTGCTATCCGGTAGAACCTTCATTTACAGGTCATGTTGCTTTGGATAGCAATATCGTAGTCGTTAAAAATAATACGTATCACCGTATGAATATTATTCTCGCTGACGAGTCGTTGGTAGAATTATATCCAGGTGCACAGCTTCAATACCCCAAGCGTTTTGGCGGACACAGCCGGGAAGTTCGATTGATTGGGGATGCTTTTTTTTCGGTAGCAGCCGACAGGGAAAATCCATTCTGGGTATTTCATGAAGGAATGATTACGAAAGTGCTGGGAACCAAATTCAAGATCAAGGCACCCAAGGGAAATACCAAAGGGGAGGTAATCGTGTATTCGGGGAGGGTAGATGTGTTTTATAATGTCGGAAGGCGCAATATGATGAGGCGGATATTATCGGCACCGGAAAAAGTGTCGATTACGACGAACCAACGTGCCGTATTATTGGCTAAGAACTTAGAAGAAACGGTGACCGAGAACCCATTGCCAATAAGGGGGCGGGTAGATGCTATACGCAACGAAACATTCAGGGATATCCCGATGACTTCGTTGGCTAGGACATTAAGCGAACTTTATGCGCTGGATGTTGCGGCGGATAGCAGCCTGTTGCATACTACTTTTACAGGCGATATCAGTGGTATTGGGCTTTTTAAACAGCTGGATATCATCTGTATGGTTACCGATACCCGTTATGAGGTAGTGGGTACGACGATTTACTTAACACATAAATACTGACCATAAATTGAACACAGGTAATAACCAAACACACTAACCACGCACTTTATGCAGATGAAACCAACGTAATCCTTTGAAACATTAAGTTGTAGCGCTTAGCAGCAGACTGAATAAAATTGAACCAAAATAAACGACCATGAAGAAACCAAAAACTTAACCACAAAAAACCGGCAATATGGGGGTATTGCCGGCAACAGCCCGACCACGTGTGAACGGGGTTGATTTACAGTCCAAAAAAACGTTTAACGAACTATAAACTTTTCAAAAGTATGAAAAAAGATCGAATTATTGCGTTAACCAAAACTGCGATGAGACTAACCTTTTTATATGCCCTTATTACTTCGATTGTTGTGTTTACAAGCCATGCAACAGAGGTTGATGCCCAAGGCGCGCTTGATAAAAGGATCGAACTATCTGGCAAACGCACCACGATTAAAGAGCTGATCACTACGCTTGAGGAACAATCTGGTGCCCACTTCATCTACAGTTCCTCGACGATAAAAACCAACCGTAAAATCAAGATTACCTCGCTCTATGGCGACCTATCGGAAGTGCTTACCGAGGTTTTCAACCCGATAGGCATTGATTATAAGGTGGAGCATGATAAAATACTGCTTTTCAGTAAGTTTCAGGAAATCACCATTACCGGAAAGGTGACAGACGCAAGTAACGGCATGCCGATATTGGGTGCCGCAGTAAAGGTAAAAGGTACTGCCAAAGGTACCAGTACAGATGATAATGGCCAGTTTTCGCTGGCGGTGATGCCAAATGAGACAGTGGAGGTGAGTTACATTGGGTTTGCACCTCAGGAATTTGCGGTGGATAGCAACCGGCGGGTTTACGACATCACTTTGCAGGCATCGCTCAGTACCCTTGATGAAGTGGTGGTGGTGGGTTACGGTACCCAACTACGGAAAGACGTAACGGGCTCAGTGGCCGTGGTGAATGTGGATGACCTGAAACAACAACCAGCAGCCAGCCCGATTGAGGCTTTGCAAGGGAAAGCGACGGGGGTCCAGATTATCAATACCGGCGCACCAGGTGCCACACCGCAGATACGTATCCGGGGGTTTAGTACGATTAACAACAACGACCCTTTATATATTATTGATGGTATGCCTTATGAAGGTAAGTTGGGTTGGTTAAGCTCCAATGACATCGAAAGTATGCAGGTGTTAAAAGACGCCTCCGCGGCTTCCATCTACGGGGCCCGCGCCAACAACGGTGTGGTGATTATCAGTACACGTAAAGGCACGGCAGGCGCGCCAAAAATCACGTTCGATACCTACTATGGTACGCAGGCGCCCAACCGTAGCCGCTTCCCCGAAATGCTGAACCCACTGCAATATGGGGAGTATGTATACCGGCAGCAAATAAACGCCGGTGCAACGCCAGGTACCTCCGGAACCACCGGCCAGAATTACGGGTCAGATCCGGATCATCCAACCCTGCCTGAATATCTCTTGGCGGGAGACAGATTAGGGCATCAAATCACCGCAGCGGATGCCGATCCCTCGAAATACCGTTATGTGATGGATCCTGCACAGTATTATACCATTGTTCCTGCAAATCAGGCTGGTACCAACTGGTTTGATGCCATCACGCGCGACGCACCCATACAGAATTATCAGCTGAGCATCCTCGGTGGCGGTGAAAATTCACAATATGCGCTGAGCGGAAGTGCATTCAAGCAGGAGGGGACGTATCGGTATACCGGTTTCGAACGGTATACAATCCGCAGCAATACCCAATTCAAGTTTTTGGACGACCGGCTTACGATCGGCGAAAACATGCAGTATTCTGCTACCAACGGACACGGCTTCGGGGTTAATGAAAACCGATCTGGCGCTTATCAGGGTGAAGCTTCCGCTATTGGATGGGCATACCGTATCCAAACCATTGTACCGGTGTACGACATCATGGGCAATTTTGCGGGCACCAAGGGTAGCATGTTGGGGAATGCCGATAATCCGCTGGCGGTACTGTTCCGGCAGAAAGACAACGTAAACAAAAGCGGCCAGTTTTTTGGAAGTGCTTTTGCCGATTTGAAACTGATAGAAGGACTCAATTTGCGAACGACCTTCGGACTACGCCACGAAAATTTCAACGGCAAGTCCATCGGGTATCCCAACCCGGAGCGTTCCGAAGGCAGTTTCACGAACAATTCGTTAAATGAGTATCAGGGAACCAATACCGAGTGGACATGGTCTAATACGGTTACCTATGAAAAGACGTTTAATGAGTTACATCGACTTAAAATCCTTGCCGGAACGGAGGCGGTGGAATCCGTGTACCACCAGTTGACCGGAAACGGCAACGACTTCTTTGTGTCGGGCGATCTCAATTATTATTACCTCAACACGGCTGCAACGACTGTTGGCGGCAGTGAAGGTAGTGAGAGTTCCTTGTTTTCCGTTTTCGGCCGGGTCGAATACGGGTTCGATGACAGGTATTTATTATCGGCCACCGTGCGCCGCGACGGTTCGTCCAATTTCGGCCCGGAAAACCGCTATGGGACTTTCCCCGCGGCCAGCGTGGCATGGCGGGTCTCTAACGAGGCGTTCATGAACACCGTTACCTGGGTGGATGACCTGAAATTCCGTGCCGGCTACGGCGTTACCGGTAACCAACGCATCCCTTCATTCCAGTTTATGAGAAGGTATGCTTCCGGGGTCAATCCGTCGTTTTATCCGATTGGCGGTGGAGATGGGCTATCCAGTGGTTTGTGGACCAGCGACTACGATAATCAGGCTGTAAAGTGGGAAGAGTTGAAATCGGTAAACATCGGACTTGATTTTACTTTATTTAACAACACCATTGATGGTACGTTCGACTGGTTTGACCGGCGTACCAGCGACGTACTTTACCCGGTACCGCAACCCGCTGCTGCCGTGGGTACAGGTAATTCGCCGTATGTCAACTCCGGAGACATGCAGAATACCGGTATTGAACTTGGTTTAAACTATCATTATGTGGGCGATACGGGTGTGGATCCGTTCCGGTTTGACGTGGGCGTTTTCTTTTCCAAATACTCCAATAACATCGTTTCACTGGCACCGGGGGTCAAAGAACAGCCTTATCTTACACTACGTGAGGTAACGACCTCGGTACTAAGGGCCGGTGCACCGTTTGGCGCTTTTTACGGCTTTGACATGGTGGGAATATACCAGAGCGAAGAAGACATTGCAAACAGCCCTTCGTATGGAGGAGCCCGTGTAGGCGGTCCTAAGTTTGCGGATATCAATGGAGACGATATGATCGACGGTGATGATCGTACCATTATCGGTAACCCGCATCCGGATTTCATCTATTCGCTAAACTTGGGTGCATCTTACAAGCGGTTTGATATCAGCATGTTTTTTAACGGGTCACAAGGTAATGACCTGTTTGATCTCACGCGGCAGTATACCGACTTCTATGCATTTCCAGGTTCGGTGAGCACCCGTACGCTGGATGCCTGGAGTCCGAGTAATCCCGGAAGCATGATACCTTCGGCCTATGCCAATGCGCCCACCATCGAACGGCAATCTTCCAGCTATTATGTGCAAGACGGAAGTTTTTTCCGGATGAAGAACCTACAAATTGGGTATACGCTACCCACGGATCGCATGTTTCAGGGGCGGGTATCCAATCTAAGGATATATGCCAGCGCTACCAATCTATTTACCATTACCGGTTATAGCGGCATGGATCCGGAGGTGAGCCAATATGGATCTACGGGTTTTACCGGCCCTGGAGTGGATATGGGGGTTTACCCGGTACCACGCCAATACCTATTGGGGTTAAGCGTTACGTTTTAAGCCGTGGGCATAGTTAGATTTAGGATTACAAGCATGAACAATAAAAATTTTGCAATAATGAAAGCACGATATAAAATAGTTGTAGTCTCGGTGATGATGATGGCTATCGGGGGATGCAGCTCGGATTTCTTAGACCGCACGCCGCAGGGACAATTGATAGATGAACAGCTGAATAGTACAAAAGGGGTGGAGTGGCTGCTTACCGGGGCGTATGGTTTGATGAACGGCAACCGGGATGGAACCTGGGGCAATTATGCGGCTGCTCCCAGCCAGTGGCTTTTTGGGGATGTGGCGGGTGGGGATGCCCATAAGGGAAGTGAGGCGGCCGACCAGGGTACGATGCTCGAAATCGAGACCCACACCGCTATTCCTGTCAATGAGCACCTTGGTACCATGTACCGGAATTATTACGAGGGCATTATCCGGTGTAATACCACGCTGCGGCAGCTGAAAATTGTACAGGAAACCGCTGACGATAGATTCTCGGATGAGCGGGCTAAGGAAGTTGAAGCAGAAGCGAAGATGCTTCGGGGGCATTATTATTTTTTCCTTTGGCGGGTGTTTAAAAACATCCCGTATATCGATGAAAATGTCTCGACCGCCGAAGCGGCTCAGGTGCCCAATAATGTAGATGTGCTGCCGATGATCGAAGCTGATTTTCAGTTTGCTGTGCAAAACCTGACGGATGAAAAACCCCTGGGCGATGTAGGAAGGGTGGATGGCATTGCCGCCAAAGCATACCTTGGCAAGGTGTATCTTTACCAACAGAAATTTGCCGAAGCGCTTGTGCTGTTTAAAGATGTCATTGCTGCACGGCCGGATTTGGAAGGCCTGAATTTCCTGGATAATTTTGATGTCAACAAGGAAAATGGGCCGGAGACGATTCTTT
>Ga0182739_1002603_pt1 | contig 16712 bp, 18 predicted proteins | sample eDN5th30CBELigBY_FD_128873 | JGI IMG/M metagenome (GOLD analysis project Ga0182739, IMG submission 128873) | Enriched backyard soil microbial communities from Emeryville, California, USA - eDNA 5th pass 30_C BE-Lig BY (version 2) (version 2) | ecosystem: Environmental > Terrestrial > Soil >... | reverse complement strand
TTGAAGATGCCGTGGTCGGACCAGCCATGCTCGTCATCGCCGATCAGCACGCGCGACGGGTCGGCCGAGAGCGTGGTCTTGCCGGTGCCCGACAGGCCGAAGAAGATGGCCGAATCGTCCGGGTTGCCGATCGCGTGGTTGGCCGAGCAATGCATCGGCATCACGCCCTTCTCGGGCAGGAGGTAGTTCAGCAGCGTGAAGACCGACTTCTTGTTCTCGCCCGCATAGGCGGTATTGCCGATCAGGATCAGCTTCTTGTCGAAGTTGAGCGCGATCACCGTTTCCGAGCGGCAGCCGTGGCGCGCGGGGTCGGCCTTGAAGGTCGGGCAGTTGATGATGGTGAATTCCGGCACGAAGCTGGCCAGTTCCGCGGCCTCGGGGCGGCGCAGCAGGTGGCGGATGAACAGGTTGTGCCAGGCAAGTTCGGTCACGACGCGCACGTCAAGGCGCAGCGCCGGGTCCGCGCCGCCATAAAGGTCCTGCACGAAATAGTCCTTGCCCTTCATATGCGCGAGCATGTCGGCATAGAGGGTATCAAAGGCCTCGGGGGACATCGGCTTGTTGTTTTCCCACCAGATCGAATCCTCGACCGAGGGGGTGCGGACGACGTGCTTGTCTTTGGGCGAGCGGCCGGTATGCGCGCCGGTCGAGACGAGGAAGGTGCCACCCAGACCAAGCTTGCCTTCGCCGCGCGCGATGGCAGCCTCGACCAGGGCGGGCTCGATCAGGTTGTAATGGACATTGCCAAGCCCCGAGATCCCCTGATCCTCGAGACGGCAATTCGGATTAACGCGCGGTTCGGACATGTCCTGAAAGCTCCTGATGATCCTTGGCCGGTACGAGACCTGCCGTTGGCCCGTGCTATAGCATGGCAGAACTGTGGCGAAACCGGCGATGAACGAATGTTTAGCGCAACCAGCGAATGTTCGCGCCAACATTCGTGCCTGCCGGGGCTTGCAGGACAAGATCGGAGCGGCAGGCGGCCGGATTTTTAACCAAAACGAGAAAATAGTTTCTACGATGCATGATAGAGAACCGCAGACGATTCACGCCTCCTGTGTCGCGATCGGGGGCAGGGGAGTGGTGATTCTCGGCGCCTCGGGGGCGGGGAAGTCCTCGCTCGCGCTCTCGATGATGGCGCTTGGCGCGGGGCTTGTCGCCGATGACCGCACGCGGATCGAACGGCGCGGTGCGGTCCTGATCGCGGATTGCCCGGAAGCGATTCGCGGTCGGATCGAGGCACGGGGGGTGGGGATCCTCTCTGCCAGCCCGGCGGGGCCGGTCGAGCTGGCGCTTGCGGTCGATCTGGACCGCCCGGAGCCCGACCGGTTGCCGCCTTTCAGGACGATTGGCCTCTTGGGCGTTCAACTGCCCCTTGTCCTTGGTCAGGGACATGGTCATCTTGCACCAGTCCTGCGACAATATTTGCTTGCGGGACGCTGGGACCGCGACGGGGCTTGACCTCAGCGCATGGGCGCGGGTCCCCTGACTGCGGCGGTGATACTCTGGCGGCAATTCGGCGGCAGGCCATGGACGGCATGGAAGAGACGGTGAAATCCGACGATCATACCCAGCGCGTCGTGCTGGTCACCGGCCCCTCGGGGGCGGGGCGGTCGACCGCGATCGACGTGCTCGAGGATCTTGGCTACGAGGCGATCGACAACCTGCCGCTGTCGCTGGTGCCGCGCCTGCTGGACGGGCCGGCGCGCGGCGTGCCGCTGGCGCTGGGGCTGGATGTCCGCAATCGCGATTTCTCGGCCGCGAACCTGATCGAGCTGATCGACCGGCTGACCCGGCTGCCCGATTACGAGCCGGAAGTGCTTTATCTCGACTGTTCGACCGAGCAGCTTTTGCGGCGTTTCAATGAAACCCGTCGCCGCCACCCGCTGCGCAGCGAGGGGTCGCCGCTTGATGCGATTATTGCAGAGCGTGACATGTTGGCCGCAGTCAAATCGCGCGCCGATGTGCTGGTCGACACCTCCGAACTGTCGCCGCATGACCTCAAGGCGGAACTCGCGCGGTGGTTCGAGGTCGACCGGGGCCGGCGTCTTACCGTGTCGGTCCAGTCGTTTTCCTATAAGCGCGGCGTGCCTCGAGGCGTCGACATGATGTTCGATTGCCGCTTTCTGGCCAACCCACATTGGGAACCGGGGCTGCGCCCCTTGGATGGCCGCAATCCCGAGGTGCAGGCCTATGTCACCGCCGATCCCCGATTCGCGGAGTTCTTTGAAAGGGTGCGTGATCTTGTTCTTTTTGCCCTGCCTGCCCATCTTGAAGAGGGCAAGGCGCATCTCGTGATCGGTTTCGGATGCACTGGCGGGCAACACCGTTCCGTCACTATGGCTGAAAAGATGGCTGATGCGCTTGCGAAAGGCGGCTGGCAGGTGTCAACTAGACATAGGGAACTTGAACGCCGTGAGAAGGCGCCGGCACCTGCGGACGACGGTCAGACCTTGGACCAGCGCGCGGTTCCGGCGCAGCTTTGACGGCAGACCATATTTGGTGGGGTAAGTTGATCGGAATTGTCATCGTGGCGCACGGAGGGCTCGCGCGGGAATATCTTTCGGCGGTAGAGCATGTCGTGGGACCACAAGCTGGAATTCGAGCCGTGATGATCGAGGAGAATCACGATCGCGGAGAGAAGCAGGCAGAAATCTGCGCCGCCGCCGACTCCGTCGATACCGGCGATGGTGTGGTCGTCGTGACCGATCTGTTCGGGGGATCGCCGTCGAACCTGTCGCTTCTGGCCTGTCATGCGCGCAACCGCTCGATACTATATGGTGCGAACCTGCCGATGCTGGTGAAGCTGGCGAAATCGCGCAAACTCTCGGTCGCCGATGCGGTGACGCTGGCCAAGGATGCGGGGCGGAAATACATCAACAGCTATGATGTCCTGCCCGCCGATATCATTCCCGTGCCGAACCGTGCCGCTTCATGAATGACATGAGCAACGGGTCTGTTGCCCGCGATCTGAAAATCATCAACGAAAAGGGCCTGCACGCGCGGGCCAGCGCGAAATTCGTCGAGACGGTCGAACGCTTCGATGCCAGCGCCACCGTGGAAAAGGACGGGCTGAGCGTGTCGGGCGATTCGATCATGGGCCTGCTGATGCTGACCGCGCCGCGCGGCAGCACGATCCGGGTGATCACGCGCGGCGTTCAGGCGCATGAGCTGGCCGAGGCGCTGAGCGCGCTTGTCGGGGATTATTTCGGCGAAGGCATGTAAGGCCTGCGCCGTGGCCCGCGAATCCTATCACCATGGCAATCTGCGCCAGGCGCTGGTCGATGCCTCGGTCCGTCTGATCGAGGAGAAGGGGCCGCAGGGCTTTACCCTGGCCGAAGCGGCGCGTCTGGTCGGCGTCAGCGCCGCCGCGCCCTATCGGCATTTCACCGGCCGTGACGAGCTGGTCGAGGAGATCGCCCGGCAGGGCTTCGAGGAATTTGCCGACCGGCTGGGTGCGGCGCTGGAGACGGGGCGCACGCCGCTCAGTTCCTTCCTCGCCATGGGGCAGGCCTATCTGGCCTTCGCGGCCGAGCGGCGGGGTTATTACATCGCCATGTTCGAATCCGGCATCTCGATCGCCGGGAACTCGGCCCTGACGCTGGCGGCCGAGCGGGCGCGCGGCACCCTGCTGCGCGCGGCCGAGGATCTGTTCCAGCACATCCCCGCCGGTCGCCGTCCGCCCGCGGGCATGGCCGCCGACCATATCTGGGCGCTGAGCCATGGCGTGGTCGAGCTTTTCAGCCGCGGCAAGCCGGGCGGGCGCTCTCCCATCTCGCCTCAGGATATGCTGGAAAGCGGCACCCTGATCTATCTGCGCGGGCTGGGCGTCATCACCGAATAAATTTTCGACCGACCTATTGAAGCCGGCTTTGGCGCGCCACATCTATGTAAATGTGATTAACATTCACATTGAAAGGGACCGCCAATGAACACCATTATCGCCCCGCGACCGTCCCTCATGGACAGGATCGGATCGGCGCTTGCCGGGATCCGGGACTGGCTGGACGAACGCGGCAAGGGGGCCTGGATCATCGCCATGATCCTCGGCTTCGTCTTTTGCTGGCCCGTCGGCCTCGCCATTCTCGGCTATATGATCTGGAGCAAACGCATGTTTTCCTGCCGTCACCGCCATCACCATGACCGCCACGCCCGCTTTTCGGGACGCGGCCTCTCGGGGCCGACCGGAAACGCAGCTTTCGACGCCTATCGCGACGAAACGCTGAAGCGCCTCGAGGACGAGCATCGCGAATTTGTCGATTTCCTGCAAAAGCTGCGCGAGGCCAAGGACAAGGCCGAGTTCGACCAGTTCATGCAGAACCGCAACGAACCGCGCGATCTGCAAAGCTAAGACCAGTCAGATGTGAAACGGGCCGGGGATCACCCCGGCCCTTTTCCGTTCAATAGGAATATTCGGCGTAGATGCGGCTGAGATCGCCGCCCCATTCGCCGTGATACTTCTCCAGCAGTTCATCGGCCGGGGCCTTGCCGGTATCGACGCTTTCCCGAAGCGTGTTCAGGAAATGCGTCTCATCCGGGATCAACCCGCCCGCGCCGGTCCGTGCCCGCGCCTTCAGCCCGTGTTCGGCGATGTCCAGCACCTCGCGGGAGATGTCGCGCAGGTTCAGCCCCTCGAACTCGCCCTGAAGGCCCTGACGGGCGGCGGCGACGCGCAGGCCGTTGCGCTGCTCGGCGTTCCAGCCGCGGCAGAGATCCCACGCGGCATCGAGCGCGCCTTGGTCATAGATCAGCCCGACCCAGAGCGCGGGCAGCGCGCAAAGCCGCCGCCATGGGCCGCCATCCGCGCCGCGCATCTCGATGAATTTCTTGACCCGCGCCTCGGGGAACACCGTGGTCAGGTGGTCGGCCCAGTCGGAAAGCGTCGGGATCTCGCCTGGCAGGGCGGGCAGCTTGCCCTGCATGAAGTCGCGGAAGCTCTGGCCGAGCGCGTCGATATATTTCCCGTCGCGATAGACGAAATACATCGGCACATCGAGGACGTAGTCCACCCAAGCCTCATAGCCCATGCCGTTTTCGAAGGCGAAGGGCAGCAGGCCCGTGCGCGCCTCGTCGAGGTTCTGCCAGATATGCGCGCGCCAGCTTTTCATGCCGTTGGGCTTGCCGTCGAGGAAGGGCGAATTGGCGAAAAGCGCCGTCGCGACCGGTTGCAGCGCCAGCGCCACGCGCAGCTTCTGGACCATGTCCGCCTCGCTCGCGAAGTCGAGGTTCACCTGCACGGTGCAGGTGCGATACATCATCTGCGTGCCAAGCTCTCCGACCCGGCCCATATAGTCGGTCATCAGCCGGTAGCGCCCCTTGGGCATCATCGGCATCTGGTCCTGCGTCCAGATCGGCGCGGCGCCAAGGCCGATGAAGCCAGCGCCAAGCTCGTCCGCGACGGCCTTGACCTCGGCCAGATGGCCGTTCACCTCGTCGCAGGTCTGGTGGATCGTCTCGACCGGGGCGCCGGAAAGCTCAAGCTGGCCGCCCGGCTCGAGGCTGATATTCGCGCCGTCGCGTTCGAGGCCGATGATCTTTCCCGCCTCGCTGACGGGGTTCCAGTTGAAGCGCTTGCCGATCCCCTCCAGCATGGCGCGCACGCTGGGGGCGCCATCGGGCGCGTCATAGGGCAGGGGCATCAGGTCGGAATGGCGATAGCCGAACTTCTCGTGTTCGGTCCCGATGCGCCACGCCTCCTTGGGTTTTTCGCCCGAGGCAATGTATTCGGCAAGCTGCTCGGGACGTTCGATCGGGCCGCCGCCCTGTTGGGGAATGGACATCGGTGGCCTTTCATCTGCCTTGGATGCCACAGGTGGCAAGCCCTGCGCTTCAAGTCAAGCGGGTGTATCCGTGCCTGCGCCAAAGGGTCTGGATCGCAGGCCCGTCTTCGGCCAGCGCGGCCGAGACGCGCCCCATGTCGAGGCCCGGCAGCGCGGCGAAGGCGCTGGCCAGCAACTCGGCCCCGCGGGCATCGACCGGGATCAGAAGCGCCTGTCCGTCAACGCTTTTCAGTCGCCAATGGCTGCGCCCGGAAAGCCGCATCAGCCGAATTTCGGACAGGTCGCGCAGCGCGATCTCTCCGCCAAGGATACGGTCGGGCGAGAGGTAGCGGATCGCGCCCTCATCCAGTTCGATGACGCCCGGCGCGGTGACGCTGCGGCGAAAGCGCATCCGCCGGCGCGCATCAAGCGCCCATGCCCCCGATACCGCAGCGATCAGCCCGCCAAGCGGCCAGAACACCCAGCCGCCGAGCGAGATCACCCAGAAGCCGAAAGCCATTGCGGCCAGCGCCGAAAGCGTCTCGGCCCAGGGTCGCAGTTTCTCGGCAAGCTCGGGCCGGATCAATCACAACTCCCGGACCATGTCGCGATGCGGGATCCCGGCATCGTCATATTCCGGGCCATAGGCGGTAAAGCCCAGCTTTTCGTAAAAACCGATCGCATGGGTCTGCGCGCCCAGCTTGGCGCGGGTGATGCCGGGCAGGGCCCGAAGCTCGTCCAGCGCGGCGCGGATCAGCGCCGCGCCCATGCCGGTGCCGCGCGCAGATTTCACCACCGCGACGCGACCGATCTTGCCGGTGTCGCCCTGCAGCAGGATGCGCGCCGTGCCGATCGGCTGGCGGGCATCGTCCAACGCCAGCAGATGGATCGCCTCGCCGTCGAGGTCGTCCCATTCATCTTCCTCGGGGACGGATTGCTCGACCACGAAGACCTCGCGCCGGATGGCCCGACAGGCGGGAATATCGTCGGTTTTCTCGATCATGCGAAATAACGCTCCAGAATGCGCAGGTAGATGCGCGAGAGTTGCCGGACCTGATCGGCTGGCACCCGCTCGTTCACCTGATGCATGAAATGGCCGACCAGCCCGAATTCAAGGACCGGGCAATGATCCTTGACGAAGCGCGCGTCCGAAGTCCCGCCCGAGGTGGAAAGGACCGGGTCGAGGCCGGTCTCCTCGCGCACGACGTCGCGCACCATCTCGACGAAGGGGCCGGGGCGGGTCAGGAAGCTTTCGCCCGATACCTGCGTCTCGATCGTGAACTCCACCCCCGTCTCGACCTCGATCCCGGCGGCCTTGTCGCGGATCATCCGGTCCAGCGTATGCGAGGTATGGGCGTCGTTGAAGCGGATGTTGATGCCGGCGCGCGCCCTTTCGGGAATGACGTTCGTGGCGGCATTGCCGCAATCCACCGTCGTGACCTGCAGGCCCGAGGGGTCGAAATGCTCGGTCCCGTGGTCCAGCGGCTCGGCGATCAGCTCGTTCAGCAGGCGGGTCAGGGCATGGATCGGGTTCCGGGCGCGATGGGGATAGGCGGAATGGCCCTGCACGCCCCGCGCCTCGATCCTGAGGTTCATCGACCCGCGACGGCCGATCTTGATCATCTCGCCCATATGGTCGGGGTTCGATGGCTCGCCCACGATGCAGACATCCATGCGCTCGCCATTCTCGGCCATCCAGTCGAGCAGCGCGGTGGTGCCATCGGTGCTGGGGCCTTCCTCGTCCCCGGTGATGGCGAGGATGATCGCGTCATCCGGGCTGCATCCGCGCGAGAAGGCGATGGCGGCGGCGGTGAAGGCCGCGACGCCGGATTTCATGTCGGTGGCGCCCCGGCCCCAGATCCAGCCGTTCTCCTCATGGCCCGAGAAGGGGGGATGGGTCCAGCTTGCCGGATCGCCGGGCGGGACGACATCGGTATGGCCGTTGAAGCCAAAGCTGCGCGCCGCGCCCTTGGCGCCCCAGCGCGCGAACAGGTTCGGGGTGCCGTTCCGGTCGACGCGGTGGCATTCGAACCCCGCCGCGCCGAGTTCCTCGGCCAGCAGGACCAGCGCGCCGCCCTCCTCGGGCGTGACGGAGGGACAGCGGATCAGACGGGCGGTCAGGTCGGCGGGATCCGGGATTGCGGTCATGGTCGTCTCCTGATGTTCACAGGCGGATTACACCGGCACGCCCAGCAGTTCCAGCGCGCGCCGCAGCAGATTGAGGCCGGTCAGCACCAGAAGGATCAGCGTCCAGCGCCGGAACTGGGCCACATCCAGCCGGTCATGCGCAAGATAGCCAAGCCCCATGCCGATTACGGCGGGAATCACCAGCGCCGCAGAAAGCTGCAGGTTCGGCCCCGCCAGCAGGCCCGAATGCAGGTGCGAGAGGGTCAGCACCGCCGCGCCCAGCGTGAAGACCACGCCTTGCGCGCGCATCTGTTCGTCCTTGGGGGCATGGATCGACAGCAGATAGACCAGCAGCGGCGGTCCCCAGATCCCCGAGATGCCGCCATAGAGGCCGCCGATGATGCCGGTCACGATCTCGACCCGGCGGCGGTGATGGACCGGCAGCACGAGGCTGCGGCCCGCGAGCTGCCACAGGGCGAAAAGCATGATCGGACCGCCCAGCAGCGCGAACATCGCCCATTGCGGCACACGGGTCGCGAACATCGCGCTGATCGGGATGAAGACCGCGACCATGGCGATATGCCAGCGGAAGGCCCATGTGGTCTGCCATGCCGGGCCGATGCCCTGTCGCAAAGCCTGCCGGACATTCGTGACCAGCACCGGCAGAATCACTGCCGCCAGCGCCTGCTGCGCCGTCAGGATCGACCCCAGCGCCGACAGCATGATCATCGGCATGGCAAAGCCGATCGCGCCCTTCACGAAGCCGGAGAACAGCGTGACCGCGATCGCGATCCAGAAAACGGTGGGGTCGAGGCCGAGCATGCGCCACCCTTAGCCGCTCGGCCGGCGGATGCAAGGCCGCGACGGCGCAGGCCATTGCATGCAGGTGACTGTCCTTGCGCGAAAAAACGGACCCCGACTGGACAGATGTTGGCGTTCAGGCATTATGTCGGGAATGCACAGAACGGAGCTGCCAATGACCCGCCTTCTCAGTCTCTCTGCCGCGGCCGCCGCGCTGGCCACGCTCGCCGCCTGCGAGCCTACGACATCCAGCGGGGCGGGCAGCAGTATCCCGACCGGGCCCTACATTCTCGTCGGCATCGGCTCGGATACCGTGCCGCAGCGCAATGTCGGCATCACGATCGAGGCGAATGGCTCGGTCTCGGGGCAGGCGCCCTGCAACCATTACTCGGCCTCGCAGACCGCGGAACCGCCGGGCTTCAAGCTCTCGCCGCTGACCACGACGCGAATGGCCTGTGGCGGCAATCGTGGCCGGCTTGAGCAGCGGTATTTCAACGCGCTCTCGCAGGCGGATGGCATCAGCTATCTCGGCGGGGTTCTGACCATCACCGGGGCGGAATACCTGACCTTCGAGCCGGGCTACCGGAAGGAGTGACCGTCCCCACGGTCCTCTAGCCCCGGCTGCCCCTCTCCGGGGGCCAGCCGCGCCACCAGCCGCGCCCGCGCGGCTGGCAGGGGCTTGCCGGTGTGGATCTCGGCCAGACGGGTGTGCAGGAAATGGCCGGTCAGGGCGAAAGCCTCGGCCAGCCCGCCATTGCCGCGCCCGCCCAGCATCGCCGGCAGCGGCAGCAGGCGCGACGCCCATTCGCCCGCAGCACCCGCACTGACCGCCCGGCCCGAACGCGGACTGACATAGGCCAGCCCCTCGCGCGTACCGGTCACCGCGCAACTGCCAAGGTCGAGGCCGAAGCCCATCTCCTCCAGCAGCAGCATCTCCCAACGCAGATACGCCTCGGCCCAGGGCGTCCCGGCGTCGATCTGATCCAGCAGCGCCTCGGTCGCATCGGCAAGCAGGGGATGGGGATCGCGCTCGGGCAGGGCATAGGTTAGCAGCGCCGTGACCGCATTCACCCCCGCCAGCGCATCGCCGCTTTGCATGAGGCCTGGGCGCGCGCGCAGCGGCTCGACCGAGAAGGTGCCCAGATGCTCCTCGATCCGGGCGCGCCAGCGCAGGCCAAGGCGGTTTCCGGGTTGCAGCATCGCGCCGCGCTTGCTGCTCGCCCCGCCGGGGACAAGGCCCGAGACAAGCCCGGCATCGCGCGACAGGACGGTCAGGATCACGGCGTTCTCGCCATGCTTGCGCTGACGCATCACGGTCGCCTCGCCCTGCCATTCCATCGTCACGCCTTTCCTTCGCCGTCACCCTGCCGCAGATTGGCGGAAGTGAACAAGGAGAATGTCATGTTGAAACCCTGGATCGAAGCGCAAGCCAGACTGGTCGAAGTGGCGGCGGGGCGGGCATTCGCGGATCTGGTGATCCGGGGCGGGATCTGGGTCAACGTCCACACGCGCGAGTTGATCGAGGGGACCGACGTGGCCGTGGCGGACGGACGGGTGGCCTATGTCGGGCCGGATGCGACGGTCTCGATCGGACCCGAAACGCAGGTGATCGAGGCGCGGGGCCGCTACATGCTGCCCGGCCTGATCGACGCGCATATGCATGTCGAATCGGGTATGCTGACGCCTGCCGGTTTCGCCGCCGCCGTCATCCCGCATGGCACCACCACGATCTTCCACGACCCGCATGAGGTGGCGAATGTCCTCGGCCTCGAAGGGGTCAGGCTGATGCGGGACGAATCGCTGATCCAGCCGATCAGCATGTTCACCCAGATGCCCAGCTGCGCGCCCTCGGCCCCCGGACTGGAAACCACCGGCAGCCCGATCACCGAGGGCGAGGTCGCGCAGGCCATGGGCTGGGAGGGGATCATCGGTCTGGGCGAGATGATGAACTTCCCCGGCGTCGCGGCGGGTAATGCTCAGATGCTGGGCGAGATCGCGGCGACGCGCGCGGCGGGCAAGACCGTCGGCGGCCATTACGCCAGCCCCGATCTGGGCCGGCCCTTCCATGCCTATGTCGCCGGCGGCGCGGCTGACGATCACGAGACCACCAGCGAGGCGCAGGGCATCGCCCGTGTCCGGCAGGGCATGGGCTGCATGATGCGGCTGGGTTCGGCCTGGTATGATGTCGAGACCCAGATCACCGCGATCACCGAAAAGGGCCTCGACCCGCGCTTCTTCATCCTCTGCACCGATGACAGCCATTCCGGCACGCTGGTGCATGAGGGGCATATGAACCGGGTGGTGCGCCACGCCATTGCCTGCGGCTGCGACCCGCTGGTGGCGATCCAGATGGCGACGATCAATCCCGCCAGCCATTTCGGGCAGGAGCGCGAGCTTGGCTCCATCACCCCCGGCCGGCGGGCGGATGTGATCCTTACCTCCAACCTCCGCGAACTTCCGGTCGAGGTGGTGATTGCGCAAGGCCGGCTCGTGGCCGAGGGTGGCCGCCTGCTCGTCGATTGCCCGCGCATCGACTGGCCCGACCGCGCGCGCCATTCGGTCCGCCTCGGCAAGAAACTCGCCGCCCCGGATTTCGAGGTCCGGGCCGAGGGCGACAGCGCCCGCGTCCGCGTGATCGGCGTGGTCGAGAATCAGGCGCCCACCCGCGCGCTGGAAGCCGATCTGCCGATCCGCGACGGGATCGTCGAGGGCACGGGCGAGATCTGCCAGATCGCGCTGGTCGAACGCCATCGCGGCACCGGCGGCGTGGTCAACGGCTTCGTCGCGGGCTTCGGCTATCAGGGCAAGGTCGCGGTCGCTTCGACCGTGGCCCATGACAGCCACCACATGATCGTCGTCGGCACCGACCGCGAGACGATGGCGGCGGCCGCGAACCATCTGGGCCGGATCGGCGGCGGCGTCACCGTCTTTCGCGACGGGGCGGAGCTTGCCAGCGTCGCTTTGCCCATTGCCGGGCTGATGTCCGACCGCCCCGCCGAGGAGGTGGCCGAGGCCGCGCAGGGTATCGTCAGGGCGATGCAGGATTGCGGCTGCACGCTCAACAACGCCTATATGCAGCACTCGCTGCTGGCGCTGGTGGTGATTCCCGAACTCCGCATCTCGGATCTGGGCATCGTCGACGTGCGCAGTTTCGAACTGGTCGATCTTTTGCTCGACCCGTGAGTTTCACCGTTTTTCAAATACCCACTGCAAGGCCCGAAGTCTCGCCCCGACGCTCGACGGAAAGGAACTGCGCCCGCCCCTCCAGCGCCGCGAACAGTTCCGGCCCGGTCCCGGTCAGCCACGCTTGCGCCGAAAGCGCGCAGATCTCGTCGTAAAGCGCGGCGCGGCGGTCGGCGTCCAGATGCGCCGCCACCTCGTCGAGCAGCAGGACCGGGATCTCTCCGTCCAGCGCCCGTGCATTGGCAAGGATCAGTGAGAGCAGCAGGGCCTTCTGCTCTCCGGTCGAGGAAAGCGCCGCCGGCATGTCCTGCGGCCCCCAATGCGCGCCCAGATCGGCGCGATGCGGTCCGGTCAGACTGCGGCCCGCCGCCATGTCGCGCGACCGCGTCTCGGCGAGGCGCAGGGCGATGCTTTCGGGTTCGGGATCATCCGCCGCCCCCTCGCCCGGCAGAAGGGTCAGGCGGGCGGCGGGAAAGGCGGTTTCCGCCCCTTCCTGCGCCGCGGTGATCCGGGCGATCGCGTCGAGGCGGTTCCTGGTAATCGCGGCCCCCGCCTCGGCCATGCGGGCCTCCAGCGCGCGATACCAGCCGGCGTCGCGCATCTCGTCCCGCAGCAGCCGGTTACGCTCGCGCATGGATTTCTCATAGGCGAGCGACTCCTCGGCATGGCCGGGGGTAAAGCTCAGCGTCACGCGGTCGAGGAAACGGCGGCGTCCCTCGGGCGCATCGGTCCAGAGCCGGTCCATCGCCGGGGTCAGCCAGATCACCCGCAGCAAACCGCCAAGCGCCACCTGCGTCGCGGGCTTGTCGTCGATCAGAACCTCGCGCGGCTGGCCGGGCAAAGCGCGGGTCAGGATGTCACGCTCGCCGACGCTCGCCCGGATCTGCCAGCCGACATCAGGCCCGCGACGGGCCTGCTCGCCGGGCGTCGCCCCACGCATGCCGCGGCCGGGCGAGAGCATCGAGATCGCTTCGAGGATATTGGTCTTTCCGGCGCCATTCGGCCCGTGAATCGCCACGGGCCTTTCATCCGGTTCAAGTTCCAGACGCGCCCAACTCCGAAACTGGGTCAGGTGCAGGCGTGTCAGCCTCACACGCGCATCGGCATGACGACATAAACGGCAGAGACATCGCCGCCCTCGCGGATCAGCGCCGCATCGCCCGAGCCGTTGAACAGGAACACCGCATTCTCGCGGTCGATCTGGCCGGCGATCTCATGCAGGTATTTGGCGTTGAAGCCGATTTCCAGCGGCTCGTCGGCATAGGCGACTGGCAGTTCTTCCTCGGCCGCGCCCGAATCGGGGGCATTGACCGAAAGAACCAGCCGGTCCTCGTCCAAAGACAGCTTGACCGCGCGCGAACGCTCGCTGCTGACCGTGGCGACGCGATCGACCGCCTTGGCGAAATCGCCTGCATCCACCTCCAGCTTGCGCGAATTGCCCGCCGGGATCACCCGCGAATAATCGGGGAAGGTGCCGTCGATCACCTTCGAGGTCAGCGTGATGGTCGGGGTGGCGAAGCGCACCTTGGTCTCGCTGACCGAAACCGCGATCTCGGTCGCGTCATCGTCCAGAAGCTTGCGCAGCTCGCCCACGGTCTTGCGCGGCACGATCACGCCCGGCATCTCCCCGGCGCCCGCGGGCAGGGGGGCGTCGATCCGCGCCAACCGATGGCCATCGGTCGCGACGCAGCGCAGGCAGGGGCCCTCGTCCGATTGCGCGACATGCATATAGACGCCGTTCAGGTAATAGCGCGTCTCCTCGTTCGAGATCGCGAATTTGGACTTGTCGAAAAGCCGGCGCAGGACCGAGGCCGGAGCCGCGAAATTCGCCGAATATTCCGAGGTCGACATGACCGGGAAATCCTCGCGCGGCAGCGTGGCGAGGCTGAAGTTCGAGCGCCCGGCAATCACCGCCAACCGGCCCGAGGACGGGTCGAGGTCAAGCTGCACCAGCGCCCCGTCCGGCAGCTTGCGGGCAATGTCGTTGAGCATGCTGGCCGATACGGTCGTCGCGCCGGGACGCTCGACCTGGGCATTGGCCAGATAGATGATTTCGGTATCCAGATCGGTCGCGCGGAAGCTGACGCCATTCGGCGTCGTCTCGATCAGGACATTGGCCAGAATCGGGATCGTATTGCGCCGCTCGACAACGGACTGGGCCTGAGAAACTGCCTTCACCAGATCGGCACGTTCGATCGCAAATTTCATGGTCGGTCCTTATGTCACTCTCGCGGCGGGAAGGACGACTATAAGGCCCAACCCGGTGCCGGGCAATTTCGCAGATTTGCCCGGCGGGTCAAGCGGATCAGGCTTCAAGAAGGCGCCGCAGCAGGTCGATATCTTCGGCAAGGCTCCGATCCGAGCCGCGCAGCTCCTCGATCTTCCTCACGCCATGCATGATGGTGGTGTGATCGCGGCCGCCAAAACGCCGCCCGATCTCGGGCAGGGACCGCGAGGTCATCTGTTTCGAAAGATACATCGCGATCTGGCGCGGCCGCGCCACGGTGCGCACCCGCTTCGGCCCGATCATGTCGGAAAGCCGGATATTGTAATGCTCTGCCACCTTGCGCTGGATCTCCTCGATCGAGACCTTGCGGTCATTCGCCCGCAGGATGTCGGCCAGGCATTCCTGGGTCATGTCCAGCGTGATCTCGCGCCCCATCAGGCTCGCGAAGGCGAAAAGGCGCTGCAGCGCGCCTTCCAGCACGCGCACATTCGAGGTGATGCGATGGGCCAGGAATTCCAGCACGCCCGGCGCAAGCCGCAGCCCCGGATATTGCACGCGGAAGCTGTCGGTCTTGGATTGCAGGATGCCAAGGCGCAGCTCGTAATCGGTCGGATGCAGGTCGACGACAAGGCCACATTGCAGGCGCGACTTGATGCGCTCCTCCATGTCCTTGATCTCGCCCGGCGCGCGGTCGGCCGAGATGATGATCTGCTTGCCCTGGTCGACCAGCGTGTTGAACGTGTGGAAGAACTCTTCCTGCGTCGAATCCTTGCCGGCGATGAACTGGACGTCATCGACCATCAGGACCGAGACGGTGCGGAAAAGCTCCTTGAAATCCATGACGGTGCGGTCGCGCAGCGCCTGGACGAAGCGGTACATGAACTGCTCGGCCGAAAGATAGAGCACCCGCGCATCGGGCTGGCGGGCCTGCGTCTCCCGCGCGATTGCGTGCATCAGGTGGGTCTTGCCCAGCCCGACGCCACCATAAAGGAAAAGCGGGTTGAAGGTGACGGGACCGCCCTCGGCCACGCGGCGCGCGGCGGCATGGGCCAGCTCGTTCGGCTTGCCGACGACGAAATTGTCAAAGGTGAAGCGCTGGTCGAGGGGGGCCGTAAGCTCCTCCTCGGCGGCCGCGACGGGGGCGCGGGGCGCGGTCTGGCGCTGCTCGGCCGCCTCGGGCGTGGGCTGGCGGCTGGCGGCGCTGCGGGTCTCGAAATTCAGCCGGTGAACCGGGCCGCCAATGCGGTCGAGGACCTTCAGGATGTCATCGCTGTAATGGCGCGAGACCCAGTCCGAAAGAAAGCGGGTCGGACAGGCGATGACGGCGGTGCCGTCGGTTACGCCGGCCAGGCGGAGAGGTTCGATCCAGGTCGCAAAACTGTCGGCTCCGACGATCTTTTGAAGTTCTTCACGCGCCTGCCCCCAAATCTTTTCCATCTCGCCCAAGTCCGTTCCGTTGCCCATGTTCCGCCGGGTTTGCCCGGCGTGAGTTTGATTCGACATCGGCGCCCGACGGACAGGTGACGACAACAGAACCCCTACGCCACGTGCGCGGCGCAAAGGCCAACTGCGGCCTCGTCTCCATACATGAATCGTGACCGGTGGCAGCCGGTCCCCGACTTCAATGGCAGCTGAACGTCCCCCGATCATGCTGCTTCCCGTCCTTCGGCGCAGAGGCCGATCCACGGGGCTTGTCCCCCAGGTGCGATGTGAATCGCAGGACCGAAGCTAGCAAGAACGGCGCTCCGCCGACAACCGATCTTCGTGCTTGACAGTCACTTTGCCTCTCCGAATCTCACGGAGCGGTGACGTGTTCGTGACAGCACGAAGTTATATATGTTTCAATGCGCTAGCACAGAACGCTAACGGAAAAGGGCACGCTCAGAGCGAGCGCGCCCAAATGTATTCTACCGCAAGTTGCGGAAATGCCTCAGCCTGTCAGGCGGTGGCAAGCGCCTTCACGCGCGACGACAGCCGCGAGATCTTGCGTGCGGCGGTGTTCTTGTGAACGACGCCCTTGGTCACGCCGCGCATCAGTTCAGGCTGGGCCTGCAGCAGCGCCTCGCGGGCGACAGCGGCATCACCGCTCTCGATCGCTTCCTCGACCTTGCGCAGGAAGGTGCGGATGCGCGAGCGGCGCGCTTTGTTGACGGCGGTGACGCGCTCGATCTGGCGGGCGCGTTTCTTCGACTGGGGCGTGTTGGCCATGGGATGCGGTCCTGTCTGTTCTTCGAATGTCGATTACGCAAAAGCCCCACGGCACCGTCCAGTCGGGACGGTCATGATTCTTGCCTTAAAGCGGGCCCACGCGCATGTAAGCTCGGGCCTATACAGGCGGTAGGCAGGATTGCCAAGGGGAAACTACCGGTCGCGGAATTGCGGCTCGCGTTTCTCCAGAAAGGCGGCCATGCCTTCCTTCTGGTCCTCGGTCGCGAAGAGGGCCTGAAAGCTGCGCCGCTCGAACAGGATCCCCTCGCGCAGGGTGGTCTCATAGGCGCGGTTCAGCGCTTCCTTGGCGGCAAGGACGGCGATCTGCGACTTCTCGGCGATCTTCCTTGCGGCGGCCACGGCCTCGGCCACCAGCTTCGTCGCGGGCACGACGCGGCTGACAAGGC
>Ga0182739_1002599_pt1 | contig 16731 bp, 19 predicted proteins | sample eDN5th30CBELigBY_FD_128873 | JGI IMG/M metagenome (GOLD analysis project Ga0182739, IMG submission 128873) | Enriched backyard soil microbial communities from Emeryville, California, USA - eDNA 5th pass 30_C BE-Lig BY (version 2) (version 2) | ecosystem: Environmental > Terrestrial > Soil >... | reverse complement strand
GATTGGCTGACAAATGAAAACAGTCATCATGAGTCCTCGCTTTGGCTCATGCTTATCGCGACCATTGTTTCAGGAATCGGTATAGGGATTGCTTATATACTGCATCGAAAAGGCAGCCTGCTTACAGGAGGCAAGTCGAGTGCCTATCGACTAGTTGCCAATAAATATTATATTGATGAATTGTATGAACGAACCATAATTGTATCAACAAAAGCCATTAGCCGTAGCTTTCTTTATATAGAACGATATGTAATAGATGGTTTCCTGTTGGTTGTGATCCGGATTACTCGTATTTTTGCGAAGAAGGCAACAAAGCTGCAATCCGGACAAGTACAGCAGTATGGCGCAGTTGCCTTTCTTAGCTTAGCTGTCTTAGTGGTCGTATATTTGGTTGCAGGGGGGTACTTGCGATGAATGACTATTTGCTTCCCTTATTAGTATTCTCACCAGTCATCGGGATGATTATGATTTGGCTGATGCCAAAAACAGAGGAAAAAACACTGAAGCAATTTGGTTGGATGGGCACATTAATGCCGCTGTTGATCTCATTATTTCTTTATCAACAATGGCTGACGGGTAGTTCACTATCTTCTTATCAGATTAAATGGAATTGGATTCAGTTTGGTAATTTAGCGATGTATGATGACACCTTGTATACGATTGATTTTGAATTAAGCCTTGATGGATTTAGCCTGGTGTTTATCCTATTAACGACGGTTTTATCGATGCTGGCAGCACTGGCTTCCTTTTACATTAAAACAGAATGGAAAGGCTACTTTTTGTTGTTCTTGCTGCTCGAAATCGGGATGTTAGGTGTGTTTATGGCAGATAATTTACTTTTATTCTTCCTCTTTTTTGAAGTGACATTTGTTTCTCTTTTCTTCTTAATCGGAAGATGGGGGTATCTAAATAAGGAGAAGGCGGCCTATCATTTTCTTGTCTATAACGGCATTGGCTCTGTCTTATTGTTATTTGTCATTGCAACGTTATTTGTCCGAGTAGGAACAACGAATATTGATGCATTAACGCATATTTTAAATGTCGGTGATGTAGCTCTATTAGCACCGATCTCTCCTTTCATGATGGAAGTGCTTTGTATTCTGCTATTTATTGCTTTTGCAATTAAATTGCCGGTCTTTCCGTTTCATAGTTGGATGGTTCGTGTACACCGTGAAGCGGCGCCGCCTGTTGTCATGCTCCATGCAGGCGTACTGTTGAAAATTGGGGCTTACGGCATGATTCGCTTTGGCCTTGGAATCTTTCCAGAACAGGTGGAAAAACTCGCGCTGCTGTTTATGATTGTCGGGGTTATCAGCTTTTTATATGGAGCGTTTTTAGCGCTCATTCAAACGGATTTAAAGCTTGTTTGGGCGTATTCCTCCGTCTCACATATGGGCATTGTTTTCTTTGGTTTTGGAACGCTTAATGATGCAGGTCTTCAAGGTGCTGTTTTTCAAGCCGTCTCTCATGGTGCGATTGCCGCGCTTCTGTTTTTCTTAATTGCGCTATTATATGAGCGGACAGGAACAACAGAATTGAATGAACTGGGAGGCTTGGCTGAACATATGCCCATTTTCTCAGGTGTGCTTCTGACGGCAGGGCTAGCGGCGCTCGGTTTACCTGGGATGTCAGGATTTATTAGTGAATTTATGGCCTTTTTGGGGCTCTTTAAAGAACAAATGCTGTTAGCCATCGTCGCTGTAATCGGGCTTATTTTAACAGCAGCTTATACGCTGAGAGCGGTTTTAAAAATAACGTTTGGAAAAAAGACATACTCCGTGACTTGGCGGGATGTACAGGGCATCGAGTATGTGCCCATTGTCATTTTGTTTACGGTTATTGTAGCGATTGGGGTTTATCCGATGTGGCTTGGTCAACTAGTGCAAGAGGATATTACGACATGGCTGTTAAGGATCGGAGGATGATGAAATGGATATGAAAACCGTGCTCTCATATGAATGGGGTGCCATGATGCCAGAATTTATAATCCTTGGGACAGCGATTCTTTTATCCTTATTTGACTTATTTGCACCAAAGCGATTCAACCGGAGACCGCTCGCTTGGTTTGCGCTAATAGGCATTGCGCTTGCTTTCGTATCACTCATCAGTTTGCTGCCGTTAGCCGAAACGAGTATTTTAGCGGATACATTTCGTCTTGATTCTTTTGCAAAAGCCAGTAAGCTTCTTTTATTAATAGGAGCAGGTCTTGTCATTGTATTGGCGGCCAGTCATTCAGCTAATGATGGTTTACGAGACTATCAAGGAGAGTTTTATTATTTATTCCTAGCTGCTTTACTTGGTGCTATGATGATGACATCGAGCGGTGACTTAATTACGTTAGTTGTTGGATTAGAGCTGTTGTCTATTTCTTCTTATATATTGGCAGGGATGAAGAAGAAAAATGTAAAGTCTAATGAAGCGGCATTAAAATATGTAGTGATGGGCGGCATTTCAACAGCGATTACATTGTTTGGCATGAGTTATTTATATGGATTAACCGGTTCGACGAATTTAGGAGAGATGAGTGAAACGATGGCGAGAGTAAGTGATAGCCAAGTGCTTTATTTACTCGGTCTAGCTTTCCTTATGGTTCTTGTCGGGTTGTCCTTTAAGCTGGCAACAGCACCGTTTCATATGTGGGCACCAGATGTATATGAAGGCGCCCCTACACCAGTAACAGCATTTTTAAGTGTGATTTCTAAAATAGCGGGCTTTGTCATTTTGTTACGCTTGTTATTATCGCTTTTTCTTACAGCATCGGGTGACACGCTCGGAACGGTGACGTTTTTAGAGCAAAATCGCGTGTTTATTGCCGCTTTAGCTGGGGCAACGATGATTATTGGGAACGTGTTAGCGCTAAGGCAGCAAAATGTAAAGCGATTACTAGCTTATTCAGGCATCGCTCATGCAGGCTACTTGTTAGTAGCAGTGGCCACATTAGGGGGCGGCTACTTTTTATTAGATACGGTTTGGTTTTACTTTCTTGCCTATTTATTCATGAATATAGGAGCCTTTGCTGTGTTTCAATGGTTAGCAGATGCAAATAGTTCGGAACAAAGGCTTATTTTTGCAGGATTAGCGAAACGGTCTCCCGCAGCAGCGGTCGCTATGACCATTTTTCTTCTTTCATTAGCAGGCATTCCAGGAACGGCAGGGTTTATTGGAAAGTTTCATATTTTTCTAGGGGCTCTGTTAGGAAGTACGCCAACGGATTATATTCTAGCTAGCATTCTATTAGCGACAACGATTCTTTCCTATGTGTATTATTTTAGTTTACTCGTTCAAATCTTTTTTCGCCCAGCTGCAACAAAAGAAGCGGTGCGGTTCCCTGTTAGCTTAATGATTGTACTTCTTGTTTGTGTAGTAGGTACGATGATTTTTGGACTTGCTCCAAATATGGCATTAGATTTTCTTCATCAACATTTTGGTGACTTTACGGACTTTATTTCCATGGAGTAATCGAATGATATAGAAGAAGGGGCTTGCACGTGTAGAAGGCAAGCCTTTTTATCCTGTCGAAAAATATTTTGCGGAATCGAGATGATTAATTCCAAATTAAAGGTTGTTTTGTGATAGAATGAACATTGTATGTATATAGGAGGGTTTATATGTTTTCAGCAATTGGCCAACAAGCCTTACTCAGTATGATTGTACATCTATGTTTTATTGCAGTAACTTGGTGGGCTTTGCAAGCGTTAAACTTTCAGAAGCTTTTACGATCGAATGCGGTCTTACAAGCGAGAGTATTATATATTTTATTAACGATTGCGATTGGATCAGTTGTGAGTAATTTCTTCCTTGATTACCTAGTTTTTGCAAAACAGCTGCCATATATATTCAATTAGTAAGCAACATGTACTGTGTACAACTATCTATTTGTAGTTATTGAACGAGCATGTCATCAATTGGCGAAAAAAACGAAGTATGAACTCCCTTCCCTGGGCAAGAATGATAGGAGGGAGGGATTTAACATGTATAAATGGAACAATAAAATGTTAACATACATACTATTTAGTAGTTTGCTGGTGATGGTGTGGGGGAACAGTACAACGGTGGCGAAGGATCAATTAGATATTGTCACAATCGCTGAACACCTAGAAAAAGAAGAGAATGTAAGCATAGAAGAGTGGTCTGTATTTGCGAGAGAAGTAAATAACGAGATTGCTACAAAAGAAGAGTTTGAGAGAAAAGTGGATACTTTAAAACAAAAGTATCCGGACTTTCAATGGAGCCTTTTCGATGAGGGTGATGCTTGGAAAGCAGAAGCAACATTCAGCCAAGGATCTCATCTGACAGAATCAATCAGAATGGTTACAACAAAGGAACATGCGAACATCGTTACCTATATCATATATGAAGTAAAGGGATACAAATGGGACAAAGGATATCCCCATTTCTTAATTACAACACTTGAACACAGGATGAATGGCATATTTATGGATACTCCTTCAGTTTTTGCTTGTATGGAAGGGTATATCAGTGATAATATGAATTCGGCTTTACCTGCACAAATGGAAAAATTGTTACAAAGATTTAATGCAAGCGAAATAGAGGGTGTAGAGGATGAGAACTTTGTTTCTACTTCTGCTCATTCTACCTTATTTACACAAAGTTTAAAGAATACTAAAATCAATATGCAACTTGGTTTACGGACAGATGGATTGGGCGCAAGGACAAGTTTTGTTATTGGCACACCCATCATTACGTTTGAATATTAATATAGAGAAAATGGACGCGGAGGGGAATACTTTTGGAAAAAATCATTGTCCGCGGCGGAAAACGGCTTAGCGGAACAGTTAAAGTAGAAGGGGCTAAGAACGCTGTTTTGCCGGTGCTCGCTGCAACCTTATTAGCAAGCGATGGAAAAAGTATCATTCATGATGTTCCAACGCTCTCCGATGTATATACAATTAACGAAGTTTTGCGCAACTTGAATGCAGAGGTTGCCTTTCACAATAATCAAGTAACTGTAGATGCATCAAAGGAGCTTTTAGAAGAAGCGCCATTTGAATATGTACGTAAAATGCGCGCGTCTGTATTAGTAATGGGTTCACTACTTGCAAGAACTGGCCGTGCTCGTGTAGCATTGCCTGGCGGCTGTGCGATTGGTTCACGTCCAATTGATCAGCATTTAAAAGGCTTTGAAGCAATGGGAGCAAAGGTGAAGGTCGGGAACGGCTTCATTGATGCGGAAGTAGAAGGCGGATTAAAAGGTGCAAGAGTTTACCTTGACTTTCCAAGTGTAGGTGCTACAGAAAATATTATGATGGCTGCTACATTGGCTGAAGGTACAACAATTTTAGAAAACGTTGCAAAAGAACCGGAAATTGTTGATTTAGCGAACCTTTTGAATAAAATGGGAGCTAAGGTCAAAGGAGCTGGAACGGCAACGATAAAAATTGAAGGTGTCAAGAAATTATATGGTGCCGAGCATGCGATTATTCCTGATCGTATTGAGGCAGGTACATTTATGACAGCGGCTGCGATTACACGTGGAAACGTACTTGTTAGAGGAGCCGTTCCTGAACATCTAACTTCTTTGATTGCAAAGATGGTAGAAATGGGTGTTGAGATTACGGAAGAAGAGGACGGCTTACGTGTAATTGGACCAGAAAAGTTAAAAGCTGTCGATATTAAAACGATGCCGCATCCAGGATTCCCAACGGATATGCAATCACAGATGATGGCCTTGCTTCTTCGTGCAGAAGGAACAGGGATGATTACAGAAACGGTATTCGAAAATCGTTTTATGCATGTAGAAGAATTCCGTAGAATGAATGCAAACATCAAGATTGAAGGACGTTCTGTTATTACGAATGGTCCATCTGATTTACAAGGTGCTGAAGTAGCAGCAACTGATTTACGAGCGGCTGCGGCGTTAATTTTAACAGGTCTTGTTGCAGATGGCATTACACGTGTAACAGAATTGAAGCATCTAGATCGAGGCTATGTAAATTTCCATGGCAAGTTAGCTGCACTCGGAGCTGATATCGAACGTGTGACAGAGGTAACGCCAACGGAAACGGTTGCTTTGGACATTAATGCGTAATAGATAGAGAGACTGCGTTTACACGCAGTCTTTTTTCTGTTTGTGAGTAAGGAATCCCGCCAAATTCTCCGATAATCCCGCTAAATTTGCAAAAAATCCCGCCAAATTCCCCGATAATCCCGCCAAATTCGTGAAAAATCATGCCAATCGATTATTTTAGTTCTACTTGCTTGTCCACTTCCATACATTTATGAGGAGAGTAGAAAATGTGTAGGGAGGCCAAGGAACTTTGAAAGCACTTAAACCGATGTTCATGCTAGTAGTCGTTGTAATCGTCGTGATCATCCTCCTTCCAGCTATGCTTGTGCTTCCGTTTTCCAATGATACAACGTTTGGAAAATTAACGGAAAATACGGAACAAAAGGCAACGAATGAACAAAGTAAGGAGAAGGTGAAAGAGCCGGCTGTCGAAGTCGCTGTGCTTCGAACAACGTCTAAGCAAGTTCAAAAACTACCGCTTGAATCGTATTTAATTGGTGTCGTTGCAGCTGAAATGCCCGTTCACTTTGAAAAAGAAGCGTTGAAAGCTCAAGCATTAACAGCTAGAACGTATATTGTCAATCAGCTCATTCAAGGAGACCGAACAGGGTTACCAGCTAATGCAGATGTAAGTGACGGTGAAAACCACCAAGTGTATAAAAGCGATCAAGAGCTAAAAGAGTTATGGGGCTCTCAGTATAAACAGAACCTTCAAAAGATAAAGGGAGCTGTACAGGAGACCGCGGGGCAGATTTTAACATATGATGGTGATCCTATTACAGCTACTTTTTTTTCCACGAGTAACGGATATACGGAAAACTCTGAAGAATATTGGAAAGCTGCTTATCCTTATTTAAAAAGTGTTTCAAGCCCTTGGGATACAGAATCTCCGAAATTTTATAACAAAGTCGCGCTGACAGTGGCAGATTTTGAACAAAAATTAGGTGTAAATGTTCCGAGTGGGACAGAAATTGGAACGATTGTTGAACGGACAGCAGGGAAGAGAGTAGGAGTTGTAAGAATTAACGGAAAAGAATTAACAGGGAAGCAAATTCGGGAAAAACTACACTTAATGTCCTCCGATTTTAGCTGGGAACGTCAAGGTAATCAAATTATCATTACGACAAAGGGGTATGGCCACGGAGTAGGAATGAGCCAATATGGAGCGAACGGCATGGCTCAGGAGGGAAAAAGCTATAAAGACATCGTAAAGTATTATTATAAAGGGGTTACGATTCAGTCATCAAACAAGTGGGTGAATACGCTAACAGTAAAAAAATAAGAGCTGGGATTCCAGCTCTTATTTTTTGTCGGTTAATTTTTCAATAATGGTTAAGAAGCCTCGCTTACGCTTGAAATAGTGATATTGAACATGGAAATACGCAGCAAGCACTCCGATGATATCTTTAACGACATCAATCAGTGTAGCAGAACGCGCTGGCACAAATGATTGATGGATTTCATCAACAATTCCATACAGGCCAGCGGCAATCGCAGCCAGGAGACTCAAACTAGCTGTTAGCTTGTGGTTGGCAGCAAAAGCGGCCACAAACAGCATATACAAAATTGCAAACTCCACTAAGTGAAGTGCTTCTTTCACGAAGCGATCTGTTGTGGATGAAGGCAATTCAACGAACGTATCATCCGGCAGGCTCGACATGACCCAGATGGCAATCATATAAAAAAGAGGTAACAGCGTCACAATAACGCGAAAAGCTTTCTGCATCTACAAAACATCCTTTGTTATCTATACTATTAGTCATTTTAACAGGAAATGCAGCAGAGTGGAATGAACAAGCGGGATTATCTCAGCAAATGTTGTCGTAATTTTCACGTTTTACATTTCTTTGTATAAAATTGTTACATGACACTGTGGATCTTTGGCTCATTTTAGCTCTGGCGCCATGAAACGAGGGAGAGAGCTCGCTCTTTCCAAGCATTTCATGGCGCCAGAGCAACCTTTCAGCTTTGATGAAAGGCGTGTGAGACCGCGGTCTCACACGAAATGAGCCAAAAATCGCTGTTCCAACAATATTATTTAACAGAGTCGTGCATAAAAGAAATACCTTTGTCACAAAATAAATCTAAAAATATTTTTCAGGATATGTATATTCTTTCAGCAATCTGTTCAGAATGATTGCTGAGGTGATAATTATGAGAGAGGAAGAAAAGAAATCTACTTCCAAATTCCGACGTATTCTGAAAAAACGTTGGGCGTTACCAGCAATCTACATTTCAAGTGCAGCTCTTATCCTAGCCTTGGTATTTATCGTTCAAAATAGCTTCAACAACTCAGCTAGTCCTGATAAGGTAGAGGATTCAGCACAATCAGGTGAAAATTATGATGAGCCTGCAGTTGAAGTAAACAGCAGTCTTGAATCGATTCAAATGCCAGTGAAAGATGTTGCAAGTACTGTCGTAAAGAAGCCATTCTATGATGTGAATGCTGATGAAAAAGCACAGGAAGAAGCATTGGTTTTTTATGATAACCGTTATGAGCCAAACAAAGGAATTGATATCGCACAAAAAGATGGAAAAGCCTTTGATGTAGTAGCTGCTTTAAGTGGCGTCGTAACAAAAGTGCAAGAAGATGCTTTATTAGGAAATGTTATTGAATTAGAGCATGAAGATGGTGTTGTAACACGTTATCAAGCTGTTACAGACATTCAAGTTGCGGTTGGAGATCAAGTGAAGCAAGGACAAGCAATTGCTACTGCAGGAAAAAGTCAAATTAATGAAGACGCAGGCACACATGTTCACTTTGAAATCCGCAAAGATAAAGTTGCAGTAAATCCAAGTGATTACGAAGGTAAGCAAGCTTCTTCTATTCAAACAGAGTCCGTATCTTCAGAGGATGAAGAAGTAGAAGCAGAACCAAAAGAAGATACAAAAGAAGAGCCAAGTCAAGAAGAGAACAGCAATTCAAACGAAGCAGACGAACAACCAGTACAATAAAAGCATTCGTCAACCCATGTTATGATGCGACAACTGAACAATTTGGTGCAGGAAACCCGTCTACAGGCGGGTTTCTTTTGCTATAGACAAAATGAAAAACTCGACGATAAATTAAAAATTTCGATAGAAGATAAACAGCCATTTATATTTATTATTTATTCAAAAAGCCCAATATCGTCAATTTTTTGAAAAAAAGGTTTGTCCTATGGTATATATCCTTACCCAAGCTAATACACTGTTAGAAACCGTACAAAGAGAGTGTTTGAGGTGAGGACTCGTCTATTATAATTGAAGGAAAATATTGTCACCATTAGATTCGACAAACGAATCTCATTTCACACTTCTCACATCCAACTTGGGGAGGTCGAGTGGTGTGCACGATTACATCAAAGAAAGAACTATCAAGATAGGAAAGTATATCGTGGAAACAAGGAAAACAGTGCGTGTCATTGCAAAAGAGTTTGGTGTATCCAAAAGTACCGTTCACAAAGATTTAACCGAAAGACTTCCAGAAATCAATCCTGAATTGGCTAATGAAGTGAAGGATATATTGGATTATCATAAATCCATTCGTCACCTTAGAGGAGGCGAAGCGACCAAGCTCAAATATAAGCGCTCTGAGAGAGAGGAAGAGATTGTAAATTAGTAACCGAAGCCACTTACAAATGTTGTAGGTGGTTTTTTTTAGGCATTTTAGGTAGGGATATGGTACCTTATAAAGGTCGTAATTTTTAACTAGGCATGAAAACAATCGGTACGTTTTGATATTTAGTTTGTCGTGAAAAGGTAAGAGTCGCCTATGTATTTCTTACTGTAAGAGACATGATTCGACAGGATTTCTGTTTTGACTCTTACTTGTCATAAGACAATATGATAAAATATAAAATTAGGATAGTTTCGGTTTCATGTGAGGATAATCAAGGAGGATATAAACAAATGTTTGCTAGAGATATTGGGATTGATCTTGGAACAGCAAATGTTCTAATACATGTTAAAGGCAAAGGAATCGTTTTAAATGAGCCATCTGTTGTGGCCATTGATAAAAATACAAACCGTGTGTTGGCTGTCGGTGAAGAAGCGAGAAAAATGGTCGGACGTACACCTGGAAATATTATGGCTATTCGTCCGTTAAAAGATGGAGTAATTGCAGACTTTGATGTTACAGAAGCGATGCTTAAACATTTTATTAATAAATTGAATGTAAAAGGTTTTCTTTCTAAGCCAAGAATTTTAATCTGTTGTCCAACGAATATTACAAGCGTTGAACAAAAAGCGATTAAAGAAGCAGCAGAAAAAAGCGGCGGTAAAAAGGTCTATTTAGAAGAGGAACCAAAGGTAGCTGCAATTGGAGCAGGAATGGATATTTTCCAACCGAGCGGAAACATGGTCGTTGATATCGGTGGTGGAACGACAGATATCGCGGTTCTTTCTATGGGAGATATCGTTACATCTTCTTCGATTAAAATGGCTGGGGATAAATTTGACAATGAGATTTTACACTATGTTAAACGTCAATATAAGCTGCTTATTGGGGAGCGCACAGCAGAAAATATTAAAATTCAAGTAGCGACTGTTTTCCCTGGTTCACGTAAAGAAGAAATTGAAATTCGCGGGCGTGATATGGTTTCGGGTCTACCGAGAACGATTACGGTGAATTCAGAGGAAATTGAAGAAGCTCTTCGTGAACAAGTATCGGTCATCGTTCAAGCGGCGAAAAGTGTACTTGAAAGAACACCGCCAGAACTTTCAGCGGATATTATCGATCGTGGTGTTATTTTAACAGGCGGCGGTGCGTTATTGCACGGTATTGACTTACTTCTTGCAGAAGAGTTAAAAGTACCGGTATTAGTAGCGGAAAATCCAATGGATTGTGTGGCAATCGGAACAGGTGTCATGCTTGATAATATGGACAAGTTGCCAAAACGTAAATTTAATTAAATGATGTGAAAGAAGGATCTAACGTTCAGATAAGTAGGGGATGAAACAGAAGCCCGTTGAGCAATAGATCCTTTTTTGTATAGCCTTTAAGAGAGTTCCTTGATAATCCATTCCAATATTCTCCTGCATTTTTCACTTCAAATATAGATAGAAACAGCCGATAATGTACATATACGGTCAAAAATGGAACGGTACATATGAGAAGGAGCGATAAGGATGCTAAAAGGATTTTATACAGCAGCTTCAGGGATGTTAACTCAGCAAAGACGGACAGAAATGCTAACAAACAATATGGCGAATGCGAATACCCCGGGCTATAAAGCTGATCAATCGAGCGTACGTTCTTTTCCAGAAATGCTGCTGAATCGAATCGCATATGAAACGACCCCAAATGGAAATGGAAAGAAAATGCCTTCTTTTGCACAGGTCGGCAGCTTGAATACAGGTGTATATATACAAGAAACGAATCCGCTATTTAAACAAGGTGATATTAAACAAACAGATCTGAAAACAGACCTTGCCTTAGTACATGGCGAAATGCCCATTGATGAAGAGACGGGCGTGGCGGGTGCGTTGTTTTTTACTGTTCAAAATGGGAATGGTGATGTACGGTACACACGCAATGGAAGCTTTACCTTGGACGGTCAAGGCTATTTAACGACGTCCGGCGGCTATTATGTGTTAGATGAGAATAACGAGCGGATTCAACTAGATAATGATCAGTTTACAGTATCGGACAATGGCGTTATTTTGCAAGATGCTGCACAAGTCGCTCAAATTGGCATTGCTTATTCCAATGACCCTGCTGAGCAGCTTGTAAAAGAAGGCGATGGTCTTTTTAGTGCTGATGCAGAACTTACGAATGCATATGATGAGGAAGATGTATTTTTTACAGTCAAGCAAGGGTATATTGAAAGCTCCAATGTAGATGCAGCGCAGACAATGACGGAAATGTTGTCTGTATATCGTTCTTTTGAAGCCAATCAAAAAGTGCTGCAAGCTTATGATCAAAGCTTAAATAAAACGGTGAATGAAGTAGGTAAAATTGGCTGACTTCAATAAATGAGCGTAAATAAAGGGGGATAGCGATGAATCGAACGATGATAGCAGCAAGCAATACGCTAGGCCAATTGCAAAAACAAATCGATGTTATTAGCAATAATATGGCCAATGTTGAAACAACTGGTTTTAAGCGAGGCGAAGCAAGCTTTACAGATTTACTTGTTCAGCAATTGAATAATCAACCGAATCAAGCAGCTGAAGTGGGCCGTTTGACACCGCTTGGGATTCGCCAAGGAAATGGAGCAAAGATTGGTCAAATTCAAAATGTCCAGTCTCAAGGTTCCCTAAAGACAACCAATCGGGATTTAGATGTAGCTTTCACGAAGGAAAACTTATACTTTATGATTGGTGTAGAAGAAGGGAACGTCATTCGTTTATCAAGAGACGGTGCGTTTTATCTATCGCCTAATGGAAATGAAAACATGCTTGTAACAGCAGACGGACATACCGTGCTTGATGAAAGCGGTAACGACATTGTCATTGAAGGTGACATTAAAGAAATCCAGATTTCTGATGAAGGCACAGTAAAGGCAATCACAACAGATGGAGGGGAACAAACCTTCAATCTAGGTGTTGTATCGGTTCAAAAGCCGCAATTCCTTGAAAAGCTAGGCGATAATTTATATGGGCTTCCGGATAACTATGATGGCCTAGGTGTAACGGCTGATGATGTATTGACTGAACTAACAGGCGCTTTACGCACAGATATTTCGATGAAACAAGGTGCACTTGAATCATCGAATGTCGATCTTTCAAAGGAAATGACAGATTTAATCACAGCTCAAAGAATGTATCAATTCCAATCGCGTTCCATCACGATGGCAGATCAAATGTTAGGCTTAGTAAATTCGATTCGTTAAACATTTCGTAAATAAGCCTAGTCCTGCCAAAGGTTGGGACTCGTACTGTTTATGAAAACATGATAAAGTTAAAACGAATCTCAAAAAAGGAGCTTACATGATATAAAATGGAGCAAAGAAGTTTAACAAAACAACAGTGGGAAGAAGAACCAAAACAGGAAGTAAGACAAAATGAGAAAATTAAAATTCGACTGTTACCAATTTGGCTTCGGTTGTTGATTGTTGCTGCTTTAATCGTTCTTACGGTTATCATAGGGGCGTTAATTGGGTATAGTGTCATTGGGAGCGGAAATGCAGTAGATGTATTTAAAATCTCAACGTGGACTCATATTGTTGACATCGTCAATGAAGGTGCATGATGCGGTTATTTTTAAATAAAGGAGATATAATTTATGTTAGATATTACGCAGATTAAAGAAATTATTCCACATCGCTATCCTTTTTTATTAGTGGATCGAATCATTGAAATCGAAGAGGGAAAACGAGCAGTCGGATTGAAAAACGTAACAGCGAATGAAGAGTTTTTTAATGGGCATTTTCCAGATTACCCGGTAATGCCGGGGGTGCTAATTGTCGAAGCATTGGCTCAAGTGGGTGCTGTTGCAGTGTTAAAGCAAGAGGAGCATAAAGGACGCTTAGCTTTTTTTGCGGGCATTGATAACTGCCGCTTCAAACGCCAAGTGAAGCCGGGGGACCAACTTCACCTAGAAGTGGAAATTTTACGTTTAAGAGGGTCTGTTGGTAAAGGAAAAGCAGTAGCAACGGTTGATGGTGAGGTAGCCTGTGAAACCGAGATTATGTTTGCTTTTAGTGATAAGGAATAAGGAGTAAGGCAAGAGAGGAGATGAACATCTCCTCTTATTTTTTTTTGAAAAACACGCAAGTAAATGTCGAATTCGGGCAACATATTTACTGTCGAGGAAAGAAGGGAGGTTACACATAATGAAAAAGCGACTACTAGCACTACTTGGTGGCTCATTCCTATCAGCAATGTTTTTAGTTGGTTGCGGGACAAATGACGATAATGATCCAGCACCAGAAAATGATAACAACATCATGGATGAAGATAACAACGATGTGAATGAACCGAATGTAAATGAGGATGTAAATGATAACAACGTGAATGATGATGTAAATAACGATGTAAATGATGTAGAAGATGATGCTAAACAAGGCGCAGATGACGTAGAAGATGCCTTAGATCCGAATGATAATGATGACACATTAACAGATCAAGACGACACTAACAACAAATAACAATGGCTAAGAAAAGACTGTTTCTCACGGGAAACAGTCTTTCTCCTTTTGGTGAGTGGTTGAATCTAACTATTTGTTAAGAGACATTGTCCCACTGATTCTAGATGTGGGATAACAGAGAAATGGAGTTATTTATGAGTGGCAAGCTTAGGTCTAGAGCGGATCTTTTCTTTGAATTCTTTAATGAGTAAATCGCCGGTGAAGCCTTTGTGGACTAAATCTTCAAGAAGTAGTTCTGCATATTTGCTGCGTGTATTTTGAAGGTGGCCAACGAAAAGAAGGCTAACGTGACCATCGGTAAGTTTATGCGTTTTTAAAACCGTTTTAAACATGGCCGGGTCGTTTTCTTTTTTCGTAATCACTGCTTGGATAAGCACATTTTCATGTTCATGTGGTAGGGAATGTTTTAATTCATCATAATGTTTAGGGGGAACGATTGCTTCAAGAAGCCATGTATTTGCACGATCTTCTTTATTAATAATGAGCCCATCGACTAGATGAATATCAATAAGCTGCAGTTTTTCATTCACAATTTGTAATGAAATAAGTTTAAATGACTTCATATGCTTCCTCCTACTTCTTAATTTCGTAAAAAAATGTAAATATACCAATTTATTATAACACACTCAAAAATAACGAAGAAATAGAAAGAATGTGACACGTTTGTCTAAAATATGAACAAAGGAAAAATTTTTAAAAAAATAACAAAATGGCATATTTCCTTCACTTTCACTATAAATATAGCCTGAAAATAGCAGTTTTAAACAAGAAAATGCCATTTTATCACGAAAGTGGGTGAAAAAAATGAGATTTTGTCGATTTGGTAATTTGAGCAAGCTTCAGTATGATAAAAGCATCTTAACAAGAAAGGAGCTGAGATGTTGATTAACCAAGTAACCCTGGTTGGACGCTTGACGAAAGATCCTGAGTTGCGGTACACAGCAGATGGAAAAGCTGTTTCGAATGTAACGATTGCGGTGAATCGTCCTTTTCGAAATCAAGCTGGTGAATACGATGCTGATTTTGTGCAATGCACGCTATGGAGGAAAACGGCTGAAAATACGGTCCAATATTGTCGGCGCGGCTCAATGATTGGGATTACTGGAAGAATCCAGACACGTCGTTATGAGAATCAAGAGGGTAAGCAGGTATATGTAACAGAAGTAGTGGCTGAAATGGTTCAGTTTGTTGGACCGAGGAAGTTAGACGTTCCAAAGCAAGCATATGAGTCTATTGGCTTGTAGTGTGTAGGAGGTGAGATATAGTTGAAAGGAAATCATTCATTTCACTCATTTCAAGACGTCGAACGAACAGAGAAGCTGATTGAAAACTTGATTCGATTCATTGCGAATACGCAAGTGAAAACAGTCACAAACGAAGCAGCGCTAGCCAATTTTGAGCGAAAGCTACAGCTCGTTGAAGCACGTTGCGAAGCTTTGGAACAAAGGTTAACAGAACTCCAAAACTAGAAAGTAGAATTCAGCGCTGAGCAACATACATCTTAGTCCCCTCCGAACTTTGAATCACGGCATGGTGATTCACCACGTAAGACCGACCTCGAACGTTCCTTCTACTGAATCAATCATAATTGATTCCCCTCATTTTTGAATGGCTGCTTCGGCAGTCATTTTTTTTATCATTGGCTCTGCTATGGGAAGTTGTTTTCCAAACAGCATTATGGTGAAAGATTAATAAAAAGTTTATGTGTTATACTCTAATAAAAGAGCGTGGAGTGAATTCCAATGGAGGAAATCTTAAAACAAATTCTAAGCGAGATTAAAGATGTAAAAGAAGATGTAGCAGGTTTAAAAAAAGATGTAGTCGGTTTAAAAGAAGACGTAACGGGTTTAAAAAAGAGTGTAGTAGATTTAAGAGAAGACGTAACAGATTTAAAGAAGGATGTAGTAGGCTTAAAAGAAGATGTAACGAATTTAACAGAAGGCCAAGGACGAATTGAAACAAAAGTTGATAATCTTTCCTCCGAGCTCAGTAGCAATTTCAAATATACGAACGATAAGTTAGATGAACATCGTAAAGTCTTTGGAGTTGTTTCTGATGAGATGAAAGGGATGAAAGTAGATATTGACTATCTAAGTTCAAAGACAGGTAAGCACGATACGGAGCTTAATAATATCATGAACAGACTTAAAGGTTAGAGTTTATTAGAAGATGTCTTTGGATTTTTCATGGGGCTGTCCCAAAAGTCATAAAAAATGGCTTTTGGGACAGCCTTTTCGTTTAGTTGAAGGATAAAATGAGGGAATCGGTTCGGGGAAATGTCCTTCATAAGAGTGATGAAGGACATTTTCGAGCAACTAGACCCAGCAAACGTCTTTCATAAGAGTGATGAAGGACATTTTCCGGTAACTAGACCGGGAAAATGTCCATCATAAGGGTGATGAAGGACTTTTTCCAGCAACTAGCCTTGGCAAATGTCCATCATAAGGGTGATGAAGGACATTTTCGAGCAACTAGCCCCGGCAAAGGTCCATCATAAGAGTGATGAAGGACATTTTCGAGCAACTAGCCCCGGCAAAGGGCCTTCATAAGGGTGATGAAGGACATTTTCGAGCAACTAGCCCCGGCAAAGGTCCATCATAAGGGTGATGAAGGACATTTTCGAGCAACTAG
>Ga0182739_1002597_pt1 | contig 16738 bp, 15 predicted proteins | sample eDN5th30CBELigBY_FD_128873 | JGI IMG/M metagenome (GOLD analysis project Ga0182739, IMG submission 128873) | Enriched backyard soil microbial communities from Emeryville, California, USA - eDNA 5th pass 30_C BE-Lig BY (version 2) (version 2) | ecosystem: Environmental > Terrestrial > Soil >... | reverse complement strand
CTGCCCATCAAGGACGTGGTCGCCGTCGAAGGCAAGACCTACACGACCGTCCACTGGGAAGACTGGTACAGCGACAAGACGCAAGGCCGCACGATCAATTCGGGCCGCTACGATGGCCTGACGCAGAAGGAAGCCGTGGATGCCGTCGCGGCCGACCTGGCGGCCAAGGGCCTGGGCGAAAAGCAGACGACATGGCGCCTGCGCGACTGGGGCATTTCGCGCCAGCGCTATTGGGGCACGCCCATTCCCATCATTCATTGTCCGGACTGCGGGCCCGTACCGGTTCCCGAGAAAGACCTGCCTGTCGTGCTGCCCGATGACCTCATCCCGGATGGCAGCGGCAACCCGTTGGCCAAGCATGAAGGCTTCCTGTCCTGCCATTGCCCGCGCTGCGGGAAAGCGGCACGACGCGAAACGGACACCATGGACACCTTCGTGGATTCGTCCTGGTACTTCATGCGCTACACGTCTCCGGGCAATGACGACGCCATGGTCGACGCCCGCAACGACTATTGGATGCCGATGGACCAGTACATCGGCGGCATCGAACACGCCGTCCTGCACTTGCTTTATGCACGCTTCTGGACGCGGGTCATGCGCGACCTGGGCCTGCTCAAGTTCAGCGAACCCTTCACTCGTCTCCTGTGCCAGGGGATGGTGCTCAACCATATCTACTCGCGGCAAAACGCACATGGCGGGATCGAATATTTCTGGCCTGAAGAGGTCCAGAACGTGTACGACGCCAAAGGCAGCATCACCGGCGCGAAGCTGATTTCCGACGGATCACCCGTGCAATATGGCGGCATCGGCACCATGTCGAAGTCAAAGAACAACGGGGTCGATCCGCAATCGCTCATTGACTCGATGGGTGCGGACACCGCCCGCCTGTTCGTCATGTTCGCCAGCCCGCCGGAGCAGACCCTCGAATGGTCGGACTCCGGCGTCGAAGGCGCGAACCGGTTCCTTCGCCGCCTGTGGGCCTTCTGCTACCAGCACCAGGCCGCGATCAAGGCGTCGCTGCAGACGCAGCCGGATTTCAACGGCGCCGACGACGCGTCCAAGGCCTTGCGCCGCGATATCTACGGGCTGCTGAAGCTGGCCGTGTACGACTACCAGCGCATCCAGTACAACACGGTGGTGTCGACCTGCATGAAGATGCTGAACACGCTGGAATCGGCACAACCGGCCGATACCCTCCAGGCGCAACATGCCTTGGCCGAAGCGACGTCCATCCTTTTGCGGGTGCTGTACCCGGTCGTTCCCCACATCACCTGGCAGATCTGGCGGGATCTTGGGTTGGCCGATGTATATGGCGACCTTCTGGACGCACCCTGGCCCGACATCGACGAAGCCGCACTGATCGCCGACGAAATCGAATTGGTCCTGCAGATCAATGGCAAATTGCGCGGCGCCATCAAGGTGCCGAACGGCGCCACGAAGACGCAGATCGAAGAGACGGCGGTGAGCCACGACGCCACGGGCCGCTTCCTCGAAGGGCGCCCACCGAAACGGGTCATTGTCGTTCCAGGCAAGCTCGTCAATATTGTCGGATAGAATCACGCATGGCCAGCCCTATGACCTTACCCCGGCTTCTTGCCCCGCGATACACATTGCGGGTGCTTGCCTGCATAGCGCTGTGCGCGCTGCTTGCCGCCTGCGGCTTCCGGCTGAAAGGCGTCTCGCCCCTGCCATTCACCACGATCTACACCAACATTGCCGAGAACTCGGCTTTTGGCGCCGGCCTGCGGCGCGCCATTGTCGCCAGCTCGCCCAGTACGCGTTTTGTCTCCGAGCCCGCCGACGCTCAGGCGCGGCTCACGCAGATTGCCAATACGCAATCGCTGCGTGAACTCTCCATCGACGCGCAGGGCCAGGTCGAAGAATACGAACTCAACCTTGAGTTCGTGTTCCAGCTCACGGATGCCCAAGGCCATGTCGTATTGCCGCCGACGACATTGCGCGCGACCCGGGAAATTCCTTACGATCCCAATGTCGTGCAGGCCAAGCAAGGCGAAATCGCCGCTGTCTTCAACGACATGCAGCAGTCGCTCATCGATCGTGTGGTGCGCCGCCTGGCTTCGCCGGACGTCGCCGACGCCTTCGCCGAAGCCGCAGCGCTCCCCAAGAGTCAGGACGATGGCGCGGCCGACGTCCCCGCACCCGCGCAGGAAGCCCCTGTTCCGGCGATCATCCCACGTGGCGTACCGGGTGTCCGGCCTTTCTAGACCGACATGGGACGCCGCCTCGACGCCGACAGCCTGCTGCTCCAGCTGAAGAAGAACACACCGCCCCAGTTGGACAGCCTTTATGTCATTTCCGGGGATGAACCGCTGCTCGTCATCGAAGCTGGCGACGCCTTGCGCGCGGCGGCCGCGGCCGCTGGCTACCGGGAACGCGTCAGCCTCGTCATGGACGCACGCAGCGACTGGTCATCCGTCATCGGCGCCACACAGAACGTCTCGCTGTTCGGCGAACGAAAGTTGATCGACCTGTCCGTGCCCACGGGCAAGCCCGGCAAGACCGGCGGAGAGACCTTGCTCAAGCTGGCCGGCATGGCGGAAAGCCATGCGCTGACCGACACCCTGCTGCTCATCACCCTGCCTAGACTGGACAAGACGACACGCAACGCCAAATGGTCACAGGCGCTGCAGCAGGCGGGGACTTCGGTAGACATTGCCAGTGTCGAGCGCCCCGCCTTGCCAAGATGGATCGCCCAGCGCATGGCGCGCCAGGGGCAGGAACTCGATACCGCGACACTCGACTGGATGGCCGACAAGGTTGAAGGCAATCTGCTGGCCGCCCATCAGGAAGTGCAGAAGCTGGCGCTCCTGTATCCCCCTGGCAAGCTGAGCGCGACGGACGTCGAGCGCGCCGTGTTGAATGTCGCGCGCTACGACGTATTCGGACTGCGTGATGCCATGCTGTCGGGCAATGCCCCCAAGGCACTCACGGTCCTGGCGGGCTTGCGCGCCGAGGGTGAAGCCTTGCCGCTGGTACTTTGGGCCGTCGGCGAAGAAATCCGCGTGCTGGCGCGCCTGTCTCAAGCGCAATCCACGGGACAGGACTTGCAGGCCGAAATGCGGCGCCAGCGCGTGTTCGGCGCACGGGAACATCTGCTGCGCCAGACCCTGGGCCGCATCCCGCCTGGCGCCTGGGCGGCAGCCGTCCAGCATGCCCATGATATCGACAGGCTCATCAAGGGCCTGAAAGTCCCGGGCAGGCTGGAAGATCCCTGGGAAGAACTCGGCCGCCTGGTTCTGCGCATCGCCCTCTTAAAAAACCCGTCCCGGCGCTGACCCTGCGGACATCGCCATGCCGAGCGTCCCATTTGCTGGGATAATCGTATTTAGCCAACACAGCAAGACAGCCATGACATACTCTTCCGACACCTCCTTGGCAAACCGGCCCGACACGACGGTAGCCGACGACATGACCCTGCTGGGCCGCCAGGCGCGCCAGGCTGCCCGTCTCATGCGCAACGCTACAGGGGCGGCCAAGGCCGATGCCTTGCGGGCCATGGCCGAACTCATCGCGACCGAAAGAGCGCAACTCAAGTACGCCAACGAGCTCGACCTCGCGGCAGCCAGGAAAAACCAGCTTGCTCCCGCGCTACTCGATCGCCTGACGCTCAGCGACCGGGCTCTCGACACCATGGCGGCGGGGCTGCTGCAAATCGCCGACATGCCGGATCCCGTCGGCAGCCTCACCGCCAGCACCATACGGCCCAACGGCATGCGGGTCGCGCAAATGCGGGTCCCGCTGGGGGTCATTGGCATCATCTACGAATCACGGCCCAACGTCACGATCGACGCAGCCGCGCTTTGCCTGAAGTCGGGCAACGCCACGATCTTGCGTGGCGGCAGCGAAGCGCTCCATTCCAATATTGCCCTGGGCCAGATCATCGGACGAGGCCTGACGGCAGCACACCTGCCCGTCCATGCGGTGCAAGTCGTGCAGACCGCCGACCGCGCCGCCGTCGGCCAGATGATCACCATGACGGACTACATCGACGTCATCGTACCGCGCGGAGGCAAAGGCCTCATCAGCCGCCTGGCGGCTGAAGCGAAGGTGCCGCTCATCAAGCATCTGGACGGCAATTGCCACGTCTACCTGGATGCCGCGGCCGACCTCGACAAGGCGCACGATATCGCGGTCAACGCGAAAACCTACCGCTATGGCGTGTGCGGCGCCATGGAGACACTCCTCGTCCACGTCGATATTGCGGCGCACATCCTGCCCAGATTGGGCCAGACCCTCACCAGCAAAGGTGTCGAGCTCAGGGGCTGCGAACGGACGCGAGCCATACTGCCCCAGGCGCTGCCTGCAACGCCGGAAGACTGGGCCACTGAATACCTGGCGCCCATCCTGGCTATCCGTGTCGTCGACAGCCTCGACCAGGCCATGGACCATATCGCCCAGTACAGCTCCGAACACACCGAGTCCATCGTTACCGAGGACCTGGGCGCCGCCACCCGCTTCCAGCGGGAAGTCGATTCCAGCTCCGTCTATGTGAATCTGCCGACCTGTTTTGCAGACGGCTACGAATACGGCCTGGGCGCCGAAATAGGCATATCGACCAACCGATTGCACGCGCGCGGCCCGGTTGGCCTCGAGGGCCTGACGACCTTGAAGTGGGTGCTGGCCGGCGACGGCCAGCTCCGCGGTTAACCCGGTGCCGCCCATGTTGTGGGTCAAGACGCTGCACATCCTTTTCGTGACGTCGTGGTTTGCAGGTTTGTTCTACCTGCCGCGCATTTACGTCAACATGGCACAGCCGCAAACCGGCCCCACCACCGAGTGCCTGCTCGGCATGGCGCGACGTCTGTACCGGTTCATGACGCCGCTGGCAGTACTGGCGATCGTTTTCGGGCTATGGCTTTTCCTGGGCTACGGCATCGGCCGCGGCCAAGGGTGGATGCACGCCAAACTGGCCCTGGTATTGGTGCTGGTGGCGTACCACCTTGCCTGCGGGCGGCTGCTCAAGACGTTTGCGCAGGGCCTGAACACGCGCAGCCATCGGTTCTACCGCTGGTTCAACGAAATCCCCGTCATCTTGCTGCTGATCGTCATTGCACTGGTCGTAGTACGTCCCTTTTAAGACACCCGTTTCCTCCATGACCGACACCAAATCCGGCAAGACCCTGACGCTGAAGAAAAAACCGGCTCAGGCCGATGCCGCCGAGACCTCCGGCGTTCGCAAACGGGCCGGCGCCCGTGCCCGCCAGGTTGCCCAACATGAGCGCCGGCGCGAGCAACAACGCCAGGCCCAGGTGCCGGCTGCCAGCATCGCGCCGCCCGACAAGGCACCCGAGGCGGCGCCCTCTCATGCTGCGGCGAGGCCCAGTCCTCCTGCAGCCGCGGCCGAATCTTCCCGGGCCCGACGCAACCAGACCCGGCGGCCGCGTACGGCGCCCAAATCGGACGTATTTCCGGTTTTCATGCCCTGCCCGCAGGGACTCGAAGAGGCGTTGACCGCCGAGATGCAGGCACTGGGCTTTGAAGATGCCAGCCCCGCACGCGCAGGATGCCGGCTGCGGGCGGACTGGACGGGAATACTGCGGGCCAACCTGTACTCGCGCCTCGCTACCCGGGTGCTTGTCGAGGTCGCCCACGGCCCGGCTCACCACGAGGACGATATCCTGGATCTTGCCCTGGATACGCCCTGGGAAAGGTGGTTCGGTCCCGAGCACACCCTGCGCGTCGATACCTCGGCCATACGCAGCCCGATGCAAAGCCTGCAATATTGCAACTTGCGCGCCAAGGACGGCATCTGCGACCGCCTGCGTGAGCGGGAAGGCGCCCGGCCCGACATCGACACGGTGCGGCCCGATGCGCGCGTCCACCTTTTCCTGGACGAAGACAGCGCCACCCTGTATCTGGATACCTCGGGCGAATCCCTGTTCAAACGGGGATGGAGACTCGACAAGGGAGAAGCACCATTGCGCGAGAACCTGGCCGCCGGCCTCCTGGCCCTCTCTGGCTGGGATCCTTCGGCGCCATTGATGGACCCTTTCTGTGGCAGTGGCACGATTTTGATCGAGGCCGCGTGGATTGCATTGGGGGTGCCCGCCGGCATCTGGCGCCCCTTCGCGTTCGAGCGCCTGCGCAATCATGATGCCCGCCACTGGCGCGACCTCAAGGACGAAGCACGGACCCACATCGCCACCCGCCTCGATAGCCCCATCGTCGGTGTCGACCTGGATCCGCGCGCCATCGAGGCGGCAAAAGCCAATCTGGAACGCGCGTGGCTCACTCCGGACACGATACGCTTCGAAACCGGTAACGCGTGCGAAGTGCTTCCACCCGCAGACCGCGGCTGGCTAGTCACCAATCCTCCTTATGGTGAACGCATGCCGACGGAGGACATGGGCATGTGGCGCGCGTGGTCGCAGAACCTGAAGCAGCACTACGACGGCTGGCAAGTCAGCATCATCTCCAGCGATCTCGACTTGCCGCAGCGCCTGCGCCTGAAGCCCTTGCGACGCTATCCGCTGCATAACGGCGCGCTGGATTGCAGGCTCTTCACCTTCGAGATGGTGGCTGCGGGATACCGGAAATAGCGGCCCTCGTGGGCGGCAGCAACACTTATGCCGCAACGCAACAAAATGGTTGCCTCAATCAGGGTTTACCCCTATAATAGGGTTAACCCTGAACGAAACGTTCATTTTCTAAAGAGGCTGACCATGAACCATGTAGGCAAATATACCCGTCTGACCGACTCGCTGGAGCGCGAACTGATGGCACGCGCCATCGAAGAGCAATTCCGTTTCCGCCCTGTATTGGCGTTGAAGAGCGCTCTCGACAAACTTGCCGGCTTGCTGGGATCCATCAAGGCCGAAGAGCGTCGCGAGACCGTGTCCGCCAGCTGATTGCATGGTGTCACCCTCGCGCGCCGGCCAGACGCTGGTGCAGCGCAGCAAAGCCGCCCCCGGGGCGGCTTTTTCATGCCTGCCAAAACTGGGCGATAATGACGGCCGCGGAACGCCCGGCGCGCCGCCCTGTTTCAGCCAGCCGCCACGCCGCGTGGCCGGCGCCTCTCTCGACGACCGTATGAACGCAACGCCTTCCACCACCGGTTCGACCACTGTGCTCCCGACATCAAGCAGGTGGCGCCGCTTTGCATGCATGATGTATGAGGGCGTACTGCTGTTTGGCGTCGTATTCCTTGCAGGTTACCTCTTCGACACCCTGACGCAGAGCCGTAACGCCCTGATGCTGCGTCATGGCCGGCAGGCCATCCTGTTTATCGCCATCGGCCTCTATTTCATTACCTCGTGGCGCATGAAGGGCCAGACCTTGCCGATGAAGACCTGGAACATCCGCCTGGTCGACCGGGACGGACTCACGCCGCCCCTGCCCCGCCTGGTGCTGCGATATCTGCTGATCTGGCCCCTTCCTCTTGCTGCCGCCGCCGCCATACTGGGCGCCTCCCGCCTGACTGGCTACAGCTCCACCGACCTGCTCATCGTCTTCGCGCCGTTCACGCTGTTCATCTGGACCTGGTTCGACTCGGACGGACAGTTCCTGCACGACCGCGTCCTGGGCACCCGCCTCGTCAATGTCGAACGTGCACGCAGCCCCGTATAAACCCTAGGGTCTTTGCCTTTCTCAAACGTAGGGATTGCACAGAATCTCCTTGTCGTTCATGCTTCTGGCTGAAGGGGTCCGCGTCCGCCCCCTGCCCAGTTGAATTCAAAGACAATGAACGACCAATACTCGGAGCTGTACACGTCTTATCAATGGTTTGTCCCCACACAATTCAACATTGCGCAGGCGTGTGTACACCGTTGGGCGGAAAACCGGGTTGAAGGGCGGCGTATTGCGGTCTTCCATGAAGACGAAGACGGCCGCCGCGAAGTATGGACCTACTCCCGCCTTTCCGAGACCGCAAACCGCCTGGCCAATGGATTGGTCAAGATGGGGGTCAAGCCCGGCGACCGCGTGGCCGTGGTCATGGGCCAACGACCCGAAACCGTGGCCTCGTACATGGCGATCTTCAGCGTGGGAGGCGTAGCGCTTCCGCTGTCCTCGCTTTTCGGCGCGGACGGGCTTGCCGTGCGCCTGCGCGACGCCGAAGCCCGGGTCGCCATCGTTGACGCTTCGACGGGCCCCGAATTGCTGCGAGCCCAAGAGCAATGCCCCGGGCTGTCGCAAATCATCGCGCTCGAGTATCTGCACGAAACCATCATTCCCTGGCGATCGCTGCTGGCCCGACAGCCGCCAGAGTTCAAGCCCGTGCCCACCCGTTCCGACAGTCCGGCACTGCTCCTCTATACCTCGGGCACCACCGGCTCGCCCAAGGGCGCATTGCTGCCGCATTGTGCCCTGATCGGCAACCTGCCCGGCTTTGTCGCCTCGCAAAACTGGTTTCCTCAAAAGGGCGATGTCTTCTGGAGCCCCGCCGACTGGACCTGGACGGGGGGCCTGATGGACGCCCTGTTGCCCACGCTCTATTTCGGCCATGCCATCGTGGGAACGCAAGGCCGCTACTCGGCCCTCCGCGCGTTCGAGATCATGGAGCGGTACCGGGTCACCAATACTTTTCTCTTTCCCACCGCCATCAAGCTGATGATGCAGGAAGTGCCCTTGCCCCTCGAGCACTACAGGCTGACCCTGCGGGCCATCATGACGGCCGGCGAAAACGTGGGGGAAGCTGTCTTTCACTGGTGCAAGCAGGCGCTGGGCGTCACGCCCAACGAGATGTTCGGCCAGACCGAGATGAACTACATCGTCGGCAACAGCCATAAAAGGTGGCCTGCCAAGCCAGGGAGCATAGGCCGTCCCTATCCCGGGCACCAGGTCGCGGTGCTTGATACCGACGGCAAGCCGTGTCCGGTCGGGACCGTGGGCGAGATCGCCCTGAACCGCCGCGACATTCACGGCCATCCCGATCCCACGCTTTTCCTGGGCTACTGGCACAACGACGCGGCAACCCAGGCGAAGTTCAAGGGCGACTGGTGCCTGACCGGCGATCTGGCGTCCGTGGACGAGGACGGATACTACTGGTATGCCGGCCGGAGCGACGATGTGTTCAAAAGCTCCGGGTACCGTATCGGGCCAGGTGAAATCGAAGACTGCCTTCTCGGCCATGCGGCGGTCGCCAATGCCGCGGTCGTGCCGAAACCGGACACGATCCGGGGCACCATCATCAAGGCCTACGTGGTTCTCAGCCAGGATGGCCGCATCCGCGACTCGGCCAGCCTGCAGCAAGAACTGCAGGACCACGTGAAGACAAAGCTGGCGCCTTACCAGATGCCCCGCGAGATCGAATTCGTCGATCGCCTGCCCTTGACGACGACGGGGAAAATAAGGCGACATGTGCTTCGCGCGCGTGAACACCAGCGCAGCATCACTCAGCCAAAAACACGTGGCTAGGCTAAAATTTGAGGCATGACTGATGAATTCAAGAAGTACTTGCTACCTGACCACAGCACCCGCGTCCAGGCGGTAAGGCTTACACAATCCTGGCAAACCGGCCTCGCCCACCAGCACTATCCCGAATGTGTGCAGCGCCTTCTCGGCGAACTCATTTCCGCGTCGGTTTTGCTGGCCGCAAACATCAAATTCGACGGCTCGCTGGTCCTGCAACTGCAAGGTGACGATGCCATTGCGCTGATGGTCGTGGAATGCACGGCCGATCTTTCCATCCGCGCCACCGTCAGCCTCAGGGAAGGACACCAGATTCCTGAACAAGGTACGCTGCAATCATTGCTCAATGCCCACGGCAAGGGTCGCTTCACGGTCGTGCTCGACCCCAACCGCGAGACCACGGACCTCAAGCCTTACCAGGGTGTCGTCCCCCTCGAAGGCGAGTCGGTGAGCGAAGTGCTCGAGCAGTACATGCGAAACTCCGAGCAACTGGACACGCGCCTGTGGCTGGCAGCGGACGCCGGCCGTTCAGCGGGCGTGCTCCTGCAGCGCCTTCCCCAGAAAGGCGGGAATCCATCTTCGGAAAGCCAGGCACACGAGACGTGGGAACGTCTGACGGTGCTGGCTGCCACGCTGAAGCCCGAGGAGCTGCTGGAGCTGGATACCGACACGCTTATCCACCGACTGTTCTGGCAGGAAGACCTCATCGCCTACGAGCCCCAGGCTGTACGCTGGCACTGCCCCTGCACCCGGGAACGGGTGGCCAACATGCTGCGTGCGCTGGGCCAGCACGAAATCGAGGACATCCTGAGCGAGCGCGAGCACATCGACGTACAGTGCAATTTCTGCGGCAAGCCGTACCGCTTCGACGCGGTGGACTGCGCGAGCCTCTTCGTCGACAATCTCAACACGGCCCACGACGGGGACAAATCGGTGCATTAGGCACTATCCACAATCGACTCGCCGGCAAGGCGTGGGCACACTCGGGCCCATGCCTTTTCTTCTGCCCTTTTTCATGCGCGTCATGCACCGCGCCCGCCGTGGCTTCAGGCGGCCGGTGCGTTCCGACTCGTGCCGCAGCAAAGCCGCCGGTACAGCGCGGCAATCGGGCGCCAGTGTCATCGAATTCCCGCTTGTCGCGGTGCCCTTGCTGCTGGCTGGTTTGGGCAGCATCGAGGTTGCACACTGGTTCCTGACCAGGCAGGCGGTCAGTCTGGCCCTGCTCCAGGCAGCACGCGCCGGCGCGACCGATCACGGGCGTCCGGCCACCATGGAAGCAGCCTTCGAACACGCGCTATTGCCGCTGTTTCCCGACGGCGCGCGACGCAGCGCCCCGCAAGCGCGGGCGGCCGCCTTGGCTCAACGCGTGCGCGACACCGGGCTGGCACCCTGGCAAATCCAGATCCTCTCGCCAACGGCCGACGCCTTTCATGATTTCGCCGACCCGGCCATCATGCAAGCGGGGCATCCGGGCCACATGCAGACCGAGGACGCGGCCGCCCCTTCCATGCCGGCCATCAACAACAATTACCAACTGGAACAGCACCGTCGCCATACTGCCGCGGGGTGGCCCACTGGGCGCGGCCCCCATTCAGGCCAGTCGATCTTCGAAGCCAATACGCTGGTCCTGCGTTTGCGTTACTTGCACGAGCCCGCACTGCCCGGCATCAAAAGCCTGCTCCGCGTGCTGGGAAACGAACATGGCACGTATGGCCAGCGCGCCATGGCGCTGGGCGGCTACCTGCCCATGACCCGGGAAATCGCCTTGACGATGGACTCCCACCCCCTGCTGTGGCCGCTGCCCGCCCATGGCAAGTTCGTCATGCTGCGCGACCAGCATGCCGCTACCGTGCCGCGCGCGGCATCGTGCCAGGGATGGTGGTGCCTCAGACGTATGGAATCAACAGGCAGCCCGTCGGCGACGGCGCCCGCCGCTAGCCGGGCCTCTGCTCCGCCCACCTCCGAAGCGCCGGCGGCAGGCGACCCCGCTTACGACAGCATGCCCGACGCGACAAGGCCCGGCGACGCAGCCGGCAATGACCCGCTGCCGGGCAGCCCACAGGCCGGCGGCAAACCAGGCGTGGCGGATGAGACCCACGCCGTAGCGCCGGACGACCCGGCGTGCGGCGCGGCCCTGTGCTGTGTGGCGGGCTGAAGACCTGTTCTGTGTGATGGGCCGACAACCCTTGCCGAGCGCGCTAATGCCCCTTCTTGTGGCGGGGTTGCGCCGCCTTGATCAGCGGTTCGTGTTCGTCAGGCGACAGTATCTGGACAAAAACCTCGCCCTCGCGAATCATGCCCAGCTCGGCTCTTGCCCGCTCTTCGATTGCTGCGGTGCCCGACTTCAGGTCTTGCACTTCGGCCTGCAGCGCATTGTTCCGTGCGACAAGCGCTTCATTCGTTTCCTGCTGGCTGACGACCTTGCTTTGCAGCTCGTGCACGCGCAGCCACCCACCCTTACCCCACCAAAGCGGAAATTGGGTAATGAGGGTCAGCAAGACCAGAACGATGAATAACAGTCGCATGCGTCACACAGCGGAAAAACGGGCCCGAAGGCCCGCAATACCCGCTAGCGCAGGTTGTAAAAGGCGTCGCGGCCCGGATAGGAGGCCACTTCGGCGAGTTCTTCCTCGATACGCAAGAGCTGGTTATATTTGGCCATGCGGTCGGAACGGGACAAGGAGCCGGTCTTGATCTGCATCGCATTGGTCGCCACCGCGATGTCGGCGATGGTCGAATCCTCGGTTTCGCCCGAGCGATGCGAGATGACGGCCGTATAGCCAGCCCGCTTGGCCATTTCGATGGCGGCGAAGGTTTCTGTCAGGGTGCCGATCTGGTTGATCTTGATGAGTATCGAATTGGCGATCCCCTGATCGATGCCTTGCTTCAGGATCTTGGTGTTGGTGACGAAGAGGTCGTCGCCCACCAGTTGAACCCGCTTGCCCAACTGGTCGGACAGCGTCTTCCAGCCTTCCCAGTCGTTCTCGGCCATGCCGTCTTCGATGGAGATGATGGGGTACTTGTCGCACCACGTAGCGAGCAGATTGGCGAAATCCTGCGACGTCAGCGAGATACCGCCTTCGCCGGCCAGATGGTATTTGCCGTCGCGATAGAATTCCGAGCTGGCGCAGTCCAGGCCCAAGGCGATCTGGGATCCGGCCTCGTAGCCGGCTTCGTCGATAGCCTGGAGGATGAGCTGGATGGCCGCCTCGTGGTTGGCCACGCTAGGCGCAAAACCGCCTTCGTCGCCCACGGCCGTCGACATGCCCTGCTTGTTCAACAGCTTCTTCAGTGCGTGGAAGATTTCGGCCCCCATGCGCAGCGATTCGCGGAAACTGGATGCGCCGATGGGCAGGATCATGAATTCCTGCAAGTCGAGCGTATTGTTGGCATGGGCGCCGCCATTGATGACGTTCATCATGGGCACGGGCATGTGCATGGGGCCGCTGCCGCCAAAATAGCGATACAGGGACAGGCCTGAATCGTCGGCCGCGGCACGCGCCACGGCCATGCTGGCGGCCAGAATGGCATTGGCGCCCAGCCGGTTCTTGGATTCCGTCCCGTCGAGATCGATGAGGGTGCGATCGACGAAGGTCTGTTCCTGGGCGTCGAGCCCCATCAGCGCTTCAGAGATTTCGGTGTTCAGATTTTCCACAGCACGGAGCACACCCTTGCCGAGATAGCGGGCCGCATCGCCATCACGCAATTCGACGGCTTCGCGCGATCCGGTCGAGGCGCCCGACGGGACAGCCGCCCGGCCCATTGCGCCCGATTCCAGCAATACGTCGCATTCGACGGTCGGGTTGCCCCGCGAGTCCAGAATTTCCCGGCCAATGATATCTACAATTGCACTCATAATATTGACTGTCCTGCCTGAATATAAGATTCGCTTGAAAGTGTTTTTAGCTGCCACCGCGTTCGCGGCAAAGGGCCTGCGACATCGAACGCAAACGCCCGATTGTACCTGTGCTGATCGTGCCGGGCGTTCTCTGGAAAAGAAAAAAGCCAAATTTCATGATCGGTCACCGCTAACACTATAACGCGCACGGACGGCAGCATCGTCGGACCACAACATCCGGCCGACACGAAACCTGACTCAAAGACCGGTGCTGCCGGCGGCGAGCGCTTCCTGGCGCAGCCGCTCCTCGAGCGTGTGCAGCATGTCGTTCAATTTTTCCATGTCATCCCGTGACAAGTCGCTGAGGGCGCTTTCTATGAAGGCGGCTCGACGCGGCAGGGTCGCCAGAACCACCTCGCTGCCCGCCGACGTCAGGGCGACGTTCGTCAGGCGGTTGTCCTGGGGATCGCTGTGGCGCTCCACCCACCCCATCGCTTCGATCGCCTTGATCTGACGGGTCAGCGCAGCCGGATCGATGCGCAAAAGCCGGGACAGCGCCTTTTGGGACATTTCGCCCGACTGGTGCAACGTCAGCAATATGCGCCAACGCGGCATGGAGTGGCCGATGTTGGCTTCGAAGGCCGCCATCATGGCCCGATAAGTCCGGCCCAATTGCTGCATGGTCAGCAACTGCGGGAAGTCAGTCATGCTTCGCTTCCTTGGATGAGCTTGCCGATGCACCGGCCGTGCGGCTGAGTCGAATCAGCGGGACGCGGTACACCCATAGCAGCGCCAGGAGCGCAATGACGACGGTGAGCATCAGTCCGGAGTGCACCGCCGACACCAGTGCAAGACGCGCCTGCTCGATGAAGGATTCGCCGTGCAAATTCAGCCGTTGCAGGTGAGCGACGAAATCGCTATGTACGGCACGGTTCACGAGCACCTGCGGGTCTTCCAGCATGGCTATCCACGCCGTATCAGGTTCCGGAGCCACTGTCTGCCGGACGCCGGACACATAGTGATGCGTCACCACTGTGCCGACCAGCGCCGTGCCCAGCATGCCGCCTATCATGCGGATGGACTGCAGCATGGCCGTCGAGATGCCCAGCAGCGCCCGCCCCGCGACTTCTTGCGCAAAGACGGTGAGATTGGGCATGACGAAGCCCAGTCCCAGCCCCCCCATGGCCATATACACCATCACCAGCCATGTCGACGTATCGCGACTGGTCCATGCAATGCCGATGCAGGCAATCACCAGCGAGGCGAAACCGGCATAAAGCATGTCATTCGGCCGGGTAAGGCGCACGATGATACGCGCATTCAGCAGACTGCCCATCGTGATACAGACGACCAGAGGGGTGATCATCAAGCCCACCTGCTGTGGGGTCATGCCGAAGCCGCCCTGCAGCAGCAAGGGAATATAGAACAACAGCGCAAACATGATGAAGCCGACGAACAGCGACAGGCAAAAGAGAGCCGCCAGGCTCTTGTTGCGGAACATGTCGAGCGGGATCAGCGGATGCGGACAGCGCCGTTCCCAATACACCAGAATGCTGAGGGCCAGCACCACCACCGAGCCGAGCAGGACCATGGGCAGCGTTGCGCCATGCCGCGGCAGGAACTCCACAAAAAGCTGAAGCGTCGTCAGGCCCGCCGCGATCAGCAGCGCTCCTTGCCAGTCGAGGCGGACCACGCCCGTTTGCGCCTGTCTTATGTGCGGCAGGAATCGCCAGATGAAGTACAGGCTGAATAAGCCCAGCGGCACGTTGACGAAAAAGACCGATCGCCAGCCGGCGTACTGGGTGAGAAAGCCCCCCAGGGAAGGCCCCACGCCATTTGCGATACCAAATCCTGCAGTCAGCAGCATCTGCCAGCGCAGCCGGACATGCGAGTCGGGGAACAGATCGGGCACGCAGGCGAATGCCGTGCCGATGAGCATGCCGGCGCCCACGCCTTGCAACGCCCGCGCGATCACCAGCTGCAGCATGGTCTGCGCCATGCTGGACAGCAAGGAAGCAACCAGGAACACGATGATGGAAGCGACGACGAAAGGCTTGCGTCCGTAATAGTCGCCAAGACGCCCGAATATGGGAATGGTGATGACCGACGTGAGGAGATAGGCCGTGGCGATCCAGGCATACAGTTCGAAACCGTTGAGCTCGGCCACGATGGTGGGCAGCGCGGTTCCGACGACCGTCTGGTCGACGGCGACCATCATGCATACGAAGCACAGCCCCATCATGGCCAGGAAGGACTGCCTTACGGAAAGCACCCTGCCGTTATCGGGTGGTTGAGGTGCGAGGATGGAGGCCATCTAAACCCTTGATCGATCAATCGTTGACTTATCAACAATTTTAGCGCGGGACGGCAAAGGGCCGCAAGCGCTCCTCACGTGCTCTGCACCCGAGGATATGCCTGTCAAGCAAGGAGTGTGGTTTCTGTACTACGTGGCCGACAATACGCCGCTGCGCTTGACGATATCGTCGATCTGCATCAAGGATTCCAGCAGCCCTTCCATATTGCCCAGCGGCACGGCATTCGGCCCATCGGAGAGCGCCTTATCCGGATCGGGATGGGTTTCCATGAAGATCCCCGCGACGCCGGCAGCCACCGCCGCGCGCGCCAGCACAGGCACGAATTCACGTTGGCCGCCCGATGTGCTGCCTTGTCCGCCCGGCAACTGGACCGAGTGGGTTGCATCGAACACAACCGGGCATTGCGTCTCGCGCATGATGGCGAGTGACCGCATGTCGGACACCAGGTTGTTGTAGCCGAACGAAGCGCCGCGTTCGCAGACCATGATGTTCTTGCCGTCACCGCCCGCCGCCAGGGCCGCCGCCCGGGCTTTCGCAACGACCTGCGCCATGTCGTGCGGCGCGAGGAATTGGCCTTTCTTGATGTTCACGGGCTTGAGCGTCGCCGCGCAGGCGTGGATGAAATCAGTCTGGCGACAAAGGAAGGCCGGCGTCTGCAAGACGTCGACGACCGCGGCCACATCCTGCACCTGCTCGATGGCGTGAACATCCGTCAGCACGGGAACCTGCAACTCGGCGCGCACATCCGCCAGTATCTGAAGGCCTTCGTCCTGGCCCGGTCCGCGATAGGACTGGTCGGAACTGCGATTGGCCTTGTCGAACGAGCTTTTATAGATGAACGGTATGCCCAGGCGGCCGGTGAGTTCCTTCAGGATGCCGGCCGTATCGAATGCCATTTGCCGCGACTCGATGACGCAAGGGCCGGCGATCAGGAAAAACGGCTGGTTCAGCCCCACTTCGAAGCCACATAGTTGCATAGGGGTTCCTTGGTATGCGTTCAGGTGCCGGTGGCGGCCACGGCAGGATCCGCGGCCTTTTTCCGGCGCTGCTCCTGGAGCGCGATGGCCGCGCGTATGTAGCTTGAAAACAGCGGGTGCCCGTCGCGCGGCGTAGAGGTGAATTCCGGGTGGAACTGGACGCCCATGAACCAGGGATGCGAAGGCAGTTCCATGATCTCGGGCAGATTCTCGGTGGGCGTCCGCGCGCTGATCACCAT
>Ga0182739_1002596_pt1 | contig 16738 bp, 11 predicted proteins | sample eDN5th30CBELigBY_FD_128873 | JGI IMG/M metagenome (GOLD analysis project Ga0182739, IMG submission 128873) | Enriched backyard soil microbial communities from Emeryville, California, USA - eDNA 5th pass 30_C BE-Lig BY (version 2) (version 2) | ecosystem: Environmental > Terrestrial > Soil >... | reverse complement strand
TAAAGATAATATAAATAATAAAGATAATATAAATAATAAAGATAATATAAATAATAAAGATAATAAAGATAATATAAATATTGAAAAAAATAGGGGTACTAAGAATACTGAAAATTCTAAAAAGGATACAAATATGGTAGACAATAAGAGTGTTATAGAAAATGAAAATTTTAGAAATAAAAAACGTTATAAGTATCTTGCAAGAGGTATACCTATTATGAATAATAAAAGATATAAGGATCAAGCCGAATACCATAGAAATTATGAAAATTACAAAAATTACATAATTGAAAAAGAAAGAAAAGAAAAAGAAAGAAAGGAAAAAGAAAGAAAAGAAAAAAGAAAAGAACGAAATAAAAATAAGAATATTATGAGCGATGGGGATAAAAACATACCTTAGAAATACTAAGAAAATGATTATTAGCACGAGTTTCGTTCATAGCAATGATGCGTTTAGTAAAAAGGGACTAATTAGAAAACCGATGGTCTCTACGAAAAATATTAGAGCTAGAGTATCTTCACTACCCTGCCTACAACTGAAAAACAAGAAACAAAAAACGGAAAATATTGGGTTTAATCGGCTTGGTTATAATAAACAAAAATCACCAATAGCTGTACGTAAACGAGTTATGGCTAGAAAATTTATATTTTGGGTTCGACTTTTTGGTATATCTAAATATTTTTTCACTTTTTCTAAATTTTTTAACGAGTATGCAGCTAACCTTTTTAAATTTTGTAGGTATTCAGTGAAACTGATTAAAGAAACATCTAAAATTCGAAATCTAATTAAAGTTTTTCATCGCCCTGCATTTATTCAAGAATTCCTAAAAATTACACATAAAATAAATCGAATCTTCCCGCCTAGGGTTTGTAATTATACTCGAATATCTGTATTTAATAATATATATGCGGTTAGCTTTAGATTTACTTCAATACTTCGCCAATTTATGCGTAGATACCTTAAGTTTCATAAAGGAGTTGAATTTCATATTCCGAAACTTGACTCAAAATTTATATTTAAAATTTTTGGAATTCAAAATTTTAAGTATAGAGGTGCTGTTCTTAAAAAATTTATTTTTAATTATCAATCAAGCTATATAAAAAATTATTTTGTGACATCCAAAATTTTGATTAATTATTGTAATCGAAGTTTTTTTAATCAAAAAAAGATTCAATACCCCAACTATCTTATGCTTATTAAGCCTTTTAAGTATTCAATTTTTAACTTTATTGATCATTGGCCAGTGAATAGATCGAAAAATAATCACGGTATTCGCGCTACTTTGGTGAGAATAAGTTTTTTTAAATTGCGGCTGAGGAATCCATCTTCTTTTGGTCTTAATTATCGCAATAAGCACTATAATTTAATATTTTAGATTTATATTAAAATTATTTTATTATCATAAGGGAGGCATTTTTTTAAAGTAGTTTTTTCAACCTAACGTAGAAAGTAAAATAAATTTAAATTCTTCTTCACACGAGTCCTACATTTATAACAAGTATGTTTGTATAACAAATATATATATATATATATATATATATATATATAAACCTTTTTAGAAAATTTATTAAAATAAGAAATGCCACAGCTAGATATATTGATTTTTTTCAACCAATTTTTTTGGTTTTTTAGTTCTTTTTTTTTTATTTATTGTATTTTTGGATATGTAATCGTGCCGGAACTAAATTTTTATTACTTTATTAAACATAACATTATAGAAACATTTTTGGAACTTGAGTCCAATTTTGATTTTCTTTCGGTTAATAACACTTTGTTTAAACAAAATAAATCTGAAATTAGTTTGTTTAACTTTTTTGTAGTTAATAAAATTTATTTGACTAATACAGTTTATTTTTCTAACTACTCAAAAGTAACTAATGATTTTACCGATTCAATATTTAATATTAATACGAAAATTTTGGTACTATTTTTGCTAAATAATAAATAATTAGAATTTTAACTTTTTAAACATTCTATTATTATTTATAATAATAAATAATTTAAATATGGTCCTACTAATCTTCTACATTTGGTTGATTGATTTGTTTCTATATTCGAATACTGAAATATTTATAATTTTTTTTATTTTTTCAAGTTTTGGAATTTTCTTTTATAGTATAACAGTTTGGTATTCTGAATACTTGGATGAACTAATTACGTTGGAAAATCAAAAGCTTTATTTTTTGATTTTTGTGCTTAAAAGGAAGATTTCATCACTAAAAAAAATAATTGTAACAAATCGTGTAACAGTTGCAAACAAGCCTATGAAATTTATTCCAGTTCTTTCTTACAATTATAAATTTCCTGAATTTTTTTCTGCATTCTACGTATTTTCAGAAATTATTTTTTATGCAAATTTTATCAATTTTTGCATTTTTAAATATAAAAATTATATAGCATATATACGAAATTTGCTTATGCAGGTTTATAAGTTTAATTTGCAGCAAAATCGAGAATATGTGCATCAAAAATTTATAAACTTTCAAACTAGTACAACGAGTATAACACAATCACAAAAATTTTTATTATATACATATATAATAAAATAAAATTGCCAAACATTATATAGAAAAATATGCCTCAATATAAAGTTATTTTTGCTATACTACTTTGTAGTTTTCTACTTGGTTCCATATTGCAAGGACTTGGGTATTTTCTAGTTCAAAAAACGTTGAACTATGAAAAAATATCTGCTTATGAATGCGGATTTGATCCGTTTGGAGTAGTTCATAAAACTTTTGATATCCGTTATTATTTGATTTCAATATTGTTTATTATTTTTGATATTGAAATTTCTTTTTTGTTTCCATGGAGTATTGTTTTTTTGTATATTGGATTTCTTGGGTATGTAACTATGATAATTTTTCTAGTAATTTTGACTTTTGGGTTTGTTTATGAATGGGTAAATAAGGCCTTGGATTGGAATTTAGTAGGGTCATTTTTAGGTATATTTTATTTTATTAATTTTAAAATAGACAGGGAGTGATTTTGTACAATGTTGGAAAATCAATATTTGAGTATACTTATAAGTTCAATAGCTAAAAAAACTTGTAATGCGATTTTTATAACCAATTTTAATTCAATAAAAATAGCTCTTATTCAAGAATTCCATTTGAGTTTTATTCAATTTTTGGCTAAGGATTTTTGTTTGAATTATAATACTTTGGTAGATCTGTGGTGCGTTGATTATTTTAAACAAATTTTGAATGTTCGATTTCAACTAAGTTATTATTTTCGCTCGCTTTTGCATATTAATGTGGATATTACTTGTCTTACACATATACATGAAAGAAGTTATGGATCTATTTATTCAACTAATTCTATATCTAGTCTCTATAAAGGGGTAGTGTGGCTCGAGCGTGAAATCTGGGATTTGTATGGTATTTTCTTTTATAATAATCTTGATCTTAGGCGTATTTTGACGGACTACGGATTTAACGGTTACCCTTTTAGAAAAGATTTTCCAGTTTTTGGTTATGTTGAAGTTCGTTATGATGAAGTTGAATCAAATCTCGTTTCGGAGAAAGTTATACTAGCTCAGGAATTTAGAAATTTTTATAAAAAAACTTCAGCGTGGGTTTTATTATATATAATAAATTTTTCTTTAAAGAAATTTTATTTTGTTTACTTTTTTCAAAATTTATAAAAAAAAAAATAAAATAAGGCTAAAAAAAAAAAAATGGAATTTTCAAAAATTAATAACTTTACAATGAATTTTGGCCCACAGCATCCTGCAGCTCATGGAGTCCTACGTTTGGTCCTGGAACTGCGCGGTGAAGTTGTAGAACGAGTAGATCCACATATAGGATTGCTACATCGTGGAACTGAGAAACTTATTGAAAATAAAACCTACTTTCAAGCTTTGCCATATTTCGATAGGTTGGACTATGTTTCTATGATGTCACAAGAACATTGCTATTCTCTGGCTATTGAGAAATTGGTGGGCCAATCGTTGGTAGTCCCGATGCGTGCTCAGTATATTCGTGTAATTTTTTCAGAGTTGACTCGAATATTGAACCATTTGCTGGCTATTACAACCCATGCTCTTGATATAGGAGCTTTGACTCCTTTTTTGTGGGCATTTGAGGAACGCGAAAAACTAATGGAGTTTTATGAACGCGTATCTGGAGCAAGGATGCATGCAGCCTATATTAGACCAGGTGGGGTTTCACAGGATATACCTATTGGTCTTTTGGAAGACATCTATCAGTTTATTTCAAAATTTAGTACACGTATTAATGAAATCGAAGAGTTGTTGACAAATAATAGGGTGTGGAAACAGCGTTTGGTCAATATTGGGATTGTTACAATGCATAATGTACTTGAACTTGGTTTCACTGGGGTTATGGCACGTGGATCAGGGGTTCCATTTGATGTGCGCCGTTTTCGACCATATGATGTGTATTCTTTGGTTAATTTCGATATCCCAACTGGCTTTAATGGGGATTGTTATGATCGCTATTTGATTCGAATTGAAGAAATGCGGCAATCAATTCTGATTTTGGAGCAATGTTTGGCTAAAATTCCATTTGGATTTATAAAAGCTAACAACAAAAAATTTACCCCTCCATCACGAGCGGACATGAAATTTTCAATGGAATCAGTTATTCATCATTTTAAATTTTTTTCACAAAATTATAAAATAAATGAAGCTGAAATTTATACGACTGTGGAAGCGCCTAAAGGAGAATTTGGTGTTTACATCAAAGCTGATGGTTCGGAATTTCCATATCGTTGTAGGATTCGTGCTCCTGGATTTTTTCATTTGCAAGGTTTGTCCACAATGGGCATTGGACATATGATTGCCGATATTGTTACTATAATTGGAACGCAAGATATAGTATTCGGGGAAGTTGACCGATAAGTTAATTTTTTTTTAAATAAATTTTCAACAAATTAGTTCTATGTATGTGCGTTTTATTGTACATACATCTTGTACTTCTAAATTTTGGTTTATTCATATTTAATTTAGTAATAAATCTCTAAAATATAACTTAGACTTGTATGTTTTCTCCACTTGAACAATTTCAAACGTCTCTTGTCTATCCAATTTCATTTTGGTTTGTTGATTTCTCTATTACAAATTTTGGGACAACGATATTTTTGTTTGTTATCTTGATTAGTATGTTGGGAAGATTTAGTATTTTGAATAATTTGAAAATTTATAAATTGACAGTTAAATCATATATACTAATGTCTATTTACTCATTTGTTTCGAATGTTTTGGTTCAACAAACTGGGAATAAAGGAAGACCGTATATACATTTTGCGCTAACAATTTTCCTTCTAATTCTATGTTCTAATTTCTTTGGCCTTACTGTTGTGGGCTTTACGGTTACAGCTCAGCTAACAGTGACTGTTGGACTTGCTCTAGCTTTGAATTTGGGTTTGGTTTTGCTTGGTTTTTATTTGCATGGTTTTCATTTTTTTAAATTTTTTGTTCCATCTGGAATTCCTATTTTGCTTGTTCCATTTATGGTGATTATTGAAGTTTTTTCTTATTCAATTAGATCAGTTAGTTTGTCAGTTCGACTATTTGCAAATATGATGGCAGGACATACGTTGTTGCATATAATTGGCTCATTCTTTATTACTTTGTTTTGGACATATTCAAATTATTATTTGGCAAGTTTGGCATTTATTCTTTTGTTTGCAATTTCAATTCTAGAAATTGTTATTGCATTTTTGCAAGCATACATATTTTTGATTCTATTTTGTATTTATTTGAATGATGCCCTAACTGGTGGTGCTCATTAATTTTCTTATAATTGTTTATTTTTTTCGTAGTTTAACGGTTAGAACACGCCGCTCATAATGGCTGTAATGTAGGTTCAAATCCTACCGGAGATATTATTGTGTTTCCTTACTGTTAATTTTTTTTCTCGCAAATAAATATAACTTGCTGGAATAGTTCAATGGTTAGAACATAGGTCTGAAAAACCTGTGATGTAGGTTCAATTCCTACTTCCGTCAGACTAATTTTTTAGAATTTTTTTTTAAATTAAGGATTAAAAGGCATACAGGTTTATTCGATTTAATGAACTCGATAAATTTTTAATAAATATATTCCTGCCACACGTAGTATGCATTTAGATTATGAGAAGTGGTTGTCCTTAAATTTTTGCTAATTATATATATATATATATATATATATAATGTTAATATAAAATAATAAAATGTGTATAGTTTATTAAAATATGAGAGTGATTAATTTTTTTGCTAATTTGGAAATCTTTACATTTGAAGATTTTATTTTTAATTTTTATATTTATTTTTTTTGTTTTACAATTCTGATATTTCCCATTATAATTATTTTCCTAGCAGTGTTCACTATATTTAATTTTTTTATAAAAGCTATAATTTCTAGTTTTTTTTATTTTTTGGGGGTTGATTCATTTGGAAATCTGGAATTTTTTATTCCAGTAATTTCAAAAATACAAAATTATTACAGCATTAGTTATAATTATTTTGGAGATTTGTATGGATCAAAGACAGAAGATTTTTTCCCCCCTTTCAATTTTAGTTATCGAAATCTTTTCTTTGCTCATTTGACGGGTTGGAAAGGGCTATGGTCCTACTATTGTAAATTTACCAGGCGGAGAGTAAGTGCAAGTATTTTCGAGTGGGGTTATACCCAAAGAATTCCTACATTTTATTACCGTGTCTTGCGCGGTGGGTTTCGCCTTCAACTTGTTACTCCTAATATTTTTAGGAGGGTAACTGGTACTAGTCAGGTTAGTCCATATTGGTTTTATAGGTTTAAACCAAGGATTCGAAGATATGGCCTTGTTGCAGATGATTGGGATGAGTATAATTTTCATTGGTATGTTGCCGAAGCGGATCATGAATCACTCGTTATGCTAACTTTTTTTAAACGTATAAGATTGCATTATATGTATTTGTCTGCATGGATTGAAAAATGGGCGCCTACGCTAAATCCAAAATCAGTTTACCCGAATCATTTTTTGGCTACAAATTTGGCTTCTCCATACTCTTATGTGAACTTTCCATTTCATGCTTTTAAAAACTCTTATATAGATTTTTTTAAATCTCGTTCTGAATTTGGATTTAAACAAAAACTTATAAACCCACAACTAGCTGCTCGTGACCTTGTTGGCCGTCGTATTCTACGATATGTTGATTACACACAATTTAAAAAAAAAGGTCCGCAGTTTCCTAAAATTGACCGGACATTGCCTGAACTTGGGAATCAAATCCTCATTGAGAAGGAAGTAGTATTTAAAAAAATTATAAAAGTTGCACACGCTATTTTTCAAAGTGTTCCTTACAACAGGCCAGGTCGTCTAATTAGTAGTAAAAATAATTATAATTATTTTCATTATTTCCATTTTAGAGCGTATAATTCAATGATCGAATTTTATACATTTATTATTGAAAGCCTCTATATTTATCCTTTTGATACACAGTGGGTGAAAATTGGTGTTGATATCTTTAATCCGACAATAAATGTTTTTTCGGATTTGGGTTTTAGTGAATTTGATTTTTTTGGTATCTTTAATGAATATGCAGCAGCTGAGTTTAATTTGTTTGTTATAAGTTTTATATTTACGTATTTCATATTTTTTTTTGTAATTTTCAAAGTTTACTCGTTTTTTATTTGGCTTTTCTTTAAGTCAAAAATTTAATAAGTTATATTTTTTTTTAAAAAATACATGTAGTAGTAGTATACCTCTATAATATTATTTTATATACATTCTAAGTAAAGGAAAATGAAAAAAATACAAAAATTTAAGCGAAGTTTCCAATTTTCATTTGAGTTTAGTTTTTCTGTGTCTAGGTATTGGATTGAATCTATGTTTCAGCGTTTTGCTGATTATTTTATTTATTTGGAAATTATTAGATTCCGGCTGTGGAATTCTGCACAGTCAAATTCTAGTTTGGGCCCTATAATAATGTCAGAAAAAATAAACACGAGATATTCTGCTAAAAATATTCTTGTTCTACGGCCGGTATACACAAAAATAATCGATTGGTTTGAATCATTTCCACCTATCCGGGGTTTTGCTTGGGATCTTGGCGTAGGAGTCCAGTCTTCGGAGGCAGAGCTAGTTCGATATGAGCATTCTATAGGGCTTGACAATTATTATGTTTATGGTCGTTTTGAAAGGTATATAAAAATAAATTATCCAAAGAGATACATTAGGTATTTTTTTTTGACTCAAAAATATGAAGATTATAAAAATATAAATTACTTTTCCAAATTTATAAAATATATAAAATCTTCAACTTATGCTACTTATAGCATTAGTTTTGTTTTCTTTTTTGTTTTTTTTCTACTACTTGATACAATATATTTGTTTATTTATTGGGCTTTGCTTAGCTTTTTTATTAAAATAAATTCACTTATTTATTTTGGTAGTTTTAAATTTAATGTGGCTTTGCGTATTTCCAATGATTATGTTTTTTTGATAAAAAATATAATTAACCCAATATTTAGGGTTATTTTGTTTTTTGGTTGTCCAATTTTTTATTTTTTTTATATCTCATTTGTTTTTTTTTATCTTATCTGGTATTTTCTAAATAATCTTTGTTTGATAATCTATCTGCGAACGAGTAAGTATTTTTTTTCGCTATTTTTTGTTTTTTTTAAATTTTTTTATTTGTATGTTATTTCAAGGAAGTTTTTTACATATGGTCTACAACGATGTATTTTTATTTTCTGGAAAATTATATATTATACTGCGCTTGTTTTTGTTAAATCGCTTAAAATTTGGCTTCGTTTTTCAGAATATCTTCGATCCAATCATTGGTTTATAAATGCAATTAGGTTGAACATTGGGATTTTTGTTGAGCTTGTTATTAGAATAGTGATCGTTTTGATAATTTTTAAAATTTTTTGGAGGGATATTTTCTGGTTTAGTAATTATGTTATTATAGAGGCAATTGGGATGGAATATTTTGGTTTGGTTGGGCCAGGCGCAGTTTCTATTTTGGTTATATCTTCCTTGGCTTTTATTGTTCCAGAATTTTATAGCCTAATGAAATTTACTGAAAATGCTAGACGATCGGTTTATGAATTGGGGTATGATGATGAGGCTGAAATTTCGGATTTGACCGTCCATTTTTTTCGCGCACTAAGTCGGAGACGTGGAACGCCTAAGATTATGCGAACTTGGCCATTGGCAAATGAAATACTTCCATTGCAGATGATGAATGAGGCTGAAACTTCTGGGAAATTTCACAAAAATTTTGAAAAAGTTGTACATTATCTGAAGCCTGATGCGCTTATTCATAAATCTCGATCTAATTTTATTGCTGAACGTCTTGCAAGCCTGGACCCCGGCTTTAGATTTAATTCTGTTGTGGATCATGGTGCTGTATTGGAGTCAGAGGCTAGGGTAGAGGATCAAACTTTTTTTGAAGAAGCACGGTCGGAGAATTCTCAAAAATTTAGGCCTAAAGAATTTAACTTTATTCAATCTGATTTGTTGCGTTTTTATCAAATTTTTTCTGATTTTGACCTAAACTTGACTACTCGGGTAATTTGTGCATACCAGTCATTTTACTATGATTCTAATCTTCGGGGAAATTTTTTTGGATTTCGTAAAGCGCCTAAATCTGAATTTTGGTTTACTAAAAGTAAGTACCCATCGTCTTTTATTTTTTCTCCAGTTATTTCGCAACTAATTTTTTTGCGGTCGTCGGAATTTTCTAAAATGTTTAAATCTTCTGTTTTTTTTCTTCGATCATCGGCTGAATTCCCCGTTCAAAGGTCATTTTCAATTTTTGAAAAGTTGGATTGGATTGACGGAGAATATTTGACTAAATTGGGCGAGGTGCGCTCATCGTGGAACTGGGAGAATAATCTTGTTTCTACAACTCGGAGTTGGGTGCGTATACCGTCAATTAATAATCTTCAACAATATAGAGGTCTTTCTAATTCTAGAAATTTGTTTCAATTTGGTTCAGTATTGGAGGATAGTGCATTTCAAAAATTTATTTATTCATCGGTAAAATATTTGCATCGACATTCTTATCTTGGATTTTCTATTTATATGCAGATTTTGTATGATATTTACTGGGCAATGCATCTAAATACTAATTTTTTTATAACATATACATTTAATATTGATTTTTCTTTTTCATCCGCGCTAAGTTTGCCAAATTGGCTTTTTTATAATTCATTGTTTAATGTTCCTGCATCATATCCTACTTTTCAAGATGAGTTTGGTTCCATAATTAGTCATTTGTTGAATTTGGAACCTAATAAAGCAAATATGCGTATTTCAAACTCATTTTCACGGTTGGTTACTAATTTGAGTAAGCTCGATTATCTGGATAATGAATTGGAAATTTTGGCTTGTTTTCAAAGTAATTTGGAATTTTACAATTCTTATACAGATTCACTTAATCCTGGGACTTTTTCAATTGATTTTTATGAATGGAAAAAAAATCTTGGGGTTGAAACTCGTATACGTGATCGCCAACGAATTGATAACGTAATTGAAAATTATATAGTTGACCAAACGGGAATTGTAGAGTTGAAGATATTTACACTGATGTATCTAACTGATAGGAACTACCAGGCTCATTCTGCATTTACTACATACTTGCACGAGCGAACGTCTATAACATTGAGTAGGTATGTTTTGCGAGAGAAGGAAAAAGTTGGTGGGCTTACTGCAGATATAATGGGTATTATAAAAGCCCTAACCTCAGGTTCAATTGAGGAAGATAAACTTTTGAGAGAGTTTCAGCAAGATTCTGAATTTATGGAATCAATTGATCAATATGACGAAGAAACACACCGACAGCTTTTGGATGCCCGCGTTGCAGTTATTTCCTTTCCCGCTATTACTCCCAGTATAATTGTACATCTGTATCTTATGTTCGTTAATGCATCATTTGCACATTTCTTTATGGCAGAAGAAGTTAGCTATAGAATTGCTGAATATACAGAACAATCAGAGATTTGGGCACTTCTTGTAGACTTTGGTTTGTGGTTGGCTGGTGTATAAGGCTTATTACAGTTATATAGTACTTTGTTGGGATATATATTTTAGATAAATTTTGTAGTTGTAATTTTTAGCTCTTCGTCTAATTGGTTAGGACATCAGACCTTCACTTTGATAATACGGGTTCGAGCCCCGTAGGGCCCATGAAATTGCATGTTTGTCAAGCTAAAGTCTGAGGTGGCTGAGTGGTTAAAGGCGCTAGACTGTAAATCCAGTGAAATAATTTTCGTCATAGGTTCGAATCCTGTCCTCTGCAAAATAACAGTTTTATAACCGTTATTTTGTGGCTATAGTTTAATTGGTAAAACGTCTATTTCCTAAATAGATAATGTAGGTTCAATTCCTATTGGTCAGGAATTACTAATTATCTAACTTTCTCTCTGTAACATTAAATTATTTTAGGGGGATATCTTTTCTACAATATGTTTTTGTATATAAATAGGAAAAAATTTCATAAGGAGATGGAGTAATCGGTAACTCATTAGACTCATGCTCTATTGTTGTAGGTTCGAATCCTGCTCTCCTGGTTGTTAGTAGTTTATTGAATAAGTGAAATAGGGTGGCAGAGCGGTTTATTGCGGTAGATTGCTAATCTATTGGTACTTCAACTATTTTAGAGTACCCGCGGGTTCGAATCCCGTCCTTTTCAGTTTATGAATATTTGGAATCATAGTAAATAAGTTTTTTTTTTTCTTCATGCCAAAATTAAAATTTTATTAATTTTGTTTTAGTATGCTGTGCTTATATTATATTATATTATATATATATATATATATAATATAATATAATATACTTTATAAAATTATTTAAAGATGTTGAGTTTGATTCTGGCTCAGAGTGAATGCTAGCTACATGCCTAACACATGCGAGTTGAACGTATTTAAATAAAAATAAGTAGCGCAAAGGTGAGTAAAATTAAGAACGTTATTATAGCAACAATTCCATATTATAGCATTAAAACTTAAATTATGGAATAATAGAATTTATCTATATACGGAATACATCTTGGACGTCAAATTAAAATAATATAATTAAAGTAATTTTTGATTGTAAATATTTTTAAAATTTAAATTTTAAAAGATTTATCGTTGTTGGTTTGCGGCTTAAGTAGAATTAGGTAGTTGGAAGGGTAAAAGCCTAACAAGCCGATGATTCTTAGTTGTTCTGGGAGGATGATCAGCCACACCGGAATTGAAATAGCGTCCGGATCTCAGTTGAGGGCAGCAGTGAGGAATTTTGGACAATGAGCGAAAGCTTGATCTAGCAATGTAGCGTGAGTGATATATCGTTTCTTGGTTTATGTAATTTAGTCACGGGAAGTTAAAACCTGGGGAGAGATTAAATTATAAGGGAATGACAGTTACCACACTGTAAATCTCTTTTATTAAGATTTTATTATGCTGAAACTTAAAGAATATAGCCCCGGCTAACTTCGTGCCAGCAGCCGCGGTAATACGGAGGGGGCAAGTGTTATTCATCGTGACTGGGCGTAAAGGGTTCGTAGGCGGTTTAGTAAGTTGTAATCAAAATAATAGGAAATAGTTCTTAGAATAAGCGTCTACAATACTGCTATACTAGAATAAATTGGAAGATAGTGGTACTATTAGTGGAGAGGTGGAATTCTGTGATATTAATAGGACCACCAATGGCGAAGGCAACTATCTATGGTTTATTGACGCTGAGGGACGAAGGCGTAGGGAGCAAATGGGATTAGTCACCCCAGTAGTCTACGCTGTCAACGATGAGTGCTGGATGTTAGTAAATTTTTTAGACTGGTATCCGAGGTAACCCGTTAAGCACTCCGCCTGAGTAGTACGGCCGCAAGGTTGAAATTCAACGAAATTGACTGAGATTCAAACAAGCGGTGGAGCATGTGGTTTAATTCGATACAACGCGCGGAACCTTACCAAGTTTAGTGTAAGAATAACAGCAGGTGTAGAATACTGCAGTATATTTATAATTAATTTTTAAATATTATTAAATTTTTTATTCAGGTGTTGCATGGCTGTCGTCAGTTCGTGTTGTGAAATGTTTGGTTTGGTCCTGTAACGAACGTAACCCTATTCTTTAATATTTTTACTTGGCTTAAAATTTTCAATTAATATATCATTTTAGCTTAGTAAATTTAAGGATACTGCTATCAATAAGTATGAGGAAGGTGGGCTAACGTCAAGTCATTACGGCCTTTATAGCTTGGGCTATACATGTGCTACAATGGTAGGTACAATGAGTAACAAAGATGTAAGTTTTGTTAAACTTTAAAGCCTATCGTAGTTCGGATTATTTTTTGAAATAAAAATATGAAGTTGGAATCGCTAGTAATCGTAAATTAGCATGTTACGGTGAATCTGTTAAAGGGTCTAGTACACACCGCCCGTCACGCCATGGGAGTTAAGGGTGTGCGAAATAGGCGAAAAATGTGGATGGTATGAATTTCTGTTAAATGTTGGTTGAGAATTTTAGTTTCAGTTTTTAAATTTTAATGAATAAAGTAAGTTTACTTCTAGGTGTCCAGTTCTATGAGTACAAAATTAGTAACTAGGGCGAAGTCGTAACAAGGTAGTCGTAGGGGAACCTGCGTCTGGAACAGCTTCCTTAGCTGTTCCAGGGCCCTTTCACAAAATAAGCACTACACTCAATTTTGAAAGTGAAAATTACAACAGAGGAATGTTTATAGTATTTTTATTTATTTCTTATTTCCTATTCCTTATTTCTTTATTTTTTTTTTTAAAAAAACTAATATTATTTTAGTTAAAATGAGATGCGATGTAATTATTACAGGTTCCACTTGTGAAATAGAATTTCTTTTCCTCGCCCTGGGGACGGGATATTTTATTTTCACATTGTTTTCAATTTCTATATTTCTAATATATGTACCTCATACCAAATTGTTGAATATAATTAGGATATTTTTGTTTGGGAACAAGAATAATATAATTATTAAATTTTTTTAAATAAAACTGCTAATAATTGTAATATTTTCTCGAATTTTCTACTTCTTTCTATTGAAATGTGTGTCTATACTCTATTTGCCATGGTGGACCCCAACGTATTTTACGGTGTTCGCTATGGTTTTTGACTATATATTTGGGTTTATAATACTTGAAACTGGTATTTGTGTTATGCTTTATATGATTTATGAATATTTTGGAGTGGAATCACATATTCTAGATTATTCATTTTATCCAAAATTTAAAAAAGATTTCAATGCTAGATTTTCGGCCTTGTCATCAAATACTGTTGTTAATACAATGCAGCACTATGGATCGGCTGTGAAGCATAATAAAGTATTTGGTAGTACAATGCATCGAGCTGATGGGTGGTCTTCGAATAGTAAGAGACCTAAACTTTCCATAAAAGTGAATTCTGATTGGTATGTAAAATCAGACTATTATTCAAGTTTTAAAAGTTATTTTTCTTCTCACAAAAAATCAGATGGAATTGCAGCCCTTGCTAATAGTAATAAGCCAAGATTTTGGAGAATTTTGAACCTATATCAAAATCATTTGAAATCGGTTTCTAATTATAATAAGGAAGTTTGGCTTCAAATTGGAAAAATTAACTATGAAATTTTGAATGTAATTTCTGGTTCAAAGGATCCAGCAACAAATCAACTTTTGACCCTCCTTATAAATCAAGCATTTGTGCTTAAGTATAATAATGATGGGACTTTTCCAGTACTTAAAGCAGACCTTGGATGGGTTAACTATACTATTCAAAAACTTGGTAGTGCTTTTAAATCACCTGATTTTCATTTTTATGTTGCTAATTCATTTGAACTTTTTGAATTTTTTGATATGTTTGCGTCAGTGATAAGTTCTAAAGGTTTTGATTTGAGCAATTTTAGCAATAGTCGTGTAATAAATAACTATTTTTCTCTACCAGCGGGCAAGCGAGCAGCGGTGCTTACAAATTTTGCTAAGCAAATAGATATAGCTTGTGTTCAGCAAGAGCAGCAGCTTGTAATAAACGATGCAGTTGGTTCTCAGTGTAATTATCCTATTTCGCTATATTTTTGGGAGTCACTTGCTAGGTATCATAGTTCTTTGAGACTTGCACTTGATGGTGGAAATTTGGGTAAACCTCAATCTGGATTTGGTGATCTTATAATTATATTGGATAATGTTAAAATTCTTCTAGAGCTGAAGAATAGGGGGGATTTTCATATATTTAGCGGTAATATTCCACACTTTCTTGATGAAGTAGACATGGGTACTGTTAAAGGTGCTACTTTTTTTGAAACATTGTTTTCGTCTAATTTTCCGAAAAATGAACTTCTTAAGTTTGGTGAACAATTTGGTTGCCTATGCCGTGAGAATGATTGTGAAAATTTTTCGATTTGTGTAACAAATATTCGCAATATTGGGCCTTGGAATTTGAAGCAAATCGCGCTTCAAGATGGCGTAACCTCCTATATCACAAAAAATAATAGGTCGGTTCTTTATCAAATTTCAGAAGAAAATAGGATTAAACGAAAATGGGACGATATTTCATTTTATAACTCTAGCCAAAAATTGGAGTTGGAACTATATACTCGCAACTTTCTTGAGTTTAATAAAGGCTTGGATAAATATGGTGTGAGCCTTTCAAGAATGCTAGCTACTAGGGTTCTGGAACCTGGTTTTGTTCCAAGTAATTCAGATATTATAAAAAAAATTAACAACTTATTAAAGAAAAATGATGTATAAGTATATGTATGTTGCGTCCATTAAGGAATACCTAGATTTTTGTATAGAGCTAATTGGTTTGCATTCCTGTGCCTGGGAATTCTTTAGAGAACTAGAAGAACAAAACAAGTTTAGTGATGCAAATCTTCTATGGAGTACAGTATTTAATGAATATTTTATAGAAAGTTTTGAAGAAATTTTTTCTGTTGAACTAAAAGAAAAATTCAATATCATAATCAAGTTTGAGGACTTGATGGATATAGTAATGTGTTCTGGAATTGATTATCGTAATGCTAAAGGAGATTTGAATACCTATTTGTCGTCTCCATCAGTTGAAAAAATAAAACTGTTTTTTTTTGATAGCCAATTGGACAATGTAGAATTGATTGACTATTGGATATATATTTTTAAACTAGAGGGTTTGTCGGAAGATCTTCAGCGTTGTGAACTTGGAATGGATCTTAGGGACTTTCAAAAAGAGTGGATTACTCCTTGTAATCCATTTGAAATAAACTCAGTAGTTGAAAATATCTATTCAAATTTTTATATGTATGAAAAGGTTGTGAGCATGAATTACGACGTTGCTACCCATTATGCCCCTTTGTCTAAAGTTCGATTTACTCCATCCAAATTTATGCTTCTTTTGTATCAAATATTTTCAATTAAAAAAAATAATGTACAATATTTGACTCAATCAGATAAATGCAAAGCAATATTTAAACTTGTAGAGCTTATTTTTGGGGTTATAGAGGAGGATAGAATGTTTGTAACTATTATTAGGGATTTGACAAGCGCATTGGAAATAGAGTCTTATGATGGGGATGGTCTACATAAATGGGAATTTCGTGAAGACGAGGGCTATAGCTTTGTAAGACTAGACCCTTTCATAGGTTCACGTACTGATGTTGAAGCATACTTGCAAGAATACCGTACTGAGATGAAAGCATTTAAACGGAAAGGAAATAGTGATAGAATGTTTAATTATTCTAACCCTTCTTATAACATTAAATTATTTTAGGGGGATATCTTTTCTACAATATGTTTTTGTACATAAATAGGAAAAAATTTCTGTAGCTCAATCGGTTAGAGCGATC
>Ga0182739_1002593_pt1 | contig 16761 bp, 14 predicted proteins | sample eDN5th30CBELigBY_FD_128873 | JGI IMG/M metagenome (GOLD analysis project Ga0182739, IMG submission 128873) | Enriched backyard soil microbial communities from Emeryville, California, USA - eDNA 5th pass 30_C BE-Lig BY (version 2) (version 2) | ecosystem: Environmental > Terrestrial > Soil >... | reverse complement strand
GGCGTCGTGCCGCTGTACATCCTCTTCAGCGAGATCGGCTGGACCGGCCAGATCGGCGCCATCATCATCCCCGCGATGGTGACCGCGTTCGGCGTCTTCTGGATGACGCAGTACCTGCGGCAGGCGGTCCCCGACGAGCTCATCGAGGCCGCCCGCGTCGACGGCGCGAGCTCCTTCCGCACGTTCTGGACGATCGGCGTCACCGCCGCGCGCCCCGCCGCGGCGATGCTCGGACTGTTCACGTTCGTCACCGCGTGGAACAACTTCTTCTGGCCGTTCATCGTGCTGGATCGCTCCAACCCGACGCTGCCGGTGGCGCTGTCGCTCCTGCAGTCGAACTACTTCGTGGACTACTCGGTCGTGCTCGCGGGCGTGCTCCTGTCCACCATCCCGCTGCTCATCCTCTTCATCTTCGCCGGCCGACAGCTCGTCAGTGGCATCATGCAGGGTGCGGTCAAGGGATGAGCCTCGACATCCGCCCCACCTCCGACCTCGATCCCCGAAAGGACCCCGACACGATGACCTCCGGTGCGCGTCCGTTCCCCGACAGCTTCCTCTTCGGAGCGGCCACCGCCGCCTTCCAGATCGAGGGCGCGGCGCTCGAGGACGGCCGGCGTCCGTCGATCTGGGACGCGTTCTGCCGCGTGCCCGGCGCCGTCATCAACGCGGACAACGGGGATGTCGCGTGCGACCACTACCACCGCTACCGCGATGATGTCGCGCTCATGAAGGACATGGGCATCCAGACGTACCGCTTCTCGACGTCGTGGTCGCGCGTGCGTCCCGACGGCGGCGCGCTCAACCCGAAGGGCGTCGACTTCTACTCGCGCCTGGTCGACGAGCTGCTCGAGGCGGGCATCATGCCGTGGCTGACGCTCTACCACTGGGACCTCCCGCAGGCGCTGCAGGAGCGGGGTGGCTGGACCGTGCGCGAGACGTCGGACCTGTTCACCGAGTACGCCCTCGACATGCACGACGCCCTCGGCGACCGCGTCGGGGTGTGGACGACGCTCAACGAGCCGTGGTGCTCGTCGTTCCTCAGCTACACGGCGGGCCTCCACGCCCCGGGGCACTACAGCAAGGAGGAGGGGATGCTGGCATCCCACCACCTGCTGCTCGGACACGGTCAGGTCGTGCGGGAGCTGCGCCGCCGGGACGAGTCGCTCAACCTCGGCATCACGCTGAACTTCACGGTCGCCGACCCGGCCGACCCCGCCGACCCGGTGGACCTCGATGCGGCGCGCCGCCTCGACGGTCAGCACAACCGATGGTTCCTCGACCCCATCTTCCGCGGCGAGTACCCCGCCGACATCGTCGAGGACTTCCGCGCCGTCGACCCCGAGGGCACGGCGGCGTTCGAGGCGGCGGTGCGCCCCGGTGACCTCGAGGTCATCTCGACGCACATCGACACGCTCGGCGTGAACTACTACCAGGGCGACCTCGTGACCGGGCACGCCCCGGCCGTCGAGGCGCCCGGTGGCGATGCGCCGACGTCGCGCCGCGGCGAGTCGCCGTTCCCGGCGGGCCAGGACATCCACGCCGTCGAGCGCGGGCTGCCGCGCACGAACATGAACTGGGAGGTCCAGCCGGAGGGGCTCACGCGCCTGCTCGCCCGTGTGTGGAGCGAGTACGCGCAGCCCGCCGGCACCGTCCTGTACATGACCGAGAACGGCGCCTCCTACGACGACGAGGTCGTCGAGGAGGGCGGCGAGAAGCGCGTCCACGACGTCGAGCGCACCGAGTTCCTGCGCCGTCACGTCGCCGCCGTCCTCGACGCGATCGAGCAGGGCGTGGACGTGCGCGGCTACTTCTACTGGTCGCTGCTGGACAACTTCGAGTGGGCGTGGGGCTACGCCAAGCGGTTCGGGATCGTCCGTGTGGACTACGACACCCAGGAGCGCACGGTGAAGGACAGCGGTCGGGAGTACAGTCGCATCATCGCCACGCGGTCGATCGACGTCCCGCCCGCCGCCGAAGGCTGAGAACCCGAGAAGCCATGACCGACACCGTCCGTTCGCCTGCCACCCTGGAAGAGGTCGCCGCCCTCGCCGGGGTGTCGCGATCCACGGTGTCGCGCGTCGTGAACGGGTCGACGGCGGTCAGCGACGAGGCCCTCGCGGCCGTGCGCCGCGCGATCGAGACGCTCAACTACGTGCCCAACCGGGCGGCGCGGTCGCTGGCGCGGCGGCAGACCCACGCGATCGCGCTGGTCGTCCCGGAGGACACGACGCGCTTCTTCGGCGACCCGTACTTCGCGGCGATCGTCACGGGCATCCACTCGCGGCTGCGCCGGTCCGACTACGTGCTGAACCTCTTCATCGCGTCCGACGACCCGGGCGACAAGACGACGAGCTACCTGCGCGGCGGCAACGCCGACGGCGCGATCGTCGTGTCGCACCACACGAGCGACACGTACGTCGAGCGCATCGCGACCGCCGTCCCCGTCGTGTTCGGCGGCCGTCCCGTGCGCGAGCGCGACCGGGACTACTACGTCGACGTCGACAACGTCGCGGGCGGCCGGGAGGCCACCCAGTACCTCATCGACAAGGGGCACCGCCGCATCGCCACGATCACGGGTCCGCACGACATGCCCGCCGGCATCGACCGCCTGCGCGGCTACCGCCAGGCGATGGCGGGTGCCGGACTCGCGGAGTTCGCCGTGGAGGACGGCAATTTCACGGGCTCGGGGGGCGCCGACGCGATGCAGCGGATCCTGGACCGCGGCGACCTCCCGGACGCCGTGTTCGTGGCGAGCGACCTCATGGCCAGCGGCGCGCTGACGCAGCTTGCGTCAGCCGGCATCCGCGTGCCCGAGGACATCGCGATCATCGGCTTCGACGACTCTCCCGTCGCGACCTCGACGACGCCGCAGCTCACGACGGTGCGTCAGCCTTCCCTGCGGCAGGGCGAGGTCATGGCGGCGGTTCTGCTCGAGCTGCTGTCGGGCCGCGACCCGCGGCGCGTCACCATCCTGGACACCGATCTGGTGATCCGCGAGTCTGCCTGACCCTCGGGCTGGGGCCGGGGGTCAGGCGACAGTCGCCTGCAGGAGGTTGTTCCACGGGTCGTCGACGCTCAGCGTGCGGCCGTCGTCGCGCACCGCGAACCCGTGGTCGCGGAGTCGCTCGTGCAGCGCGCCGAGCGCGTCGGCGTCGGGGAGGGCGAGGTCGATGCGGCCGAGGCCGAGCGCAGGCATCCGGGGTCCCGCGCCGCGCGAGTTCCACACGTTCATCGCCATGTGGTGGTGGTAGCCGCCGGCGCTCACGAACAGGGCGCTTCCGGGCATCTCCAGGGTCGCGTCGAACCCCAGGGCGTCGACGTAGAACGCGCGTGCGGTCGCGACATCCCCCACGGAGAGGTGGACGTGGCCGACGGATGCCGCCTCCGCCGCCGTGGACCCCTCCAGCGCCTCGGGCGTCAGGTGCTCGCGGAGGAACGCGTTCGGGTCGAGGAAGAGGGTGTCCAGCTCGACCTGGCCGTGCGTCCACGACCACTGGGTGCGGGCGCGGTCCCAGTACAGCTCGACGCCGTTGCCCTCGGGGTCGGTGAAGTAGAACGCCTGGCTGACGAGGTGGTCGGCGCTGCCGGTGAAGGTGCCGGGCGCGAGACGTGCGACGGAGTACAGCGCCGCGGCGAGGGCCGTCTGCGACTCGAACAGGATGGCGGTGTGGAACAGGCCGGCCGAGCCCTGCGGCGCGTGGCGCAGCGACGGCTCGTGCTTCAGGATGACGATGGGCACGCCCCCGCGGCCGAGGGTGACGGTGTCGGTGCCCTCGGCGAGCACCTGCAGCGTCACGACGTCGCGGTAGTAGCGCGTCATGAGGTCGAGGTCGCCGACGAGGAGCGTCACGGCGCCCATCGCGGTGTCGGCGGCGAGGCGATTAGTTGCCACGGCAAGTTCTTCCATGCTTGGGCATAACGGCATCCTCCCGCTTTTCATTCCCGCCCGCACCGGGGGCGGCGTGCGGTGCGTGCGGTGTGCGGGCTGCGGTGCGTGCGCGCTGTCGTGCGCGAGTGCCAGGGCGCCGAGTGCACGGCTTGCCGCCGAGTGCACGGCGTCGTCGCGCGGGCATGTCGTGCATTCGGCGTGACGTCGTGCTCTCGCGGGAGGACCGGAGCGCGGGGCGGCGCGCGGCACGCGGCAGGACAGGGGCGGAGACGGCGGGACGGGGCCGGCCTGAGGCCGACCCCGTCCGGGACGAGCGGATGCCGGGACGAGCGGATGCCGCGACGCGGCGCCTACTGCAGGTCGCCGCCGAGCTGACCCACGGCGGGCAGCGGGCCGCCGTCGTCGGCGCCGGTCTTGCGCCAGCGGGCGACGAGGTTGCCGAGGTGGTAGATGAGCAGCGCGGCGATCGTGCCGATGACGATGGCGCCGAGCTGGAAGCTGCCCCAGCCCATCGCGAAGCCGGCGATCGCGATGACGAACGACACGGCGACGGTGTACTGGTTGACCGGGCGGGAGAAGTCCACGCGGTTGTCGACCCAGATCTTGATTCCGATGACGCCGATGAGGCCATAGAGCGCCGTCGTGACGCCGCCGAGCACCCCGGGCGGAATGGTGTTGAAGACGGCGCCGACCTTGGGCGAGAACGCCAGGAGGATCGCGACGGCGCCGGCGACCCAGTACGCCGCGGTCGAGTAGACGCGGGTGGCGGCCATGACGCCGATGTTCTCGCCGTAGGTCGTGGTGCCCGAACCGCCGAACGATCCCGCGAGCGTCGTCGCGACGCCGTCCGCGATGAGGGCGCGGCCGGTGTGCCTGTTGATCGACGGGTCCTCGGTCATCGTGGCGACGCCGCGCACGTGTCCGACGTTCTCGGCGATGAGCACGAGGACGACCGGCAGGAACATCAGCACGACGCCCCACGCGCCCGGGTCGGTGAACCCGGCGATGTGGAACTGCGGGAGGCCGATCCAGTCCGCCTCGCCGACGGCCTTGAAGTCGACCTGCCCGGTGAAGGCCGCCACGATGTAGCCGACGATGACGCCGAGGAAGATCGAGATCCGCCCGAGGAAGCCGCGGAACAGGACGCTGAACAGCACGACGGCGATGAGGGTCACCGTGGCCAGCTCCGGCTGCAGCTTGAAGTTGTTCCATGCCGCGGGGGCGAGGTTGAAGCCGATGAGCGCGACGATCGAGCCGGCGACCACCGGCGGCATGAGCTTCTCGATCCAGCGGGTGCCGACCGCCTGGACGATGAAGCCCACGACGGCGAGCACGACACCGGCGGCGACGACGCCGAGCAGCGCCTGGGTGATCTGCTCCGGCGTCTCGAGGGCCTTGCCGGCGTTGATGGCCGTGATCGGCGCGATGAACGCGAACGACGAGCCGAGGTAGCTGGGCAGGCGGTTGCCGGTGAGCAGGAGGAACAGGAGCGTCCCGATGCCCGAGAAGAGCAGCGTCGTGGACACCGGGAAGCCGGTGAGCAGCGGGACGAGGAACGTCGCGCCGAACATCGCGACGACGTGCTGGGCGCCGATCGCGACCGTCGCGCCCCAGTTCAGTCGCTCACGGGGGGCGACGACCTTCCCCGGCTCGACGGTGCGGCCGTTTCCATGCAGGCTCCAGATGGGCATCGCTGCGGCTCCTTGCGAGATCAGTGCGGATCCGTGCGGATCCGGCCCCCGGGCAGGGGCCCGGAGTCACCTTACCTGGGAGTTCGCTGAATGCGCGGGAGCGCGCGGCGGCACCGCCGCATCACGACGCGCACACCGCCGTGTCACGACGCGGTGAGGCGCTCCAGGAGCTCGCGGTAGCGCTCGGTCGTGCGCGCGACGATGTCGGCGGGGAGTTCGGGAGGATTGCCGGTCTTGTCCCAGTGCGCGGCGAGCCAGTCGCGGACGATCTGCTTGTCGAAGCTCGCCATGCGCTCGGCCGGCGTCGTCCCGGTGCGCCATGCCTCGGCATCCCAATAGCGCGACGAGTCACTCGTGAGGACCTCGTCCGCGAGCGTGAGGACCCCGTCGGCGTCGATGCCGAACTCGAACTTGGTGTCGGCGAGGATGAGGCCGCGCGCCTCGGCGGTGCGTGCCGCCCGCGCGTAGATCTCGAGGGACAGGGCGCGCAGCTGCTCGGCGCGCTCGGCGCCGACGAGCTCGACGGTGCGCTCGAAGGAGATGTTCTCGTCGTGCTCGCCCATCGGCGCCTTGTAGGCGGGCGTGAAGAGGGGCTCCGGCAGGCGGTCGCCGTCCGACAGACCGTCCGGCAGGGGGATGCCGCACACGGTGCCCTGCGCGCGGTACTCGGCCCAGCCCGAGCCGGTGAGGTAGCCGCGCACGACGCACTCGACGGGGAGCATGTCGAGCGATCGGACGACCATCGCGCGCCCGACCACGGCGTCGGGGATGAGGTCGATCGTGTCGTCGGTCGGTCCCCAGGTCCGGCTCGCCGCGAGGTGGTTCGGGATGCCGGGACCGCCGTCGGCGCCGGCCAGCTGATCGAACCACCACAGGCTCAGCGTGGTGAGCAGCTCGCCCTTGCCCGGGATGCCGGGGGAGAGCACGTGGTCGAACGCGCTCACGCGGTCGCTCGCGACGACGAGGAGGCGCTCGGGGGCGGCGCCTTCTGCGGTGTCGTCCGGCACGTACAGATCGCGTACCTTGCCGGAGTACACGTGGCGCCAGCCGGGCAGATCGAGCGGGGAGGGAGAGGCATCCGTCACCCGCCCATCTTCCCAGACCTGCGGACGCGACGCGGTGGGGGTCCTCGTCAGTCCACCTCCCATGCGGGTGCGTACGAGGGCTGATAGAGCATGACGGGCGGGAGCCCCGGGACCTCCAGCTCGACGCCGCGGCCGTACTCGCGCTCCCAGACGTCGCCCGCGAACGCGGCCCCACGGGATGCGAGCTCGCTCATGGTGGCGTCGAGGTCGTCGCACATGAGGGACAGCTCGTGGCGCTGGTCGTGGGGCTCGTCCTGCCCGGGCCAGGTGCGCGGATGCACGCCGCCCTCCGACGGGCCCTGCGAGAAGATGAGCCAGCCGGGCGAGGTCTCGATGAAGGACCACCCGACGACGTCGCGGAAGAACGCGCGGGTCGCGGGCGGATCGTCGCTGTAGACGAGGGTGTGGATGCCGGTGATCATGCCGTCACGGTAGCGCCGGGGTCGGGCATCCCATATAGTCCATCTGGACTAATCGTCGTGGACTATCCGTTCCCCTCCCCTTGGATGCCTGTGAAAGACGCCGTCGATCGGCTGACCCCGCTGGGGGTCATGGTGCTCGCGCTGCTGCGCGAAGGGGACATGCACCCGTACGAGATGATGCGGCTGCTCCGCCAGCGGCGTGACGACCGGCTCGTCCCCATCACCAACGGCACGATGTACCACACGGTCGGCCGCCTGGAGAAGGCGGGCCTTCTCGCCGAGATCGGGATCGACCGCGACGGGAACCGCCCCGAGCGGACGACCTACAGCCTCACCCCTGCGGGACAGGCCGCGGTCGTCGAATGGGTGCGCCGCGAACTGCCGCGCATCGACCGGACGGCCGAGTTCCGCGTGGCCCTCGCCGAGGCGCACAATCTGGACCGGGACGAGGCGCTCGCGCTACTGCGGCAGCGCCGGGATCTGCTGGCGGAGGCGCACGCGCAGCATCGCGAGGGCCGCGAGACGGCGCTCGCGGACGGCGTGCCCGAGCAGTTCCTCCTGGAGGTGGAGCGCGAGGAGCTGATCCTGCACGCCGACCTCGTCTGGACGGATGCCGCCCTCGCGCGCATCGCGCAGCCCTCCTTCGCGTGGGGGGACGAGCATCTCGTCCCCACCGCCCGCTACCTCGAGAACCGAAAGGCCGCACGGCAATGACCGAACCGTCCCCCGCCCCCGTCCCGGACGGAACCGCGACCCCGGCGGCGACCGCCACGACGGGCTCGCACCGCCTGCAGGGGCCGAAGAACCCCTGGCCCGCGCTGTGGGCGCTCGTCATCGGGTTCTTCATGATCCTCGTCGACACGACGATCGTCTCCGTCGCGAACCCCGCCATCAAGGCGGCCCTCGATCCGGACACGAACAACCTCGACAACGTCGTGTGGGTCACGAGCGCCTACCTCCTCGCCTACGCCGTGCCGCTGCTCATCACGGGGCGGCTCGGCGACCGGTTCGGGCCGAAGAACATCTATCTCATCGGTCTGGCCGTCTTCACCGTCTCGTCGCTCGTGTGCGGACTGTCCGGCTCGCTGACGATGCTCATCGTCGCGCGGGCGGTGCAGGGCCTCGGCGCCGCCCTCATGACGCCGCAGACGATGGCGGTCATCACCCGCACCTTCCCGGCGGAGCGCCGGGGCGCCGCCATGGGGCTGTGGGGCGCCACCGCCGGCGTCGCGACGCTCGTCGGCCCGCTCGCCGGCGGACTGCTCGTCGACGGATTCGGCTGGGAGTGGATCTTCTACATCAACATCCCGGTCGGCATCATCGGGTTCGTCCTCGCGCTGATCCTCGTCCCGAAGCTGCCCACCCACCCGCACCGGTTCGACATCCTCGGGGTGTTCCTCAGCGCGATCGCGCTCTTCCTCATCGTCTTCGGCCTGCAGGAGGGCGAGCACTACGACTGGGGGCAGATCTGGGGACCGGTCTCGGTGTGGGGCCTCATCATCGCGGGCGTCGTCGTGCTCGTCGTCTTCGTGCTCTCGCAGCGGTGGACAAGGAGCGAGCCGCTCGTCCCGCTCGACCTGTTCCGCGAGCGGAACTTCTCGATCGCCAACCTCTCCATCTCGGCAGTCGGGTTCACCGTCACGAGCATGTCGCTGCCGATCATGTTCTTCATCCAGCTCGCACGCGGCCTCACCCCGACCCAGGCGGCCCTGCTGCTCGTCCCGATGGCCGTGCTCTCCGGTGTGCTGGCGCCGCTCGCCGGGCGCCTCCTCGACCGCACCGACCCCCGGTTCCTCCTCGTTCCGGGGCTGCTGCTCGTCTCGACGTCGCTGTTCTGGTACTCGGCCCTCATGAACGCCGACACCCCGATCTGGATGTTCCTGCTGCCCTCCGCGCTCATGGGGATCGGAAACGCCGGCATGTGGGGGCCGCTCGCGACCACCGCGACCCGCGGCCTGCCGCCCCGGCAGGCGGGCGCGGGCGCCGGCATCTACAACACGACCCGTACGGTGGGCTCGGTCATCGGCTCGGCGGCCATCGCCGCGTTCATGCAGGCGCGCCTCGAGGCGAACCTGCCCGGAGCCGCCGCGCAGGGTGAGGGCTTCGCGGACGGACCGCTGCCGCCGTTCGTCGTCGATGGATTCTCGGCGGCGATGTCGCAGTCGGTGCTGCTGCCGGCCGCCGTCATCCTCATCGGCGTGGTCGCGGTGCTGTTCCTGCGTCGCCTCGCGCACACCCGCAGGAAGGTCTGATACGCCGGTCTGGCAGCGCTGCGCCCGACCTGGGCGCCGGTGCGGAGGGCCGCCGGCGCCCAGTGGCATCGACCGATCTGTCAGGCGTCACGCGCCGAGGTGGTGCTGTAGCACGTACTGGGCAATGGCCATCGAGCTTGTTGCGGCCGGTGACGGTGCGTTGCGGAGCAACGTGACACGCCCGATTCGATCCACGGCGAAGTCATCCAGCAGCTCGCCCTGGCGTCCCCAAGCCTGAGCGCGGACACCGCTTGACGACTTATGCGTGAGGTCCGACATGCGCAGCTCCGGGATGAACCTCTTCGCCTTCCGGAAGTAGAGCGGCTTGATCAACGAAGCGGAGATCTCGTCCACGCCCATTCGCCATTGCTGCCTGACGAGGGGCCACGCGCCTGGCCAGCGGAGTGACTCCCACGTGTCCTTGGCCGACCACTGCAGCCAGTTGTAGCCTTCGCGAGCCAGTGCGGGAACCGCGTTGGGCCCGACATGGACGTCGTCATAGACGCCGCGTGTGAAATGGACGCCGAGGAAGGGGAACCGCGGATCGGGTACGGGGTAGATCATGCCTCTGACGAGGTCTGTGCGGTCCGGTGCCAGTGACCAGTACTCGCCGCGGAAGGGGAGGATCTTCGGCGACGGGTCGGCGCCTACGAGCCGTGCGAGGACATCCGAATGAAGACCTGCACACACGACGACTCGGTCGAAGACATCATCGGAGACGGACGTGATGACGCGCGCAGCGCGCGGTTCGGATCGGATGTCCACGACCTTCTGGCTGAGCCGGATGTCGCCGCCTGACTCCCGGACGTCCTGCGCCATGGCCTCCGTCATGGAGGCGTAATCCACGACAGCGGTGCGCGGCGATCGGACGGCCGCGACGCCGTGCACGTGCGGCTCGATCTCGCGGAGCCGCGACGCATCGTCGATGCGCTCGAGATCCGGCACGCGGTTGACCGCGGCCCTGCGCTCGATCTCCGCGAGCGCAGAGAGCTCGTCCTCATGCACCGCGACGACCAGCTTGCCCACCTCTCGATACGGCAGACGCTTCTCGTCACAGAATTCGCGTATCGACACCCGTCCTGCCGCGCACAACTGCGCCTTGAGCGATCCGGGCGTGTAATAAAGCCCCGCGTGCACCACCCCAGAGTTGTGGCCCGTCTGGTGTTGCGCGAGACGGCTCTCCTTCTCGAAGAGAGTGACCCCATCCCCCCGGGCAGAAAGCGCCCGCGCGATGGCAACTCCGACGATGCCACCTCCGACGACTGCGATCTGCCCCATCCGCGCCTCAGCGCTCGACGACGCGTGCGGCGATGTCGGTGCGGTGCTGCGAGCCCTCCAGGCGGATGCGGTCGACGGCCCGATAGGCGCGCTCCGACGCCTCGGCGAACGTGGTCCCGAGGGCGACGACGTTGAGCACGCGGCCGCCGGTGGCGACGAGGCTCCCCGACTGCTCGGCCGTCGCCGCGTGGGCGATGTGCACGCCGGCGATCTCGGCGGCGGCGTCCAGTCCCTCGATCGCGCGTCCCGTGACCGGCTTCTCCGGGTAGCCCTCGCTCGCGACCACGACGGTGACCGCGACCGCGTCGGCGAACGCCGGACGCGCGTGCTGCTCGAGGTTGCCGGATGCCGCGGCGAGCAGGAGCTCCGACAGCGGGTCGACGAGCCGGGGGAGCACGACCTGGGTCTCCGGGTCGCCGAAGCGCGCGTTGAACTCGATGACCTTGACGCCGTCGTCGGTGATGATGAGCCCGGCGTACAGCAGGCCGATGAAGGGCGTGCCCTCGGCATCCAGCTGACGGACGACGGGCTCCGCGATGGTGCGCGTGACCTCGGCGACGAAGTCCTCCTCGCCGCCGAAGCGCTCCAGAAGCCACGGCAGCGGCGAGTACGCACCCATTCCGCCGGTGTTGGGGCCGGTGTCGCCGTCGCCGAGACGCTTGTAGTCCTGCGCGGGGCTCAGCGGCAGCACGTGGTCGCCGTCGCTGAGGAAGAACAGCGAGACCTCCGGGCCGCTGAGGTGCTCCTCGACGAGGACCGGTCCGTGCGGGAGATAGGTCTCGGCGTGCGCGAGAGCCGCCGCGCGGTCGCTCGTGACGATGACGCCCTTGCCGGCGGCGAGACCGTCGGCCTTGACGACGTAGGGGGCACCGAGGGAGTCGAACGCGGCCTCCACCTCGGCGACGGTGCGGGCATGCACCGCGCGGCCCGTCGGGACCCCGGCCGCGTCCATGATGCGCTTCGCGAACGCCTTGGAGCCCTCGAGCTGCGCCGCTGCCCTGCCGGGGCCGAACACGGGGATGCCGCGCTCGCGCAGCGCGTCGGCCACGCCCGCGACCAGCGGTGCTTCCGGCCCGATCACGACGAGGTCGATGCGCGCCTCGTTGGCGTACCGGGTGACGGCCGCGCCGTCGAGCGGATCCACGTCGACGATGACGGCGTCGCGCGCGATGCCGGCGTTGCCGGGCGCCGCGAACAGCTCGTGCTCACGATCTTCGGAGCGGAGGGCGAGGATGATGGCGTGCTCGCGCGCGCCCGAGCCGAGGACCAGGATTCTCACCTGCCCAGCCTATCGGCGGGCCTCGCGCCGGGCGACGCCCGACTACGGTGGAGACGTGCCTCGAAAGATCTCCACGGATGCCGGTCGCGCGGCGCTCGCGGCGGTCCGGTCCGACGATCCCGGCCCCGGTGACCTCGCCACCGCCGTGCGCTATCTCCTGCAGCTGCTCGCCGAGAAGGCCCCGGGCAACGCGGTCGAGGTGCGCGTGCCCCCGTTCGGCGCCGTCCAGGTGATCGAGGGGCCCCGCCACACGCGCGGGACGCCCCCGAACGTCGTCGAGATGGAGCCGGAGACGTGGCTGTCCGTCGCGCTGGGCGATGAGGACTGGGCGGTCGCACTGGCCGAGGGGCGCATCCTCGCGTCCGGCACGCGCGCGCACCTCGCCGGCCTCCTGCCGCTGCGCCCGTAGGCATCGAGCGGATGCCGCGGGTCGGCGCTGTGGGCCGGTCAGCGGCGCGGGACGATGAGGGGCACCCCGGTCGCCGGGTGCGGGATCACGTCGACGGGCTGTCCGTAGACGGCCTCGATGCCCTCCGCCGTCAGCACGTCCTGAGGGCGGCCGGTCGCGACGACGCGGCCCGCGCAGAGCAGGGTCGCGCGGTCCGCGTACGCGAGCGCCGCGTTGAGGTCGTGCAGCACGACCGCCACCGCCGCGCCCTCGGAGGCCCTGCGGCGCGCGATCCGCAGCACGTCCTCCTGATGGCGCAGGTCGAGGGCGGCGGTCGGCTCGTCGAGCATCAGGATGTCGGTCGACTGGGCGAGGACCCGGGCGAGGGCCACGCGGGCCCGCTCGCCGCCGGAGAGCGACGGGAAGGTGCGGAGGACGAGCGCGCCGACGTCCGTCTGCTGCATCGCCTCGGCGACGATGCGGTCGTCGTCGGCCTCGGCGGGCGTGCGCGCCCACGGCGCGCGTCCCATGCGCACGACCTCCTCGACCGTGAACGGGAACGACACCGTGTTGGTCTGCAGGAGCACCGCCCGACGGCGGGCCAGCTCGCGCGGCGGGATGGTGCGCAGGTCCGCGTCGTCGAGGCGCACCGTCCCGGCGGTGGGGGCGACGTCTCCCGCCAGGACGCCGAACAGCGTCGACTTGCCCGCGCCGTTGGGGCCGACCAGCGCGTGCACCTCGCCGGCGTGGAACGCGATCGACACGTCGTCGAGGATGACGCGGCCGCCGTCGACGGCGACCGTCGCGCCCGTCGCCTGCAGCCGGGTCATGCCCAGCCTCCCGCGCGACGACGCGTACGCACGAGCAGCCACAGGAAGAACGGCCCGCCCACGAGCGAGGTGAGCATGCCGATCGGCAGGTCGGCCATCGGCACCGCCGTGCGGGCGATGACATCGGCGATGGCGATGAGCAGCGCGCCGCCGAGCGTGCTGGTGACGACGAGCGGCAGATGAGCGGGCCCGATCATGATGCGCATGAGGTGCGGCACGACGAGGCCGACGAAGCCGATGATGCCCGCGAACGCGACGGCGGCGCACACGAGCAGGGCGACCGTGATGATGACCACGATCCGCAGGCCCTCCACCCGCACCCCGAGATGGCGGGCGGTGCGCTCGCCGAGGGCGATGAGGTCGAGCCGGTGCGCGACGACGAGCGCGACGACGACGCCGAGCGCGACCAGCGGGGCGACGAGTGCGATGTTCTGCCACAGCGCGCCGTTGAGTGAGCCGAGCTGCCAGAACACGATCTCCTCGCGCGTCGCCGTCGTGCCGAGGAAGGTGAGCAGCGCGAGGCCGGCCCCGGCGATCGCGTTGATCGCGATGCCCGTGAGCAGGAGCGTCACGACCTCGGTGCGGCCGCCGGAGCGACTCATGATGTATACCGCGAACACCGCGATGAGGCCGCCGACGAACGCGAAGCCGGGTGTGGTCCACATCCCGAAGGTGGCCAGTCCGAACGTGAGGCTCGCGGCAGCGCCGAGGGCGGCTCCCGACGACACTCCGACGACGGCGGAGTCGGCGAGCGGGTTGCCGAAGATCGCCTGCATGAGCACGCCGGAGACGGCGAGGGCGGCCCCGACGAGCAAGCCCAGGACGATACGGGGCAGCCGGATGTCGAGGACCACGCCGTCCGCGGGACCCACCGGCGCCCATCCGGTCTCGATGCCGACGGCGCGCAGCAGGACGCCCACGACTTCGGTCGGGCTCAGCGCGTACTGGCCGAGCGTGAGCGAGAGGACGACCGTCGCGACGAGCGCGAGGGACAGCACGATCATGAGGAGCGCGAAGCGCGAGCGTCGATGCGCGGACGGGACGGGGACGACGACCTCGCTGGTCACGATGCGCCGATCACGAGGCCGGCGCGGCCGTCGCGAGGACGGCGGGCGAGTCGGCGGGCGCGTAGAGCGCCCGCGCGAGGGCGCGGATGATGTCGGCGGTGCGCGGCCCGAAGCCGAGGACCTCCTCGTCGGCCATGTCGATGATCCGGCCGTGCTCGCCGGCGGGGGTCTCGCGCAGCGCGGGGACGCGTTCGAGCAGCCCGCTGACGCCGCCGACGGAGGCGAGACCCTCCGTCATCATCAGGATGACGTCCGGCTGCGCCGTCACGAGGGCTTCGGCGGTCATGGGCTTCATCCCGACCCAGCCGAGCTCCTCCGCGACATCGACGCCGCCCACGGCCTCGATGAGGGAGTCGGCGCCGGACTCCTCGCCGAAGATGTAGTAGACGTTGGCGCTTCCGCGCACGTAGAGGAAGATGATCCGGGCGCGGTCCGCCGGGTCCTCGGGGGCGACGGCGGCGACCTCGTCCTTCGCCGCGGCGATGTCTGCGGCCGTCTGCTCCGCGAGGGTCGCGCCGCGCCCGGGCACGCCGAGCGCGGTGGCGATCTCCACGATGAGGTCCTCGACGGTGTCGGCTCGCCGCTCCGACGAGACCATCACGACGGGGATGCCGGCGTCTCGCAGCTGCTGGCGCACCTCCTTCGGGCCGATGGAGGTGTCGGTGAGGATCACGGTGGGGGCGAGCTCCAGGATCGCCTCGGCGTTGAGCGTGTGCCCTGCCTTGGTGACGACGGGCAGGTCCTCGGTGCCGGCGAAGTCCGTCGACGTGTCGCGGCCGACGACGTTGTCACCGAGTCCGAGCCCGTACACGGTCGCGGCTATCGTTCCGGAGATGTCGATCGCGAGGATCCGGCTGACGTCCGTCACCTCGACGGCGCGGCCCTCGGCGTCCGTGATGGAGACGGGCAGGTGCGGTTGCTCACCGTCGACGGCGCTGATCGCGTGGGACGAGAGGCACGCGGTGGACTGTCCGGTCGTCGCGCGGACGTCGTCGACGAGGTCGAGCGAGGAGAGCGGGGTGTCGGCGTGCAGGCAGGAGTCCGCGGCTTCGGCGCCCGTCGAGGCGCATCCCGTGAGGGCGAGGCCGGAGGCTGCGAGCACCGCGAGAAGCAGAGCGGAGATCCGGCTGGGCATAAGGTAAGCCTAACCTAAAACTTGACGTTGCTTGAAAAGGTCCACTATCTTCGCTGTGAGGTTAGGCGTACCTAACCTACCCGAAATCCCTGCCTGTCATCGACGCGCCGCCGTGCGCGTACGTCCGGAGAGAACCCGTGAATCGCACCCTGTCGCTCGACCGCGGAAGGGCGGCACTGGCCGCGCTTCTCGCCTTCCTCCTCATCGTCGCCGGCGCCGTCGTCGCCGAGCCCGCACGCGCGGCGGGCGGCACGCTCGCCACGAGTGTCACGGCCGCCTCGGAGTCGGGGCTCACCGTACGCGTGGAGGCATCGGGTCTCGAGGTCCCCGCGGGCGAGGGGGTGTACGCGGCGGTCATCCCGGCCGGCTCGATCGCGTCGGTCACCGCGTCCTCCGGCTTCCTCGCGATGCAGTACGTGCGCAGCGTGGTCGACGGCGGATTCGCGTACGACTTCTCGCTGCCCGCGAGCGCGCTCGATCGCGCCGCCGACTACGAGGTGATCGTGTGGAAGCAGCACACGAACCCCTCCGCGTCGAACGTCTACGCGCAGCGCACCGTGGCCGTGAGTTCGGCGCACTGGGACGCAGTCTTCCCGCCCGCTCCCGCGCCGGAGCCCGAGCCGGAGCCCGAGCCGGAGCCGGAGCCGGAGCCCGGTGACGGCGGGTCCGACCCGGGCGACGGCAACGAGCCGGCGCCAGGCGACGGCGGGGCCGACCCCGGCCAGGACGGTGACGAGGACCCGGCTCCGGGCTCCGACCCGCAGCCCACGTTCACCCCCGCCGTGTCGGTGTTCCTCGCCGACGGCGTCACGCCGGCCGCCGGCACGTCCCTGCAGGCCGGCGACCGGATCGTCGTGAAGGGCACCGGCTACGACCCGGCCGCCAACGTCGGCGGTCGCGGGATGCCCATCCCTTCGACCCTGCCCCAGGGTACCTACGTCGTGTTCGGCTCGTTCGCGGAGCCGTGGCGTCCCTCGGCAGGCGCGCCGGGCTCGAACCGCGTCGTCGGCCCGCAGGCGTGGGCGCTCGCCGAGTCCGTGCTGAACCAGGTCCCGTCTCAGTATCAGGACACGATCCGCGCGCAGTGGACCCCGCTCGCCGCGGACGGCACCTTCACGACCACGCTCACCCTCCGCGACGTCGCCGCTCCGGCAGGCGGCACGTACGGCGTGTACACCTACGGCGCCGGCGGCGTCTCGAACGCCGCGCAGGAGATCAAGGTCGCCCTCGACTATCAGCCGTCCCCCACGGTCACGACCACGGTGACCGCGGCTTCCGACACGGGACTGACGGTCCGCGCCGTCGGGCGCGACTTCGGGTCCGTGACGGGTGCGTATGCGGCGGTCATCGAGAAGGGCACGGAGTCGGGTCTGAGTGCTGCGGGCGGGTATGTCGCGTTCGGGTACTGGGCGGTTCCGGGCATCTTCGTGAACGGCGGTTTCGAT
>Ga0182739_1002592_pt1 | contig 16764 bp, 15 predicted proteins | sample eDN5th30CBELigBY_FD_128873 | JGI IMG/M metagenome (GOLD analysis project Ga0182739, IMG submission 128873) | Enriched backyard soil microbial communities from Emeryville, California, USA - eDNA 5th pass 30_C BE-Lig BY (version 2) (version 2) | ecosystem: Environmental > Terrestrial > Soil >... | reverse complement strand
ATAACAAAAGAAATCCCTTTGTAGTATATAGCAGCATGTTTTTTATTCCTGAAACATAGTCGAGGTATTTATCAACAAAAGGAATATAATAATTGCCGGGGGAGGAAATGCCAATTACGGCAAGTGTTCCGAAGTATAAAATACAAAAGACAAGTAGGAATTTAAGGAGGAATATGAAGAATTTCTTTTGCAATGGTTACAACATTAATTGATTTTTTTATAAACTAGGAAGTCACAAAAATCTTGTGACTTTACTCTTTGAATCAAATCGAAACCTTGAATATTTTCAAAAACCCATTTAGAAAAATTCCTTTGCCTAACATGACCTTTTTTAGGTCCATTTACATCCCAGGAATAAATTATAACAAATCTGGAAGCGCAATTGAACAGGTTGAACATGTAATTTTCAAATACATCATTCTCCACTAAATGGAATATCACATCCAACGACAAGGCAAGTTCCTTTTTTTCGTTAAAATATTTATTTAAGTTTTCGGATGTTAATAATTCAAATGTTTTATTTGATTGGCCAGAATATTTTTTGATGCAAATGTTAACAGCTGTTAATGCAACATCTAAACCTGTATAGAATGGAAATTTAAAGTATCCCAATTGATTTCCATCTCCACATCCTAATTCAATAACAGATTCAACATTGTTATCCCTGACAAATTGATTTAAAAATCTTGCCTTATATTCCGCAGATATACCATAGGATCCGGAACCGGAATTTTGGTTTGATCTATATCTTGATTCCCAATAATCTTTTGACCCTTTAAATTTTAAATTCAGAAGGCTAAAATATATTTTCTTAAAGATTGAACTTTGAAAAAAAAAGTTTTTTATTTTTTTGGGCAGCACTCAATTTATTTTTCAGATGATTTACCTAAAAACACCCCACTTCCTTCACAAATAACATTTCACATCTTTTACTTCTAAAATGTAATGTCAATAACCGTTGAAACAATGGAATTATTTTTTGTAAATTTTTAATTCCCATTTAACTATTATTAGGATATGAAATAGAAAGTATTCGTCTGAATTTAACTTTCCAAATTTGGAATATTACAAACAATAAAAAGCAACTTTTAACAATATGGCCTAATATAGTTTGCAGTTCGCAATCTGGTCTAATTGGATAATAAAAAATCAATGGTGTAAAAAGAAGCAAAACCGGGAAAAAGTAAGAGTATTCATTAAGTTTTTTTAAGATGAAGTTTACAAACAGGCCGTAAAAAAACATAAAAATTGAGCCACCGAAAATCCCGAAATTTATATAAGCATCTCCAACAGAACTCAATCCCATAGATGTGCCCGGCGCTAAGGGAATTCCGGAGTACTTCATAAATATAAACCTATCGCCTGCATTCAATTTATTAGGAGCCAAAATACGGGGCAAAAATGCTGATTCAAGTATAATCAGTAATTCTTTACCGTTTTCAAAAGGCACTCTACTTGGAACTGTGTTCATTATATTAGTAATAATAAATCCCTGGTTAATTCGAACATTACTTTTAGCAATGTTTTCCCAACTAAACCCTCCGCTTTTTTCCTCTGTTAACTGAAACGACTTGGAAAGTGTTTCTATATTACCTTCTGAACCTTGCTCCCATGTCGCTGTTCTATATTCTCCCTTCAATAGTTGTATAAATAATGCAAGAGTTATAAATGCTGATGATACTATTAGTTTAATTTTTTTTGAAGGCTTGTATTTTATTGCCAGAACTGCACCTAAAAATATTATCCATGTAATTAAATCATGAAACATTGCATTTCTCAGTGAAGAGATTACAATAGATCCAAAGACAATTAGAATAATTAAAGGATCTAATTTTTTGCGGCCTAGAATTATTAAAAAAAGACCTACAAATTTAAAATTAGAGAGAAGAACAAAAATAAAAGTAAATGTGTTTGAAAAAAAAATTTCACCAAAGTTTGCAACAAAGCCAATTCCTATGAAAATATAGGGAATAGTTTTGTTTACTTTTACAAACTGCCTAGTTCCTTTTAGGTCAACCACTTCACCTTGCAAAACACTGTTGTAATGCAGCCCTAAGATGAACATTGTTACGGCCGGAATTGCATACGAAAAGTATTCAACAGCCGGAATTTGCATCTTTAAAAATCCTCTTTGATAATCATCAAGTCCACAATACGCAAATGTTGGCCCGAGAAAAAACTGCAAACACATGAAAGAACCGAACAAATACCTAATGGGAACTATAGAACCGATAGATTCAAAAAGCAGCATAAATTGATGCAACGAAATAGCTATCCCAATATACATAAACCAATCTAATGTTGGAAACGTCAGCATTATCAAAACAAGGGTAATTGCAAAAAAATGCCAGCTAAACTTTACATTTAATAAAGATTGCATCAGAGGCTATTTAATTCGTTTTCAATTTTTTCTACAAAATTTTCATAGCAATACCCACTAATTATTTCTGTTCCTTTCATTTTAAAACTTTCAATATCGGCATTTGCCATTTCCTTTAATTTTTCAATAAGGTCTAATTTGTCATTGTTTTTAAATGTATATCCATTTGTCCCATTTTCTACAAGATCAATTGCGCAGCCACATTTATCACTTAATAAAATAGCACAACCGTTTGCCATTGCTTCATTCACTGCAAGACCCCAGGTATCTATGGCAGATGGCAATACATATACATCCGTAATTTCATAAACTGCAGGCATTGAGCCCTGATTTTGGAAATCTAAAAATTTAATATTCTTATGCCCCTTTGCAAGTTCTTTTAATTCGTTTTCTAAAATTCCATTCCCAACTAAAACTAATTTAGATTTTGGAATTTTTGCATCAATAAATGCTTCAATTAATAAAGAAACATTTTTCCTTTTTATTAATTTTCCTGCATACAAAAAAACTAACTCATCTTTTTGAATTTCTAATTCTTTTCGCAGCAAGTTAGCCTCAGATTTATTGGTACAAATAAAACGTCTGTTCTCTACAGCATGAGGAGCAAATATTAGTTGTTCTTCTTTTACCCCTGCCCAAAGAAAATAATCGGCATTATTCTTCCCAACAGTAAAAGCTTTATCAATATATCTGTACACCCATTTTAAATAGAGTTTCCTTATCGAATTCTTTATAGGGTTATGATTATTTAAAAGATGAGAATCACCTCGGAAGTAAATTGGGATTTTCCCTTTAAAATACTTCATAACTTTAAAATGGCTATAGAAAGACCATCCATAAACTAATATAGCATCCGGGTGATAATTTTGAATTTCCTCAATCAGTGTTGGGTTTATTATTCCACGAAAATGGTGACTGCCTTTATCTTTTGCAGTATTTTTCACGAAAGAAAAATTATAGCCCGAAAGTAATGGAATATCCCATTGAATTTGTTTTCCAAAGCAAGGGTCATATTTGCTTTCTAAAACTTCCTCACCCCAAGTGTAATAAACATGAACGTCAATATTTTGCCTTTCTGCTATAATCTTGAACATGGGAGCATTATACTGAATGGGATGGGTAGTTATAATAGCAAGTTTACGCATGGTCTTCCATTATTTTATCCAATAATTTTGGATATAATGACTCATAATAAAAGTTTGGGGGGTTATATGTTAAGCCCTCCCTATTTATTGCAACTTTCCAATTGAAATTTTCCAAATTCTTAAACTCCACTTTTAAAACTTTAGGAAAAGAATTTTCTGTAATGTACTTGTCAGTATAAACCATATCTGAAGAATACCAAACATCCAGGCCACAAGCTAAATATTCAAACACTTTATTTGAAACAGCATGGATCGTATTTATAGAAAATGGTTTATAAAGAACTAATCCAATGTGGTACTGAGGCAGTATTTCAGGCAATAAGGAATAATCAATTCCACCGATAAATCTGATGTTTTCATTTTCAGATTTTAATAAAAACTCTTTCGCCTCGCTATCAATATTATAAGAGTAAAAATCAACACTAAAAAAAAGCGAATTTTTATTGACAAAATCAACCAGCTCTTTGAGATACATATTTTTATATCCAAGGGAGCCAATGAAAACCATTTTTTTTCTTTCTAAAAAATCATTTGATACTTTCTTTTGCCAGGTAATTGAGGGGTAATTTGGCAATGTGTCAAAATGTACTTGCGAAAAATTTTGTAATCTATTGTCTATTATAAAAAACTCCAGCCTATTTTCATTTGTCTGTGAAATCCAAAAAAAATCTTTATACATTTTCTTTTCCAAAGAATGAAAATTTCTTGAAAGCCACATCCCCTTTTCATAGGATTCAGGGTCAGTATATTCATGGTAATGAACCATTAATTTAAACTTATTTCCCATTAGTTTTCGATAGAATAAAGCAGGCCATGCAGATAATGTTTCAACATATAAAACCACATCAGGTTTATGCCAAAGCAATAGGAAAAGAGTTGAGAAATAATAAAAAGCGTAATTAACGTACTGAAGAATTTTAGATTTTGAAAAGGAAGAAGGGCGATAAATTTTTACTTTTTTATTTACGTAATCTTTTAAATTGTTTTGAGATAATTTTTTATTTGTAGAAACATACAAATTAATATTGTTCACGTTTCCAAAGAACTCAATCAAATTTAAGGCAGGAGGAAATAATTCGATTGGCTGAAAATGAATTAAAAAAACTTTCTTATTATCCCTTAAGCTATTTCTTTTTACCACTTCTTTCTGAAATTAAAATTCCTGGTTAAGAATTTTTATTTTATTAGCAGATTGAACTCTGTCAAACACAAAATCTATATCTCTAATATAAATTGTATTTTCAACACCAAAACTTTCAACCTGACTTAAATTACGTTGAAAAGGATCGTATGTATAAGGCTTAAAATCCATCTTCAAAAGTTTGTGATGTATATCCTTATCATCAAACCCGAATTTGGTACCCGAGCCGTTGAGTTCAATAATTATTGCTTTGAGTGTTGGGTTTAGTAAAGTTTGTGAAGCACCATTTATTACCTCTGATTCAAAACCTTCCACATCTAATTTTATTAGTGATGGAAAAACATCATTTAAAATACTGTCCAATTTTGATACATCTACCACAATGTCATTCTCCAAATTGTTGTTTGAAACATGGTTCATTGTATCAAGGTTTGAAGTAAAACTTATTTTTCCGGGAGCACTCCCCAAAGCAATGTTCAATGCAGTGACTTTATCTTCAATATTATTTAATGAGATATTATTTTTTAAGCATCCAAATGTTGTTGGTACAGGTTCAACAGCAATAGTACGACAGCCAACTTGTGCACTCGCCAGAATAGTATAGCTGCCAATATTTGCTCCAATATCCACAAAGAGATCTTCTTTTCTCATAAAATGTAGTAAAAATCCCATATCATAAAATTCATGTAAGCCGCAATAATAATTTCCTGTGGCTCCGGTCATTCCTCTGCTGATTATAAGTTTACTGTTTTTAGTAAATTCATAAACAATAGTTTTTTTACTAATCATATTCAGGATCTGCCATTTTGCAAAACGAAAAATTGCCTGAATTTTATTAGATCTGTTCAGTGGATGGTTAACAATAAATTTTAAAGTGGAAATAACGCTCATTAATAACTATTAATAATATTAAATCTAACTGTTTATTATTGTATTAATAACTTGAATTAATCTGTCCTTATGGGAATAACCACTAGTTATACAGCGATTATATCCTGCAGCAGCAATTTGGATTCTTTCTAAAGGGTTTGATAAATAATATTTAACCTTATTTAATAGATCATCCATTGTATCAAAATACACAGCTTCTTTTCCGTCTTCAAATAATGAAAGATGAATTTTGCTTTTCTCCGCCAGCATAAAAGTCCCTGATGAGGGCAGCTCGAAAGTCCTGCTATCCTGCTCATCTCTGTTAGCATGTCGAAGAAAATGTAAGGCTATATCCATTCCACAAATTGTTTTAATAAACTCATCACCATAAGCAAAAGGCGCTCTATAATATGGTTTAATAATTTCCCAATATTTGGCATTTTCCCAGCCGGCTCCCGTTACAGAAACGGGAATTCCATTATTTATTAAATGTGCAATATAAGAAGCTCTCACATCCTCATACGATCCAATAAAACCAACCTTTGTTCCGTATTTTTCTTTGTCATCTTTATTTAAAATTTCCGGCTTGTTAAAATCTGGATCATACGAACGTAGACACAACTCAACTTTTTTTACCCCCATTGATTTTAATTCATCAATATTTACTTCCCTTTGAACGAAGATTACATCATACAATTTGGCTGTTTTCCGAAATATATACCAACTTCTTCCGTACAAACCAAATGGATCATCAGTTACTATATTGGCAATTTTTATTTTTGCATCTGTGGCTTTAATAAATTTTAAGGTTGAAGAAAATAAATAAGGTTTATTATCTACCAATATAATATCAGGGGTTTCGTTTTTAGCAATGAACCTAATTTTATTGTTCATTCTAAAAATGCCGGGGCCTATATTAAAATGATATTGTATCTTTTTAAAACTGTTGTTCAAAAACGGCTCTGTATCTAGTGCTATAACATTATTACTTAATTGCGTTAATGCTTTATAACGCCTGAAGGAATTTGAATTGCTGTTTAAACTTCCTATATATAATATTTTTAAATCTTCAATTCTCACAAAGAACATCATTATAGAATGACAAAATCGCTTTGTCTTCTAAGGTAGGATTTTCAATTTTATTAAATGATGGTTCCCAACCATTCCTGAGTTTATCATAAGATTTTTTGAGAACATCATGCAAACTGCGGAAGTCATCATAATTAAAAATGAAACCGTTACCAGAGTCAATAATAATATCAGAATTTCCCTTTGCAGATGATGCTATCACAGGCAAACTAACGGAAAATGCTTCATGAATAACCATCGGGTACATTTCTGTAAAAATGCTTGGCAAAACTAGAAAATCATAATCATTCATTTTGTTAAGCAGTTGTTCCCGGGAAATGATTCCGTTATAATTAAAATCAAATAATGCTTTGCATTTATCGAAATATTGCAGGTCAACAATATTTCCATAAACATCTAACTCCAATTTTAAACCCTTGATTAATTTAAGCGCTAAACACAATAGGTGAAGCCCTTTTTGATGTTGAATTCGACCGGCAAACAACAGCCTGAATTTTATTTCTCCAAACCTCTCTTTAGTACGGGAATTTACTTTACTGAACGAATGTGGAAAAAAGTAAAAATTTGAAAAGTTATAATTATTTGAATTAATTAAGGCTTTAAACCACGGAGCGATATAAAAAACTTTGTCGCATATTGAAAACAAGTCACCAAAATTTTGATGTATTTGAATTACATTTTTTTTTATTTGGGATGTCTTAGGTACAACAGGAGAAATATTTTTTATAACTTCTGCAAGAATATTATTCTTAATTTTAATTCTGTTTGAAATATGTGTAGTTACAACACATTTAGCACAGCGAGATGGATTAATAAATAAGTTACAATCCTCAAGTCCTAAAAACCTGAAATCATTTTTATAACATGTTAAATATGGCAGGTGAAACGTAAAAAAAACTTTTATGCCTCTATTTTTTACTGCGTAAAAGTAATCCAGTTCTATCCCTCCGTACATTGAATATTCATGAATATGGCAGATGTCAAAATTGTGTTGTTCTAATATTCTTTCAAATTCTCCGAGGCTGTTCTTTAAATTGTAAACTTTAAAATTTTCAAAAATGTAGGCCGGATCGTTGCCTGCATTTAACGCGGCAACTTCACATCGAAAATTATGATTACTTAAAAACTGGCAAAGTTTGAAAGTATAATTTTCAATTCCTCCGTTTTTATGAGGTAAAAAATTCCCGGTGACAAATAAGATTTTCTTCACTTTACTTTTTTACGATTATCCATGTAGGATAATGATCTTTTGCAGATACAATAACCTTGTAGTTGTTATCTTTTGCGAATTCATCTACTGCTTGTTTTACACCGAAATATGTTTCGCCAATTTTGCCGTTTAAGTAATCGTGCCCACATAACAACCCTCCATTTTTTACTTTTGGATACCAGTAATAAATATCCTCTTTTACTCCCTCAAAATGATGACGACCATCAAGATATACGAAATCGAGAGTCTTATCTTGAAAATCACGAGATGCACTTACAGAATCCTTTCTAATAATTTCAGACCTTTCACCATGTTTTGCTAATAAAGTTTTAACATCATTATAAATAGAGTCGAATTTATCTTGTTTTATATTCATGTCATCAGGGTATTCACTATCATCGAAGTTTTTCCAGGGATCAACTGAATAAAGTTTTTTGCCAACCCAGTTTGAAAGAATAAAATCACTAAATTCTCCTTTCCAAACTCCAACTTCAACTCCTTTGTTTTTTAAATTCCGCCTGTTTAAAATAAGTGGCAATTCTGAACGGCTCCTTAAATAGCTTATTGAAAAATAATAAGTAAGCCTGTAAATGTCAAAGATAGATTGACGGATAAAAGTTTTTAAACTCATTGATTTTATTTTGAGTAAGTGAGTGTACCAATTGAAATATTAAACTGTAATGCTATTTTCTGAAAATATTACGTTCTCGATAAAATGAAATGTACATTTTTAAAATTCTGTTTTTTTTCTTTGCTTAAAAGATAGCTTGTAAAAATTGTTACAAGTATTATTTTCGATTTGAAAATGCGCTATTACAAGAACATTTATTTTATATTAATTCAGTTAACCTTATCCCGGATTTTTTAAATGCTATGTATGCCTTCTGAAGTTCCCCAGTATTCCTGACGTAACGTAAAATTGCTTTAAAGTTGTTGCGAGCACTTTTTTTTAAAATGCTTTTTTTCTCCTCTGGGGAGAAAGGGAAATTAAATTTCTGAAAAGCCTTTTTCAAATACAAATGATTAAAACATAAATATTTAAATTTATTGTTTATTTCCTGCCCTGCATGCCTGCGATAATTTAAATATTGATTTGTATGCAGCAATACAGAAGAAAAAACAGGAACCTTTAAGTTAAAAAACATATCATTTGCAGGTCCGAAATTTGTGTCATAACCGCCAATTTTGTCAAAAAAATTTTTTCGAATAAATGTTCCTCCGGGCCCAACATTTAAACACCATCTTTCCAAAAAATGCTTTCTTAAAATTTCCTCACCTTTAATTAAAGTAGTTTCAATGATATCCGAATGGTAATATATCATACTAAAATTTGCATCAGGGATTCTTTCAAATTCGCCAATTAAAAAATCTAATGCATCCTCATTTATTGTATCATCGGAATCTACATACATGATAAATTGACCATTCGCAAGAGATGCTGCGTGATTTCTGTTTGGATAATCGCCCAGATTTTCTTTGTTTATAAATACCTTTATCCTATTGTCGGAAGAAGCGTATTTTTCTGCAATTTCCACTGTTGAATCTTTACTGCAATCATCCACAATTAAAAGTTCAAAATTTTTATACGTTGACTTTAAAACACTTTCAATTGCTTCTCCTATAAATTTTTCTCTGTTATAGGATGTCATTAAAACACTAACTAACGGATTACTCATTAAAACTTACACTTTTAGTTTTAAGCAGAAAGTGAAACATCTGAAATAACAACCTGCTGAAAAAAAATCTAACCTTTTTATACTGCTTAAGAAAAAACCCAGATATCTCTTTATTCTATTTTCACGAATCAATTTTATTTGGCCGCGACTGAGTTCGCACTTTTCATTAAGTAAATACTTCCACTTGATTTTTGCTGCTCTCACAATAAAATATTTTTGATCGCTGAGCTCTTGCTTTTCATGCAGACGCTGCCATACAAGGTCTGGCCGGAACAAAACCACAGAATATTGCAGCGCCAGTTTATACCATAAATCAGAATCACTGATCATTCTCTCATTTTCAAAACCTCCGTTTTTCTCAAAGGCATCTCTTCTGATAATGTAATGTAAAGGTCCGGAATTAAATAAAGGGAATTTAAAGAAATGCATTTCATAAGATTCCTTTGAACTTACTTTAACCGGATTTATTACAGCAGAGTTTTTAACACAAATTCCTAAAGATGTATCAGGATATAGTTCCATGGCCGCTAACATTTCTCCTAAACATTCCGGTTTAATTAAATCATCACTGTCAACATATTTTAAATATTTTCCCGTTGCTAAAGATGCTGCATAATTTCTGTTAGGATAATCTCCCAAATTTTGCCGGTTTATAAAATATTTTATCCTTGAATCTTTAGCAGCAAACTCTTTTATAACTTGAACTGAATTGTCTGACGAATTATCATCAACAATTATAAATTCAAAATCGGAAAAATCAGAATTTAACACACTTTGAATTGATTCAGCTATTAAGGTTTCGCGATTATAACATGTCATTATTACACTAACAAGCGGAAACATCCTTTTCAACTATTGTTTTTAAATATGTTCCAATTATATTCCAGTTATATTTTTCCTCTGCAGTTTTTCTTCCTTCTTCCGAAAGTTTTATTCTTTCGCTTTTATTAAAAAGTAATTTCACAACAGAATTAGCGAATTTTTCCGGGCTATCTGCAATTATGATATTACCGTTATCCATATAGCATATTCCTTCTGCTCCTAATGATGTTGATACTACCGGAACCCCCAAGCTCATGGCTTCCAGTATTTTTAATCGCGTACCACTGCCGGTTAGTAAAGGAACTATTGACACTGCAGCTTTATTATACCATGATTTAGTTTCATCAACGCTACCAATTAGTAAAATGCTATCATTATTTTCTATTGAATATTTTTCAGGAAGCTTACCTGCACCTACAATTAAAAGTTTTACATCCGGAATCATTGATTTAATTAAAGGAAAAACATTCACACAAAACCAATGAATTCCTTCTGCATTCGGAATACTCCATAAACTTCCGCAGAAAATAATTTCTTTTGGAGAATCTTTTAAGACAGTTTCATTGGATAATTTATCAGGAATATCAGTTCCGTTTGGAATTACATACACAGGTAATTTATTTTCATTCAACTTTAAAAAACTTTCCTTGTCCTCTTCACTGCAACAAATTATTGAGTCCATAAGCTTGTACAAATCCCTGTCTGTTTTATCGGCTAACAATAACTTTTGTTTGTTTATTCTGCCAACTTTAAAAGCTGATCTTGCTAAATTCAGTTCCACATTATGAGCATTAAAAAGAATTTTAGCGCAAGGATTTAGTCTTCGTATCACAGGCACACAATATATTGCCGAGTGTGTATCAGGAATTACGACATCGAATTTTTCACTGGTTAACGCTCTTTTTAAACTATTATAATATCGCAATAAGTTACCATCAGCAGGTCCTTTAAAAGATCGTCTGATAATTCGGTAGCGTAAAGCATTTTTTAATTTTGATAAATATGATTGTTGGTTAATAGCTGAACCGAATGAACTGTAAATTTTTAAATGTGCTAAAGCAGGAAATTCATTATAAGATTTAGAAAATGAGTTAATATCCTGATGTATTACTACACTTACATCAAAATACTTAGCAAGTTGGTTAAGTATATTTATACAGCGAAGCATCCCTCCATTAGTAGCAGGATAAATATTTTCGAATGGAAGAATTACCAATATTTTTTTCAATTAAATAATTTTTTAAAAAACATCAAACTTCCAATAATCTTTTTTCCAATCTTAAAAGATTTACTGTTTTCGTACACAAGCTGAAGATTATGATAATCCAGTATTTTATCTGTGAGTGCCATTTCACAAGCCTGCAATTCCAAATCTCTTAAAGCCAATGCATTTGTAGCATTCAGCACATCTATATTTTCTTCAACATCCTTTTTAATAATGAGGTGCAGTAGTGGTAATGAATAATTAAATTTTACATTTTTGCCGGCATAAGCTTCTGTCATCAGCGACCCTTTTCGCACATAATAATTGTAAAGAACTTCGTTAACAGTTATTCCTTTAAATTTCTTCAATATGCGGTATATCCAATGTGCGTCCTCTCCTATTTTTCCTGCAAAATATGGATGGTATCCGCCAATTTCAGAAATAACATTTTTATGTATCATCATAGAAGGGCAACAAGTTGGTGAATGCCCTGCTTTTCTTTTATATTGGTAATGTAAAAATTCAGACTTTAAATCAGAATTACTTAAGGAAACATTTTCGGCAACATAATTTTTATCGCCACAAAATTTATATTTTGTAAAACAAACACCAAGTTGATTATCTTTTAAAAATTCTCCAACCTGATATTTAATTCGGTCAGGTTCTGAATAATCATCGCTGTCCTGAAAAGCTATAAATTCCCCATTTACTATTTTCAAAGCCTCATTAACTGCCCCTACTTTTTTAGTGTTTATTTTAAAATCTAATACCTTTATTCTTTTGTCAGCGAATGCCCTTAAAACAGAAAGTGTATCATCTGTTGAAGCATCATCTATAAGAAATATTTCTAAGTTTTGATAAGATTGATTTATGATAGAATTTATTGCCACTTTAACAAAAGCAGCAGAATTATAACATGGAATAATCACAGATACTAAAGGCTGTTCCCGAATCATTTAAATAGGAATTTTCTAAAAGTCTTTTCTAACAAATTTTCTGCTTTAATATTCCCGTATTTTACCCAAATAAATGGATTAAATTCTGCAAAGCAATTATAAAATTGAGTTACAGCATTATTAGAATATTTTCTAACCGAAATTATTTTTTCATTTAAATAATTTCCGGAACCAAAAATCAATATTTTTTTATAAGGAAGATTTAGAATATTATTTGCAATCTCTTCGTCACCATAATCTTTGCCGCAATCAAATTTCACGAAAACATTTTCCCAATCAATTCTTTTCACTCTTCTTTCCCAGGCTTTGGCCGCATCTTCAGCATTTTTATAATGAAGAAAATGAATTTCAATTCCGCTTTCGCCTAATGTAGCAAGTGGAAAAGCTTTGCCTGAATTAATTTTATTCATTTCTGCATACCTGGATTGTGGAATAAAAATAAGCGGATAAGACAAAAAGGTTTTCGGGTTCTCCAACAGTTTTAAATAGCAGGGTGCCATGATCATCAAATTGATAAAGGGAGTATTAAACTGCCTTTTTGAAAGTTTATATATTTCCCCGGCCCAGCAATCATTTGAAAAAATACAGAATTTTGAATTCTTCAAACGATTTACATACCATTTAATGAAATATTTTTTTAGGTAATATCTCATTATTTTTTGGCTTTATTTAACCAAATCCTGATAGCCATGTTTAAGCCAACCAGGCGCCGTAAAATTTTCATTTTAAAGGTGTTAATAAATGCGATTTCCGGATTAAGCCTTGCAGCATTTTTAAGAGCGTTGAGTTTTTCATAACGACTGTTTACCGAATCTCCTGTTGAAAGAAAAAAGTAGAAATTTGAAAAGAAAACTTTTATTTGCCGGCTAAATTTACCTTCGGAAGTTAGAATTTTTTCCCATTTCTTAAAAAAATAATTCAAGCGGTTCACATCTCTCGTTTGAGATATCCTTTTATCTCCATGTGTACGCCATAGGCCGGTTACTCCTTCCAGATATTGATAATTAGCTCCTTTAATAAGCCCCATGCAATGAAAATCTATTTCTTGATTTCGCTTTACATTTATATCCCAGCCACCGATTTTTTCAATCAAACTCCTTCGCATTAAAAATGAAAAATTAACAATACAATGTTCAGATAAGAATTGCTCAATTAAATTTTCCGAAGAATATGATTTTATTAATGAAAATTCATCAGGATCTCCTTTTTTCCAATCACCCCAAACACCATCTACATCCATGTTGTTTTCAAGGTATTTAACCTGTAAAGCTATTTTATCAGGTTCCAGCATATCATCTGAATCTAGATATTGAATATAGGATCCGGATGATTCCTCAAAGCCTTTATTTCTGGCAGCACAGGCTCCTGAATTATTCTGCGAAAAGAATTTCACCAACAAATGTTTACTCTGAAAGGATTTTACCTTTTCTCCTGTATTATCTGTTGAACCGTCATCAACTATTATACATTCCAAATTTCGATACTGCTGATTTTCTAGAGATTGTAAAGTCTCCATTAAAAGATCAACTCTGTTATATGTTGGAATTATAACTGATACAAGAGGATTATTTGTAGGCGACAAATAGTGGTCTGACATTGTTTAAAGAGTTCTTTTCATCATCTGAGAGCCCGAGATATTTTACTTGTGAGAAGCCGGCATTCTTCAAGCCATCAATTATGGAATCAATATCTGTATTAGCATTTCCTTCAAAATATAAAGTTGATGCCGTAACCTTGTCAAGAAAACTGAATAATTTTTCCTTCGCTTTTAGATGCTCGATTACTGCAAGACAAAAAACAATATCAAATTTTTCATCAAAACCATTTTTAAAATTCTCATCCTCTATATCTGCACATTTAAAATTCAAATTATCTGCTTCGTTGTATTTTGAAAGTTTATTCGATAAGGCAACTTTATCAGCATCGTATTCTAAACCAAGCATTTTATACGGCTCATATTTTATTAAGGCGCACAATGTTCCACCAATATTACTGCCTATATCAAGAATTTTTTTTCCTCTAATTTCATTTGCCTCTATACCAAATCTTTTCAATCGTGCCGCAGTGTCCCTCTGACTTTCATCAGGGGAAACAGAAATATTTTTTAAATCAAATGAGCTGTAAATATTTTTAGTTTGCAGGTTATGCCTGCCGGCAGAATTACGAAGCGTTTTAAATGAAATGCTGGAATCAAGCATTTGCTTTTTAAATCTTCTGTTTAAAAGTGTACGGATCTGATCTTCATCTTTTATGGAAAAAATACCTCCTATTGAAGTTTGTGATTTATTAAGAATGCACATGTTATCAGTAAGATAAGGGCTTTCCATTCCCTTTCCTGTTATGTCATAAGAATTAAAGAAGTTTTTTTCATCCGTCTTTGCAATAGTTTCAAAATCTATAATTTTAATTCCTTCTTCAGTTACAAAAATATTTCTTGCATGAAAATCACGATGTACATAACCTTCATTGAAAATATCAAGGAGGCTCCAAAGAATTTCTTCTGCGATTTGCTCTGAAGGATTTGAAATTTTATCAAGCCTTGCTATCGCAGGAAAATATTCTATAATCACAGAATTCTCATCCTGTGCATAAATTTCAGGACACCAGCTATAATTCTTAAAAACTGAATATGCAAGAAGTTCATTCTTATGTGACTCTCTCCCATCATCGGTATTAAGATACGTTTTTCTTACAGCTTTCTTCCCGTTGTGCTCAATCAACTCTGATTTTGATCTTCGTGAATTGTAAATATCTCCGGTGCTTTCAAGTAATTCATTCTCACTTTTTTTATAAAGTATGCCATCAGCAGCTCCATACATCTCAAGTTTTTCCAGGTGATCATAATGGTCTTTGTCCCTTTGTCCAAGAATTACAAATTTTGGTGAGCCAATTATTGAAAGGGGTGGCACTGTGCCTGAAACGGTAGTTCCCATGCCTATTATGCAGCCATCTCCAATGGAGGTACCGGGCACAATGCATACGTTCATCCCTATCCATACATTTTTTCCTATCACTACCTTTTTTTTAACCATCCTATTATCATAAGGAAGTGCATTTCCTTTATAATCATGATTAATTGAATACATTGTTAGGTTCCGGCTTATATGAGTGTTGTCGCCAATTTCAATTCCGCCCTCGCCTCGAATGTAGCAGTTTGAATTTATATGAACATTTTTGCCGATCTCAATATAATCAGCTCCGGAAATATAATGACCGCTTCCCCACAAATATGAATCAGACCCGAATTTTTTAAACCTAAAATCCTTTTTATCTTCCTTTTTATTCAGCTCCGGGATTATAAAAGCAGCAAGTTTTTTTCTTAATTTATTTTTTAATTTTTCTATTAACTTCATTATTTCCAAGTTTGTTCCATTAGAACGGAAGGCCGGCCATAGGCAGGCATTTTTCCGGAAGGATAAAATAAACCATTGTCAACTTCAAAACTTCCTGCTTCTTTTATCCAGTCGAAGGTTTCCGAAGAATTATTAAGAATGATATTGTATTTATAAGTTGCCGGGCTTAAAGGAAGTCTTTTTATTTCACAGATAATTTCATTCATTCCTGGTTTGATATTGTAATATCTTCCGGTGGTATCGTTTTTAAGTGCAGCTAACATATATTCTTCCATTGCAAAAATGCCCATGCCCACTGAGCAGTTTTCATAAATCTTATCCGTTCTGTTTATTATGCTAAACTTTATTTTAAAAGTATTACCAGCAACAGGCACAGATATTACATCATCATTTTCGTTTAGAAATGAAACATTTGTAAACTGCAATGGTTTGTTTTCATTTTGAAATGCTGAAAAATCAAATTGCCCTATATCTTCAAACGATTCAGATGAATAACTGTTAATTATTTTATCTGTTTCCCCATCCGCAGCTATGCGGCCGTTTTTCAAATAAATACATCTGTCAGTTAGCGTTCTTATTGCAGCCATATTATGACTAACAAATAGAACTGTCCTGCCGTCTTTACTACTTACGTTTTTCATTTTCCCAAGTGCTTTTTTTTGAAACTCAGCATCTCCAACGGCCAGTACTTCATCAACAATTAATATTTCAGGTTCCAAATGTGCAGCAACGCCAAAGGCCAGACGTACATACATTCCTGAAGAATATCTTTTAACCGGTGTATCAATATATCTCTCAACTCCTGCAAAATCAACTATCTCATCAAATTTTGATTTGATTTCAGATTTCGTCATTCCGAGAATTGCGCCGTTTAAAAAAATGTTATCTCTTCCTGAAAGTTCGGGATGAAAACCGGTT
>Ga0182739_1002591_pt1 | contig 16764 bp, 12 predicted proteins | sample eDN5th30CBELigBY_FD_128873 | JGI IMG/M metagenome (GOLD analysis project Ga0182739, IMG submission 128873) | Enriched backyard soil microbial communities from Emeryville, California, USA - eDNA 5th pass 30_C BE-Lig BY (version 2) (version 2) | ecosystem: Environmental > Terrestrial > Soil >... | reverse complement strand
TCACGTTGGGGCGCAGCTTGAACGTCCAGACCTTGGCGTCCGGCGACATTTCCCAGCTTTCGGCCAGATCGGCTTCCAGCTTCTTGGGATCCGCGCTGCCGGGCGGGAAGCGGACCAGTCCGTCGAACATCTGGCTGGCAACGCCCTTGTCCGCGGTGGAGGTCGCGCGGTGCGGATCCAGCGTGGCATTATCCGACGCGCCCGAGCTGATGCGCAGCATGGGCCGCTCCGCGCCTTGTGCATAGGCGGAAGTAGAAAGTCCCGCGCCCAAGGCGAACACGGTGGATGTTATGGCTACGAGCGTTTTTAGTTTCATGATTGCCCCTCGTTGTGTTGGTAGTAACGGGGCAATCCTAGAGAGCGGTCAAAGTGACGTCAAAGTCCTTTATAGAAGGGGGGTATTCCAAAAGGTTATGACGTTGAGTGTGGAAGCGCTGCCTCCCAGAGCAGCAAACCAGTGTGTTCGGGTTTCTACCTATATGCCGCCGTAACAAGATTGCGGGTTTTCCCCGATGTCCTATAGGGCGGGACTTCCATTTAGGTCCAGTCCGCAGATGTACTGGCGCAGCCACGCATGTGCCGGATCGTTCTGATGGCGTTCGTGCCAGTACAGCGAGATGGACAGCGTGGGAATATTGAAAGGCACGTCCAATATCTGGATCTGGAGGCTTCTTTTGGCTTCCACCGCCACGCTGCGAGGCACCGTGGCAATCAAGTCCGTTTGCGCCACGACATGGGGGCACACCAGATAGCTGGACAGCGTCGCCGCGACCATGCGTTTTCGAGGCTGGTCACTGAACAGCGAGGCAATTTCGCTGCTGAAGAAGCCCGTATGGGCGGACAGGTCGATATGGTCGTGGCGCAAGTATTCGTCCACCGTCCACTTTTGCTTAAGACATGGGTGACCGTTGCGGACGATACAGTGGGCGGGTTCGTTGAACAGGAAGCGCGTTCTCAGCTCCGGCGTCGCGACGGGGAAGTAGCCCGCGATCAGTTCGGCATGGTTGGTGTCCAGCATGTCCAGGCCGTGCAACGGCTTGGCCGGCACGACGCGCAGATGGAAGTGAGGCGCGTCTTTCGACAAGCCCTCCAAAAGCGTGGGCACGACCCGGAATTGAACGTAGTCGGTGGCATACAGCACGAGCGTTCGGTGCGAATAGAGCGGATCGAACTCCTCTTCCGCCGCCGTATGCGCGGCCCATTTGTCCAGCAAAGGCTTCAGGTCCCGGTGCAGTTCGATTGCCTTCTGCGTCGCCGTCCAGACCGAGCCTTCCCGGCTGAGCAAGGGATCGTGAAAAAGGGTGCGCAGGCGCACCAACGCGGCGCTCATGGAAGGTTGAGTCAGGCCCAGCCTGTCCGCCGCCCTGGAAATACTCTTGGTCTGCATCAAGGCATCAAATTGAATGAGCAGATTCAGATCGGGTTTATTCGTGGCCACGATGGTGTTCCCTGCTAGCTGCGGTTTAGGTATCCATACCGTCTATGCCACTATAACGCCGGCCTATGGACCGAGCACCAAAACTCCGTATTATTTTTCCTGACTCATGAAAGACGACCCTTTTTCAAGGAAACCCGCCATGCAGAAAAACCGCAACCGCTCCCTCCTGGCCATGACGCTGTGCATGGGCTCCCTTGTCGCCTCGGTGCCCGCTCTTGCGGCATGGCCCGACGACCAGGTCATCAAGATGGTCGTGCCTTTCGCCGCTGGCGGATCCACGGATCTCGTTGCGCGCAAGCTGGCCGAGGGCGTGGCCAAAGAGCTGAACGCCAACGTGATTGTCGAAAACAAGGCGGGCGCGGGCGGCACGGTTGGGTCGGCCTATGTCGCCCGCCAGCCGGCGGACGGCTACACGATCCTGATGGGCACCGTCAGCACGAATGCCTCTGCGTCCTGTGTCTACCCGTCGCTGGCCTATGACCCGGTAAAGGACTTCACGCCCCTGGCTGTCGTCGCGACCATCCCCAACGTGCTCGAAGTCAACCGGGAGGTGCCGGCCAACACCTTGAAGGAATTCGTCAAGCTGGCGAAACAGCATCCTGAGAAGTACTCCTATGCCTCCAACGGCGTCGGCACCTCCAATCACCTGGCGGCCGAACTCTTCCTGTCGACCGCCGGCATCACGATGATCCATGCGCCGTACCGGGGCTCCGGCCCGGCCCTGATCGACTTGGTTGGCGGGCAGGTGGACGCCATGATGGACGTCGTGATGACGTCCTACCCCTACATCAAGGACAAGAAGCTGAAGGCGCTCGCCGTGACGTCCAGCACACGCTCGTCCTTGCTGCCCGATGTGCCCACTGTCGCCGAGCAGGGCTATCCCGGCTTCGAAGCCATGGTGTGGTTCGGCGTGTTCGGCCCGGCCAACCTGCCGAAGGACATCTCCGACCGACTGGGCAAGGCGCTGGCCGCGACCATCAATGGCGGTCCCTTGAAGCAGTATTTGCTGGACCAGGGCGCCGAGCCCTCGAACATCGTTGGCGATGACTTCAAGGCCATGGTGACCAGCGAAGTCGCCAAGTGGTGCGGCGTCACCAAGCAGGCCAACATCAAGCTCGACTGACCCAAGCACACAAACCTTCTTCATCACACGATGTTTCCAGGCCCGGCGCACTGCGCAGGGGCCAGGGAGCATGTTGCCAGGAAACTCTCTTATGTATCGCATAGGCATTGACGTCGGCGGAACCTTCACCGACCTTTCGATGATCAGCGAGGACGGCGAGGTGTCGTTCTACAAGACGCCGTCGACTCCTCACGATCCGTCCGAAGCCATCATCACGGGCATGGCCGAGATGCTGCAAGAGCAGCACGTGTCACCGTCCCAGGTTTCACACATTGGCCATGGCACCACGGTGGCGACCAACCTCATCATCGAGCGGAAGGGCGCGACCGTCGGCCTGATCACGACCCGCGGCTTCAGGGATATCCTGGAAATCGGCCGGCAGGTCCGCCCTCACTTGTACGACTACAACGTCCAGAAGCCCGAAGTGCTCGTCCCGCGCGAGCTACGCATGGAAGTCACCGAGCGCGTGGACTCGGACGGGCGCGTGCTGCACGCGCTGGACGAGGAACAGGTCAGGCAAGCCGCGCGCGAGCTGGCGGAAAAGAATGTCAGCGCCATCACGATCTGCTTTCTGCATGCCTACAAGAACCCGGATCATGAGCGACGCGCCAAAGCGCTGGTGCTCGAGATCATTCCCGACGCCTACATCAGCCTGTCCAGCGACGTCTTGCCGGAATTTCGCGAATACGAACGCCTGTCGACCACGGTGCTCAACACCACGATAGGCCCGAAGATGTCCCGCTACCTGGACCGCTTCCTGGCGCGGGCCACCGAGCTGGGGATCGCCAACGAACCACGCACGGTCCATTCCAACGGAGGGCTGATGTCCATGGAGTCGGTGCGCAATTATCCCGTGCGTACCTGCTTGTCCGGGCCTGCGGCGGGTGTCGTCGGTGCCGCCATCATCGGCGCGGCCATCGGCCATCCGGACCTCGTCACCTTCGACGTAGGCGGCACCAGCACCGACGTCTCACTGATTCGGAAGGGACGCGCCGTCTTCACCTCGCACCGCAATGTCGCCGGCTACCCGGTCAAGACGCCCATGGTGGACATCCACGTCATCGGCGCCGGCGGCGGCAGCATCGCGTGGCGCGATGATGCCGGGGCGCTCAAGGTCGGGCCCCACAGCGCGGGCGCCGTTCCCGGCCCCGTCGCGTATGGCCGTGGCGGGCAGGAACCGACCATCACCGACGCCGAAGTCACCTTGCAGCGTCTGAATCCCCATACCTTGCTGCGTGGAAAGATGCCGGTGTTCGCCGCCGAGGCCAGGGAAGCGATACGCCAGCAGGTCGCCGAGCCGCTGTCGTTGTCCATCGAGGAGGCCGCAGAAGGCATATTGCGCATCGCCACGGCCAACATGAGTCGCGCCATCCGATCCGTGTCGACCGAGAAGGGCTACAACCTGAACCAGTTTGCCCTGTTCGCCTATGGCGGCGCCGGGCCCCTGCATGCCGTCGAAGTGGCCGAGGAATGCGGCATTCCGGTCGTCATCGTGCCGGAGGAACCGGGCACCATGTGCGCGCGCGGCGTGTTGCTGGCCGACATCTCGTTCGACTTCGTGAAGAGCGACATCAGCGTCGCGTCAGCCGAATCCTGGGGCCAGGTCATGGCGTCTTTCGCGGGGCTGGAAGGGCAGGCGCACGAATGGCTCGATACGGAACACATCGACGTCACACAGCGTGTCCTTCGCCTTTCCATCGATGCACGGTATGAGGGCCAGAACTTTGAAATCCAGGTCCCCTTCCCGGAAGGCACGCATCCCACCTACGGCTATTTCCTGGAACAGTTCCAGAAAATCCACCATCGCGAGTACGGCTACCAATTGCCGACGCGCAAGATCCAGATCATCAACCTGCGCCTGCAGGCGGTAGGCCGGGTCGTCAAGGTGTCCTTGTCCGAGCGCAAGGTGTCCGCTGAACTGGCAGATGCGTACCTGGACAGCCGGCAGGTGTATATCAACCAGGAGCATGGGTGGGTCGACGCTAAGGTCTACGACCGTTCCCTGATGCCAGCGGGCGTGGTGCTGGAGGGCCCTGCGATCCTGGAAGAAATGAGCTCCACGACACTCATCGGCGTCGGCCATAAAGCTGAAATCGACGCTTACGGAAACTTGATCATACGACTCGGGGCAAACCGTCATGACTAAGCACACGGAACTGAAGATCGCCGATCCGATCGGCATGGAAGTGTTCTGCAACCGTCTTCTGACCATCACGGAAGACATGAACAACACCCTGATCCGGTCGTCCTTCTCGACCAACATCAAAGAGCGCAAGGACTGCTCCGTTGCCTTGTTCGACGCCCAAGGCCGCCTGGTGGCCCAGGGAACACAAATTCCTTTGCATCTGGGATCGCTGAACGGCGCCATCGAATCGGTGCTGAAGGACTTCGCCATCGAGGACATCAAGGAGGGCGACGTCTTCATCTGCAACGACCCCTACCTGTCCAACGGCAGCCACCTGCCCGACATCAACATCGTCACGCCCGTGTTCTGGCAAGGTGAGCTCAGCTTCTTCACCGCCAACATCGCGCACCATTCCGATGTGGGCGGTACCGTGCCGGGCTCTATCGCGGGCGGATCCAAATCCGTGTTCGAGGAAGGCATACGCATCCCCGCGTGCCGCATCGTGTCGGCCCATACCCTGAATGAAGACCTCCTGCGCATCATCTGCAACAACACCCGCGACCCGGAAGAGCGGCGGTTGGACTTGAACGTGCAGATCGGCACCAACGCGCGGGGTGCCGAAGCCATGCGGTCGCTGATCGAACAGATGGGCATACAGGCCGTAAAGCAATCCATTGACGACTTCATCAACTACACCCAGCGCCGGCTGATCAACCGCATCGAAGAACTGAAACCCGGCACCTACCGTTACACGTCGCATATGGACGATGATGGCCTGGGTGGCGGCGACCCCGTCGCCATTTGCGTCGCCCTCACGGTCGAGCACGGAAAGCTGCATTTCGATTTCACCGGGTCCAGCGGTCAGGCACGCGGCGCCATGAATCTGCCGCTCAGTGCCATGAAGGCGTCCGTCTACTATGCCGTCAAGGCCATCCTGGATCCCGACATCGCACCGAATGCGGGCCTCTTTGCCCCCATCAGCATGAATGCGCCGCTCGGCACGATCACCAATCCCCGGCCGCCTGCGGCCGTGGGCGCGCGCAGCATCACTGCACAGAAAGTGGCCGGCGCCATCTTTGGCGCCTTCCAGGGCCTGCTGCCCCCTGAAAAAATCATGGCCGCCAGCAACGACTCGTGCCCCGCCATCGTGTTCTCTGGCAACTGGGGCACGCGAGAGGGCGACTTCGTCTACCTGGAAACGCTGGGCGGCGGCAGCGGCGCTCGCTATAACAAAGACGGCATGGACGCCGTGCATGTGCACATGACCAATACGTCGAATTTGCCCATCGAGGCGCTGGAAAACGAGTACCCCTTGCTGGTGGACGAGTACGCACTCATCCCAGACTCCGGCGGCGCCGGCATGCGGCGTGGCGGGCTGGGCATCGCCAAGCAGATTCGGGCACGGGCCGAAGGCATCACGTTCTCGGCGCGCTCGGACAACCACGTCGTCGGCCGCGCGCTGGGCGTCCAATCGGGCGGCGACGGACGCCAGGCCAAGCTCATCAAGAACTATGGCACGCCGCAAGAGCAGGAACTGTTCTCCAAGACCGCCAACATGCCGCTGGAGAAATCGACCAGTGTGCGCATCGAGACGTCGGGAGGCGGGGGCTATGGCGCGCCCGAAAGCCGGGCTCCGGCGCTGGTGGAGCAGGACTTGCGTAATGGGAAGGTATCGCTGGAGAAGGCGCGTAGCGAGTATGGGTATGAGGCGGTAATGGCGTAAGCACGCCGCCCGTGTCGTCATTGCACAGCCGGTCCCCGGCCGTGCAATGACGTGCGCCAAAAAAATTCTTGACATTGTCTCCCGCTTTCGGTCACTATGAACAAACGTTTGCTCAATTATGTGAATGAGAGCCTGGAAGAGGAGCGCAAGAATATGGCACTGGACGAATTGCCTTTCGGGACCGCGCAGGACATCGCGGACGGCATACCCGACGACTGGCGCGTCACGGATCTGTCCGACAACACGCTCGTGGCGCTTGCCGACATCGTCGGCGAGGCTCAAGTCCTTACTTCGCTCGAAGATCGCTATGCGTATTGCCGCGATCGCTTGCCGTACGGCCTTTTTCGTCTTCGCGCGGGCAAACTGCCGGCGACACTACCGGCTGCCATTGTGCGTCCCGCAGACGCCGCCGAACTTACCGCCATCGTCAAGCTGGCGCTGCGCGAGAACATCGCGCTCATTCCCTTCGGTGCAGGCTCCGGTGTGTTGGGTGGGACCCTGCCGCTGAATTGCGAAGTCATTGTCGACATGAAACGCATGGACCGTATCCTGGCACTGAACGAAGTTGATCGCACGGTGACCGTCCAGGCCGGCATGAATGGCGGCGCGTTTGAAGAAGCCTTGCGCCAACGGGGATACACCTCCGGCCATTTGCCCCAGTCCATCCATATGTCCACGGTGGGTGGCTGGGCGGCATGTCGCGGGGCGGGCCAGGCCTCGTCCCGTTACGGCAAAATTGAAGACATCCTTATCGGCCTGAAGGCGGTGCTGGCCAACGGACAGCCGCTCGAGGTGCGCCCCGTCGCGCGAAGGGCAGTGGGGCCCAGCATCAAGGACATGCTGGTCGGGTCGGAAGGGGTATTCGGCTTCATCACTGAAATGACGCTGCGCATATGGCGCCTGCCCGAAGTCGAGTTCGGCATGGTGGTGGCGTTTCCGTCCTTGCAGGCGGGCTTCGACGCCATGCGCGACATCGTCCAGAGCGAGCTCCGCCCCGCGGTCATGCGCCTGTACGATGCCTTGGAAAGCCAGCAGCGGACTGCTGATATTCCCGAATTTCGCCAGACCCCCATTTTGTGCATCATGAAATTTTCGGGCGTACGGGAATTGGCGGAACTCGAGCGCCGTTTGTCCTTGCAGCACTGCGAAACACATGGCGGGCGGTTGACCGATCCGGCGCCGTATCACGAATGGGAAGAGACCCGCTATAAGTCCTATTCCATCAAATGGCAAACCGAGGGTTACTACATGGACACCATCGAGGTCACCGGCAGCTGGAGCGGCATCCCGGCCATGTATGCCGAGATGAGCGAGGCCGTTCATGCATTGCATCCCGAAATTCATTTCGGTGCGCACTGGTCGCACATCTACGCCGAAGGCGCCTGCCAGTACATGACATTGCGGCTGCCGCCGATGGACGACGCCACGGCGTTGGCCTTGCACCGACAGGCCTGGGATGCCGTGGAAAGCATTTGTCTTCGGCATGGCGGTTCGGTCGCGCATCACCACGGCGCGGGGGTGTTCCGCAACAAGTGGCTGCGGCAGGAACTAAACACCGGCATGGATCTGTTGCAGGTACTGAAGGACGGCATCGATCCGGACAACCTGCTGAATCCTGGCAAACTCGGGCTGCGCCCGGCGGCGGGCGCCGATACCGTCTAAACCGTAGTCCGCCGGCAACCCTATGGGGAGTGTGTATGAGCATCACGGAGGTTCGCAACACTGACGTATGGCTGATGGGCATCGACATGGGGGCGGGCAGCCTGAAGACGATGATCGTGAGCAGCTCGGGCAAGGTGGCGGGCAGCGCATCGGCGGATATCGCGACCCGTTCGCCCCAGCCGCGCTTTAGCGAACAGGATCCGGCAGAATGGTGGCAGGCCTTGTGTACCACGGTGCCGCTCGCCCTGGCGCAAGCGGGCGTGTCGCCCGACGCCATCGCAGCCGTGTCCTTCAGCGCCGGGGCGCATACGCCTGTGCTGACCGACGAGACCGGCAACGTGTTGCGCCCGGCCATTCTCTGGAGCGACCAGCGCAGCGGCGATCAGGTGCGTCGGCTGCAGGAAAAGCATGGCGCCCGCATCCTTGCCGTGGCCCTGAACCGGCCTACCGCCACGTGGACCATGCCGCAATTGCTCTGGCTGCAGGAAAACGAGCCCGACGTCATCAAGAAGACGCGGCGCCTCTATATTGCCAAGGACTGGTTGCGCGCCCAACTGACGGGCGACTGGGTCACCGACGGCACCGAAGCCGTCGGGACGCTGCTCTTCGATGCGACGCGGCGTGAATGGTCGCAAGAACTGTGCGACATGATCGGCTGGGACCGCGCCACCTTGCCACCTATCGTCGAGCCCAGCAGCATCGTCGGCCACGTGACGGAGCACGCGGCCCGTCAGTGCGGTCTGCGCGCCGGAACACCGGTCGTGTGCGGCACGTCCGATACCTCCATCGAGACCTTTGGCGCCGGTTCCGTGCATGCGGGGGACGGCACCATCAAGCTGGCGACGGCGGGCACGGTCAGCGTCGTGGCAGCGCAGCCGCAAGTCGATCCCACCCTCATCAACTACCCGCTGGTCGTACCCGGCCTTTGGTACACGATCAGCGGCACGAACAGTTGCGCGTCGGCGCACCGCTGGCTCAGGGACGCCTTCTTCATGCAACCCGGGATGGATGGCAGCCAAGCCTTTCAGGCCATGGACGAGATGGCTGCAGCCATCGCTCCGGGTGCCGAAGGTCTGCTGTTTCACCCTTACCTCCAGGGCGAACGCGCCCCCTACTGGGATCCTCTGCTGCGGGCGGATTTCGTGGGGCTGACCTTTGCCCATGGCAGGGCGCACATGGTCCGCGCTTTGTATGAAGGCATCGCCTTCGCATTGCGTGACGTGATGGAGCAATTCCGCGCGCTCGGCATCCCCATCGCGCGGGCGCGCATTATCGGGGGTGGCGCCCATAGCGCTGTGTGGCGACAGATCGTGGCCGACATCCTGAACCTCGACATCTTGCTGCCGCGCACCGTGGACGCCTCCTACGGCGCTGCCCTGCTAGCCGGTGTGGGGGTCGGCGCCTTTGCGAACGAGCAGGCCGCTGCTGCCTGCGCCGAAGTGATCGCCACGGCCGAACCCGATACACAACGGGTCGCGTACTACGACCAGCTCTTCGCGTTGTACAAGCAGGCGCAAGCAGGACTGGAATCCGTCAACCACGGCCTGGCGCGCCTGATCGCGCCCACAACGAGCGCCCGCACTGCGGAAATGGTGAACTAGAGCATGGCGGATATCGTTCTCGATCAAGTACACAAGCGTTTCGGTCCCGTCACCGTCGTGGACGCCATGTCGCTGACGGTCAACGATGGCGAGTTTGTGGTCTTGGTTGGCCCGTCCGGCTGTGGCAAGTCGACGACCCTCCGGATGATTGCCGGCCTCGAAGATACCACCGGCGGTACGATCTCCATTGGCGGCCGTGACGTCACCAATCTCGAGCCCAAGGATCGCAACATCGCCATGGTTTTCCAGAACTATGCCTTGTATCCGCACAAGTCGGTCTACGAGAACCTGGCATTCGGCATGCGCATGCGCAAGACGCCGAAGCACGAGATCGAGCAGCAGGTCAAGTGGGCCGCCCAGATGCTCGGCATCGAACAGTTGTTGGACCGCAAGCCGCGGCAATTATCCGGGGGGCAGATGCAGCGCGTGTCGCTCGGGCGCGCGCTGGTGCGCCGCCCGGACGCTTTCCTTCTGGACGAGCCGCTGTCGAATCTCGATGCCAAGCTGCGGGTGCACATGCGCGAAGAACTGGGCCTTCTGCACAAGCGCATCGGAACCAGCATGGTCTACGTCACCCATGACCAGGTCGAGGCCATGACCCTGGGCGACCGTATTGTCGTGATGCATGGCGGCAAGGCGCAGCAGATTGGTACGCCGCTTGAAATCTACGACAGGCCGGCGAACATCTTCGTGGGCGGCTTCCTGGGCGCGCCTGAAATGAACTTCATCGATGGGCGGGTAGCGTTACAGGATGGCCGGCCGTGGTTCCACGGAACAGGCGATGCGGCGGCCGGCGTCGCCGTCCCGCTGCCACCGGACCGGTTCATGGTTGCGGAGACGACGCTGCGGGATGGCATACGGGCCACCTTGGGGATCCGCCCCGAGCACGTACGACTTGACGCAGAGGCGTCGAACCCCGCGGGCGGCACTGCCGGACATCATGCATCGAACGGGCGGAGCCCGCCCGGCTCTGCCCTTCGCCTGGCCGGCGAAATCCGGCTGATCGAACAAATGGGCGCGCAAACCGTGCTGGTCTGTGCCATTGGGTCAGGCCAGACGCTGCGCGTCCTATGCGAGCGTCTGCACGACGCGAAAGCGGGTCATCCCTGCATGCTCTCCATGCAGGTGGACCGTATTCATCTTTTCTCTAAGGAAACCGGAGCAAGCCTGCTGAAGGCTAACTTGTAGGGCAGCACAGCCAAGACCTGGCCTTTCAACACATAAGGGCGCTTGAACGCCCATAGGAGATAAGCATGTCGTACGATGATTCCAAAGCAGCGTCCCCTCACAACGCGCGCCGTCGCAGCCTCCTCGTTGCCGCCGCATCCGGCGCTGCCGTCCTGGCCGCACCAGCCATCCATGCCCAGCAAACCAAAACGTTGCGTTTCCTGAATGCGGAACCGTCGCGTGATTCCGTGGCGGCTCTACGCAAGGCCGCCGATGAATACGAAAAGAAAACGGGCGTCAAGGTCGTCATTGACACCGTGCCACCTGATGACGCTTTCGGCAAGATACAGGCGGCCATTTCTTCGGGCAACTCCTACGACATCGGGACGCTCGCCTTCGCGGGCCATGTCCTGATTCTGGCCGAGGCCGGAAAGCTGGTCCCGATCACCAAGCTGGTAGACCGGCACAAATGGGGCCCGCGCATTACTTTCCCCATCAATAACGAGCATTACTGGTATCCCTACGACTACAACTTCTGCTGGCTGTACTACCGCAAGGACATGTATCAGAAAAAGGGCTTGAAAGTGCCCGACACCTGGGACGAGATGGTGCACAACGCCAAGGCGCTGACGTCGGACGGTGTATTCGGATCGTCCCAGCCCTTGGGCGCGAACTCCGCAGCGCAATGGATGTCGCTGGGCTACATGTGGGCGGACGGTGTAGCGATGCTGGACGACAACTTCAAGCTCATTCTGGACAGTCCCACCATGAAGCCGAAGGTCGTCGCGTACCTGGACATGATGAAGGCGCTGTATCCGACCATGCCGCCGGGCATGACGCAAGCCGTGTTCGCCACGGTGCTGGGGCAGTTTTCGGGTAGCCAGATCGCACATGCCCCGTATGCGGGGCGCCTCATGGAAGTCCTGGAGCAGCGTGCGCCTGACCTGGCGGACAAGACGGGATTCTTCATGTACCCGGACAGCGAGGGCAAGCACAAGGCCGTGAATCACGGCTATGACGGTTGGGTGGTGATGGACACGCCGCAGCGCGAAGAGTCGCTCAAGTTCATGGAATGGTTTACCGAGAACCACTACATCGACTTCCTGCATTCTGCGCCGCTGCATTTCCAGCCCGCGCGCATGGACGTGTATGAAGACCCGCGCTGGCTGGCGAACCCCCTGATCAAGAAGCACGGCGAACTGGTGGAGTTCATGAAGAGCATCCTCACGCGCAAGGACGTCATCATCCGATCCGTGGACACCGAAGGGCCCCGGGTCGACCTGCGGCCGGCGAAGATGTTCGAGACCTACGCCATCCTCGAGGCCTTGCAGAATCGCTTGCTGAAGGACATGCCCGCGGCAGAAGCCGTGGACATTGCCTCGGCCAAGTATCGGACCGTGCTCTGACCGCCGCAAGGAAGGTATGCAGTCGTTCAAGACAGCCAGCGATCGGCGCCTGCTCGTAGTCTTCGTCGTCTGCGTGGGCGCGACGCTGGTGCTGATCCTGGGCCCGGCCCTCTATGCCATACAGCTCAGCCTGTACGAGGCCAAGACGTTTGTCTCGCCCCGGACATGGGTGGGATTGGACAACTACGCCCGGATCATCGTGGACCCCGCTTTCTGGCAGGCGCTGGGCACGGGGCTGGTCTTTTCCATCTCGGCCATCGTGCTCCAGGTGGTGTTGGGCATTGCCTTCGCCCTGCTGCTGAACCAGGCATTCCCCGGACGTGCGCTGATGCGCGGCGTGGCCATCCTGCCCTACCTGCTGCCTACTGTCGTTATCGCAATCACCGCGCAATGGCTGCTGGATGGCAGCCTGGGCCTATGGACGCACTGGGCCCAAGATATAGGATTTGGCCGGCCGCACTGGTTCGAGAACCCGGTATCGGCCATGACCATCGTCGTGCTGGCCAGTGTCTGGACCTGGACGCCGTTTGTTGCCGTGTGCTTCCTGGCCGCGCTGCAAACCGTGCCGGCCTCGCTGTATGAAGCGGCCCGCGTCGATGGCGCCGGCGCCATCATGCGCTTCTTCCACATCACTCTGCCCATGGTGGCGCCGATGCTGCTGGTCGTCATCCTGCTGCGCAGCATCTGGATGTTCAACAAGTTCGATATCGTCTGGTTGCTGACCAAGGGAGGCCCTTTGAATGCCACCGAGCATCTACCCATCCTGGCCTACCGCAAGGCCTTCCTGCAGTTCGACCTGGGGGGCGGCGCCACCGTAGCCACCTTGTCTTTCATGCTGCTGTCCATCTTGCTGGCGATTTATTTCCACTTTGTGCCGCTGGATGAAAAAGAGGCCCGGGCATGAATACACGGCGCACAGCGGCGGGCCGCATCGGCCTTTTCATCGGAGTTGCCCTGATGGCGATCTGGTCGTTTTTTCCCATTTACTGGATGGTGGTGTCCAGCCTGCGCCCCGAGCGCGACCTGTTCAGCGCGCCCACCCTCATTCCGAAGACTTTCGACCGCGAACTGGCCTCTTATCACAACCTGCTCTGGCTCACCGATTATTGGCAGCAGTTCCTGAACAGCCTCATGGTTGCCGGCGTGGTGGTCGCCGTGAGCCTGGTGATGTCCATCATCATCTCGTACGTCATCTCCCGCTATCGCGTGCCGGGCAAGTCGTTGATCATCGGCGGCATGCTCTACGCCTACATGTTTCCACCCATGCTGCTCGCGATCCCACTGCTGGCCATCTTCGCGCGGTGGCAACTGGCCGATAATCTCGTCGGCGTCATCGTGGCCCACTGCACCATGACCATTCCCCTCGGTGTCTGGCTGCTGTGGGGCTTCTTCAAGGCCATGCCCATGCATCTCGAAGAGGCGGCGATGGTGGACGGCTGCACGCGCGTCTCGGCCTTCTTCAGGGTGGTGCTGCCGCTGTCCCTGCCAGGCATCGTCACGGTGGCGATCTTCTCGTTCCTGCTGTCCTGGACGGACTACGTCTTTGCCTTCGTCCTTGTCAGCAGCGACAGTCTCAAGACGTTGCCGGTTGGACTGGCGTCGATCCTGGGTTCCTTCGATGCGAGATGGGGCGAGCTCATGGCGGGCGCGACGCTCATTACCCTGCCGCTGCTTATCATGTTCTCCTTGCTCAGCCGGTATTTCATACAGGGCCTGGCCGCAGGCGCCGTGAAGGGATAAGCCATGGACCTCAAGTTAACGGGCAGGGTGGCATTCATCAGTGGCGCAGGCCGTGGCATAGGCTACGCCGAGGCACAAGCGCTGGGCGCCGAAGGCGTGCGCGTCGCCGTGAATGACATCGATGCCTGCGCCGCGAAGGATGCGGTGGCACGGTTGCAAGCAGAGGGTGTGGACGCGCTGGCCGTGCCGGGCGATGCCAGCCAGGAGGCTGACGTGCAGGCCGCCGTGGCGCGGGCGTTGGCGCACTTCGGCCAACTCGATATCCTCGTCAATAACGCCGGCGTCGGGGTCAAGCCCGCCTATTCGGTGGAGGATATGCCGGCGGACGCCTGGGATATGATGGTCAGCACGCATATGCGCAGCACTTTTCTTTGCTCGCGCGCCGTGCTGCCAGCAATGCGCGCGGGTGGATATGGGCGCATCATCAACACGTCGTCCATGAACTACACAGGCGGGGGCAGGCCTGGCGTTGCTCATTATGCGGCGGCCAAGGCCGGCATAGCGGGCTTTACCCGCACGCTGGCGAAGGAAGCGGGACCCCATGGCATCACGGCAAACGCCATTGCACCGGGCTATGTCGAGACGGACCTTATCGCGGGCTTTACCGACGACATGCGCGAGCGCCTGCGCCGGCAGAACCCGCTAGCCCGCATGTGCCGGCCCGACGAAGTGGCCGCGCTGGTAGCCTTCCTGGCGTCCGAACAGGCAGCCTTCATCAACGGCGCCCTGGTGTGCATGGACGGTGGGCGTCGGGACTTCTACTGGGGCGAATGAAAAAATGGTGACCTATGCTTAAAGCGATGGGATTTCCTGGGCGGTACCTGCAAGGCCCGGGCGCGATATCCAGGCTGGGCGACTTGCTGGCCGAACTCGGCTGCGACAAGGCTTGCATCGTCATGGACGCCATGGTCCGGGAGTCCGTATGGGAGACCGCCGCGGCGGAACTGGGCAGCGCGCGGAACAAGCTGTCGATACTCGACTTTCCAGGCGAATGCACGGCCCGCAGCATACAGGAGCTAGCCAGGCGGGCCAAAGAGCAGGGCGCCGACTGCATCATTGGATTCGGAGGCGGCAAGACGATCGACACCGCCAAGGGTATCGCCCGCGATTGCAGTGCACGCCTTGTCATTGCGCCCACCATTGCATCCAACGATTCGCCCACCAGCCGCCTCATCGTCCTTTACGACGATAACCACAAGGTCGACAGCGTCCAGATGCTGGTCCGCAATCCGGACATGGTCCTCGTCGACACGGACATCGTCGCACGCGCCCCCGCGCGATTCTTCGCTGCGGGACTGGGCGATGCGCTGAGCAAGAAAGACGAGGTCGAGCAATGCCACTTGGTGGGCGGCCACAACTTCTTCGGTACGTCCTCGACTGCCACCGCCCGGATACTGGCTCAGCACTGCTACAGCACCATCGTCGAATACGGCCCGCCAGCGCTGAACCAAATAAGCCAGCATCACGCGCCCAATGACGACGTTGAGCGCGTGGTCGAAGCCACCGTCCTGCTATCCGGGCTAGCTTTTGAAAGCGGGGGCCTGTCCATCGCCCATGCCCTGACGCGCGGTTTTTCTGCTCAGGCCAGCATGGTGCCCTACCTGCACGGCGAAATGGTCGCCTTTGGCAGCATTGTCCAGTTGTATGCCCAGCAAGAGCACGAGGCACGCATCCGCCAGCATGCTTCACTGGTTTGCGATCTTGGCCTGCCTGTACGCTTTGCCGATTTCGGTGGATTCCAGCCTACGGAGGCGGCGTTGCAGGATATTGCTCGACTGACTAGTCTTGCTCCCTATATCGGGCATATTACGCCTGCGGCTACGAAAGAGAGCCTGGTCAAGGCGCTTACGGCCGCGGATGCCTTAGGCGAATCCTTATCGGTGCAGCGCGCCTTGGGCTGAAGTGGCCATCGGAACGGCGCCTGCAACGACGAGGCTTACACCGCGCGCTTTTCCCGGACCGGCGCCGTCGAAGCGCGCTCAATCAACTCGATGGGATCGAACTGCTTCTTCGCTTCCTTGCGCCCGCCATCGATCACGTCCACCAGGGCATGTACCCCCTCATAGCCCATCTGCTCGACCGGCAGCCTCACTGTCGTGAGCTGTGGATACATCACCTCGGCCATGGGTCCGTCGTGGACCGTCACGACGGACATGTCCTGCGGAACGGCAATGCGATGGGCATGCAACACCATCATCGCGCCGGTCGCGGCCGCCAACGTCAACGGAAACACCGCCGTCGGCGGAGGCGTGTTGCGCGCCAGAATCTGTTTCATGGCCTCGGCGCCACCGGCCACCGTATAGCCTGACACCGCGACGAGCGCCGGGTCATAGGAAATCTTCGCTGCTTCCAGAGCATCGCAATACCCCGCAAACCGGCCAAGGCCGGTAGACGGGTTCACGCGCCCCGACAGATGTGCAATGCGGCGGTGCCCGAGGTCGATCAGGTGTTGCGTCGCCATGCGTGCCGCAGCACGGCTATCGAAATAAAAGCAATTCCGCACACCTTTGACTTTCCGGTTCAAAAGAATGAAAGGCACGCCCGCCTGTTTCACTGCCCGCAAGATAGCGCTGTTGTCGTCGAGCGTCGTCACCAATAGGCCATCCACCCGGTTCGCCCGGACGACGCGCGAATAGGCGGCTTCGTCGGACGCGCTTTCCTCGATGTGCGCGATGACCAGCGAGTAGCCGCGCTCGTACGCCCCGCGCTCCGCCCCCAGGATGATCTGGTAATACACCGGGTTGTCCAACTGCGGAACCGCGATGCCCAGTGAATAGGT
>Ga0182739_1002586_pt1 | contig 16781 bp, 13 predicted proteins | sample eDN5th30CBELigBY_FD_128873 | JGI IMG/M metagenome (GOLD analysis project Ga0182739, IMG submission 128873) | Enriched backyard soil microbial communities from Emeryville, California, USA - eDNA 5th pass 30_C BE-Lig BY (version 2) (version 2) | ecosystem: Environmental > Terrestrial > Soil >... | reverse complement strand
CACGAGAACGAGATCGGGATCGCGCCGCGCCGAGCGCGCCGCCTCGATCTTGCCCTGGAACTCCTCGATGCGGACCATGTCCTGGCGGCCGCCGGCGATCAGGCTGGTGACCTTGGGGAAGCTCTTGTCCTCCATCACGATCGCACCGACGCCGGCGCGCTCGTACTGCTCGACGGCGTAGAGGACGTTGATGGCGTTGCCGAAGCCGGTGTCGATGTCGGCCACCACCGGCAGGCCCGAGCGGTCGGCCATCGCGCGGGTCATATCGAGATGCTGGGTCATCGAGACGATGCTGACGTCCGGCACGCCGTACATGGCCGACAGTTCGAAGCCGGAGGCCCAGATCGCGTCGAAGCCCGCCTCCGCCGCCAGCATCGCCGAGAGCGGGCTGTGCGCCGCCATCGCCTCGACCAGGCCCTTCTCGGCCATCACCTTCCGCAGCCTGGTGCCCGCTCCCATGATCCCCCTCAGCCGCGCAGACGCGCGTTTTCCAGAAGTGAAAGAAAGCGCGCGCACGCCTCGATGTCCCGGCGCACACCCTCGCGCTGTTTTTCCGCGATCGGATCGTCGCCCCAGCGATCCACCTGGTAGAGTTCGTCCATCTGGGCGGCGGCAAAGGCGCCGGCCGCATCGAGGCGCCCCTCAGACACCGCCAGCGCGATGACCACCGATCCCGCCGTGTGGGTGAGATTGTAGAGCGCCGACAGGGCCAGGTCGCCGTGCGACGCTACTGCCTCGTGGAGCCGCGCCATGGCCTCGGCCGCCTGTTCGACGAAGCCGATCCCTTCCGCGGTCACCAGGCGGGCGCCGTGGCGCTCGGCCGCCCAGAGGAGCAGCGGGTCCCAGCGCTCGCACTGCAACCCGACCAGGCTGTCCGGCGCGGCGGCGCGATAGCAGAGCAGGTCGGAAGACGCGTACTTGGAGGTGTCGGCGATCACCTCGTCGCGACGCGCCATGACCCTGTCGATGCCGGTCGCGGCGAGGCGCGTGAGCGGCAGATGCGCGGCATTGATCTCGGCCTTGTCGGGCACCGCCGCCCATTCGGCGGCGATCGCCTCGGCGAGCGCCCGCGTCGGGACCACGAGAACTGCTTTGGCGGGCGTCCGCATCGGTTTGCCGTCGAGCAGGACGCGAAAACCGCCCTCCCCCTCGTCTACGCCCGTATCCTTGTAGAACCGCTTCATTCAGCTCCTGAACAGCACTGGTGTCCACGATACGAAACTGCCGCATCACACCTTACGACCGCGCGAGGGGCTTACATGGGAGGTGGGCCTGACGACAAGGCCCCCGCTTCGGCCCGTTTCGCCTCCGAAAAATACAGCCGGATGACCCGCAGGAGCTCCGCCGGGTCCGCTTGAAGCGACCCGCTTGTGAAAGTCACGGGGCTTCCGGCCAGGCGCCAGTTGATGGACTTCGCCAGCCGCTGAAGGCCATTTCCGCGCGCAATGTACTTTTGAGGATCGCGCAGCCGGATCGAGAGGAAGGCTCCGCCCCTCCCCAAACCTTCCCTGATTTCGCTCACGTCCGCCCAATCGACCCAGCCAAAGGCCAGGCCCGTCGGGCGAAAGAGGAATCCCTGGCGATTGATCACGAGCCCCGGCTCTTTCCCGCTCAGGGTTCTCAGGTGCGCCCATCCCAGCAACAGGAAGAAGAAGACGCCAAATCCCAGCACGAGCTGGTGAAACGAGTTCGATCCGACACCCGGTGCGGCCAGGAGCATCCAGCCGGCCGCCACCGCCATCGCGAGGCTGGCGATCGCGAGAAAGCCGACCTTCGAGCGACTGATGGGCACCGAGAGTTCGGGCGTCATCTCTCCCGTCACGGCCTGCCTTGGCTGCGCTGCGGACCGGGGGTCTTCGCTTGCGGCCGCGACGCCCGCTGGCGGACGTCCGACGTGGGTGCCGGCAGCTGCGCCCGCAGCCCGGGCCGAAGCGCCTCGACCCGGGGCGCCAGGACGGCGCAGGCATTGGCGCCGGCCTGCCGGCCGGCCTGCGCCACCTGCGCGACCAGGCTTGGAATCGGGCCACCGCCGACCAGCAGCTTGGAGAGGTTGGGATCGACGGCGCTCGCCGTGGCCTTGCCGGGGCCGCCCTTGATGCGCATCGGCACGGCCAGCGCGGCGTTCTGATGGTCGCGCGCCTCGGGCGCCAGCATGAATTCCCAGTTATCGGTGCGCAGATGCAGATAGCCGCCGCCCACCAGCACGCCGCGGGGCGTGTCGATGACCAGACGCCGGAGGTTGGCGACGCCGCCGCTCACCTCGAAACGGCCGGCGATGCAGTTGAACGGTATGCCGGCATCGCTGCCGCCCACGAGCCTCTGGGTCTCCGGCGGCCAGTTGACGAGCTGATTGTGCGGCCACAACCCCTTGCCCATGGCGATGTCGATCGAGCCGTTGGCCGAGTTCAGCGCGTCGCGCGTCGTGCGCCCACCACCGCGCAGGCGCAGGTCGACGTCGGCGACGCCGTCGCGCAGCCCAAGATCGAGGCCGAGCAGGGTCGACAACTCGCCGAGGGAGACACGGTTCGCCGTCGCCGTCAGCGTGGTCTGGCCCATCCGTCCGGCCGGGTCGTAGACGAGATCGACACCCGCCGAGCCGCCGCCGACGGTCGCGGCCGCGCGGAAGGTGAAGCGCGTCTCGCCGGAAGCCAGCGTCACCGAGGCGTTCTGCATCTTGGCGCCCAGCCCCACGACTTCGCCCAGCCTCACCGTCACCGACAGGCTCGAGCGGCCAAGCCAGCTGGCGGAGAACGGCAGGGTCGGAATGAGCCGCGGCGGTGGCGCGGACACCTGAGCCGGTGCGGCGGGCGCGGCGATGGCGGGCGGTGCCTTGAGTTCCGACACGTCGAGGCGGGTCACGTCGGCATTGACGATGACGGTGGGCGTGCCCTTGCGGTCGACGCGGAACAGCGCCTCGCCGGCCGCCTCGCTCGAGCCGACCTTCAGTGACGTCACCTCGACCTTGAAGCCGTTGCGCTGGGTCGAGGCCTTGGCGTTCATCACGTAGGGACCGCCCACCGGGACGGGAAGGCGAATGTAGGGCCCGAGGACCGAGACGTCGCTACCTTCGGAATTGATCTGAAGCGACGTGCCTTTGGCGTTGATGCTGCCCTTGATCGAGATTCTGCCGTCGCCGAATCCCCCCTGAAGGTCGATGTTGCCCGGGAGCCCGGCCATCCAGCCGTTGAACGAGCCGGCGGTGCCGGTGAGGTCCATCGGCACGCCCTGCGCCACGCCGAATCTCCCCTCGACCTGCAAGGTCTGGTTAGGGGCCTGCGCCTTGAAGGTCGCGTTCTGCACGTCGATCACCACCGGCGGCCGGCCCGCTCCTTCCGACACGGTCAGGACGGAATCGCGGACTTCGACGGTATTGATCCAGGGAAAGGCCGCGGACGTGCGGAGCCGGAGCGACCGGTTCTCGCCGGGATGCGGTCCCGACCCATCGGGCGGCGGTAGCATCTCGAGGCTGCTGTCGCCCACCTCGTTGCGCTCGACCGAGATATCGGCGCCCTCAAGCAGGATCCGCCCAATCTTGACATCGCCAAGGAAGAGCGAAAACGGATCGAGGAACAGCGTCATGCGGCGCACGCGCGCCAGGTCGGGCCGTGACCCCCACGCGGCATTGGAGAGCGTGACGCCTTCGGCGACCATCGCGGGCTCGCTGCCCAGCCGGACGGAAAGCGGCACGCGGGCCGCCAGTTCGCGCCCCGTGACCTTGCGCACTTGCTCGGTCAGCCGCGCCTGATAGCGCGACAGGTCGCGCGTGGCGGCCCAGACGACGCCGACGACGGCGGCGATCGGCACCGCCACCGCCGTGATCACCGCCACGCGCCTCCAGGGTATCCGCATTATGGTGGATTCTCTCTCAAACACCGTCCGTCGAGAAGCCAAATGCCTCGACGGTGCGGCGGAAGTGAGGAGGCAGCTCGGCCACCGCCGTCAGCTCGCCCTTGCCCGACGGGTGCGGCAGCGCCAGGCGGCGGGCATGCAGATGCAGCCGGCGCCCCTCGGCGACCGCCGCCAGCAGAGCTTCCTCGCCGCCATACTTGCGATCGCCCAGGATCGGGCATCCCATCTCCGCGCAATGAACGCGCAGCTGGTGCGTGCGACCGGTGCGCGGCCAAAGCGCCAGCAGCGCGGCGCGCCGGCCGGCGCGATCGATCTCGCGGAAGTGAGTGAGCGCCTTCTGCCCGTTTTCCTCGTCGACCTGCATCAGCTCGCGGTCGCGTGCCCCGGGGCGCTTGGCCAGCGGCAGGTCGATGGTGCCCTCCTTCTTCGGCGGCACGCCGACGACGATCGCCCAGTAGAGCTTCTCGGTCTCGCGGTCCCGGAAGGATTCCGCGAGGCGCTTGGCGGCCTGACTGGTGCGCGCGATCAGCAGCAGGCCGCTCGTATCCTTGTCGAGCCGGTGGACCAGGCGCGGCCGCTGTTCGAAGCCGAAACGCAGCGCATCCAGCATGCCGTCGATGTGCTTTTCGGTGCCGCTGCCGCCCTGGACGGCCAGCCCCGGCGGTTTGTTCAGCACGATCACGTGCTCGTCGCGATGGATCACCATCCGCTGGATCTCGGCGGCGTCGCGGTCGGAAACCGTCGGCTTCGCCTCCGTTCGCGGCTTGGGCACTGGCGTATTCGTGACCCCGGGCGGCAGACGGATCGACTGGCCGGGCTCGACCCTGTCCTTGCCCTCGGCCCGCTTGCCATCAATCCGGACCTGGCCGGTACGCAGGAGCTTTTGCAGCGCGCCGTGGCTCAGCTCGGGGAAATGACGCTGGAACCAGCGGTCGAGGCGCATGCCGGCCTCGTCGTCGATCACGGCGCGATTCTGGACCTTGGTCTGTTGGCTACCACCACTGGCGGGGCTGTCACTCATGGCGCACAAACTACGGGACAAGCTACACAGGGTCCATGGAATCGGTGTCCTTCGACACGCTGACGTTCGACCATCCGACGGCCTGCCGTCCGGCGCGAATCTCCGCGACCCTGCACATTCCGGCCGACCGTCCGGAGCCGCTGCCCTGCATGGTCATCCTGACCAGCAGCGCCGGCGTCCAGCGCCATCGCGAGCACTATTATGCCGACCTGCTGAACGCGGCCGGCGCCGCGGCGCTGATCGTCGACAGTTTCCGAAGCCGCGGGGTGCGGCGCACCGTGGCCGACCAGAGCCTGGTCTCGGCGGCGCAGATGGAGGGCGACGCCTTCGCAGCCCTCGCCCTGCTGCGCGCCGATCGCCGCTTCGATCCGGAGCGCATCGGCATCATGGGCGTCTCCAAGGGCGGCGTGGCCACGCTCAACGCGGCCCTCGCCGTCCGCCAGCGGTGGCGTCGCGGCTTCCCGCACCTCTTCGACATCCATGTCGCCCTCTGCCCGGGCGCGACGGCCCAGCATCGCGACGCCGCCACCCACGGACGGCCGATGTTCTTCATGCTGGCCGCCCGGGACGACTACACGCCGGCCGAACTGGCGATCGAATATGCCGAACGCATGCGGGCGGCCGGCAACGACCGGATCCGGGTGAAGGTCTATGGCGGCGCCCATCACGGCTGGGAATCGCTCGGCCCGGTCTTCGACATCAAGGACGCCGAGAACTGGTCGTGCTGCCGCAACATCATCGAGGATGACGGGCGTCACTTCGTGCCCTCGCTCGGGCTGGCGATGGACGAGCCCGAATTCCAGGCCTGGGCGCGACAGCATTGCGTCACCCGCGGCGCGCGGGCGGGCGGGGGAACGGCCGATCTGAAACAGCGCGCCAGTGCCGACCTCGTGGCCTTCCTCGCCGTTCACGGATTCGTGCGCTGATGGACGAATCGGGCGATTCTGCGTATACTTCAGGTGTGAATCGATCGCATTTTTTCGCCGCTCTCTTGGCGTTCGCGCTCTCCTTTTCGGGAGCTTCCTCGTCCTACGCTTCAGGCGTCCTGTGGACCGGATCCGGCCCTGCCTCGGCACGTGCCGAGGCCTTGCTGAAGGCGCTGCAAAGCGCCGGCGAGCATGGGCTGGATCCCGCATGGTACAATCTCACCGAAGTCGAGAAGGCCATGGCCCCGGGTGCCGACCCGGCCGCTGCCGAAGCCCTGCTGTCGGCGGTCTTCGTCGCCTACGCGAGCGACGTCTCGACCGGCCGCGTCCGCGCGAACCGGGTCGACAAGGAAATCGACATCATCCAGCGCAAGGCCGACAAGGCGGCGTTGCTGCAGGCGGCGGCCGATGCCCCTGACTTCGCGGCCTACCTGGCTTCGCTGCCGCCGAAGGGAGATTACCCTGCGCTGCAGAAGGCTCTGGCGACCTGGCGCGAGAAGAAGACCCGCACGACCTACACCGCCATGCCCGACGGCAGCGCGCTCAAGCCCAACATGATCGACACCCGGGTGCCGGCCTTGCGCAAGCGCCTGGTCGAGCTCGACTTCACGGTGCCGCCCGCAGGTCCGATCGTCGACCTCTACGACGAGCCACTGGTCGGCGTGGTGAAGTCTTACCAGGAGATGAAGGGCCTGACCGTCGATGGCGTCATCGGCGCCAAGACCGTGCGCTCGCTCAACACCACGATCGACGAACGCATAGACCAGATCGTTGCCAACCTGGAGCGCCGCCGCTGGCTGCCGGAGGATCTCGGCAGCCGCTTCGTCTACGTGAACACCGGCGACTACTCGATGGTGTTCGTGAACGAAGGCAAGATCGCCTTCCAGAGCCAGGTCATCGTCGGCACACCGAAGGACCCGACGCCCGAGATCCAGTCGACCATGCGCGGCTTCCAGACCAACCCGTACTGGACGGTGCCGCCGTCGATCGCCGGCGAGGAGTATCTGCCGATCCTGCGCCGCGATCCCAACGCTCTCTCCGGCAGTGGGTTCAAGATCTTCGCGAGCTGGAGCAACGACGACGAGATCGACCCCAACACGATCGACTGGAGTTCGATCCATCCCAAGGCCTTCCCGTATCGCATCCGTCAGGATTCGGGCGCGTCGAACGCGCTGGGCTACATCTTCTTCCCGTTCAACAACAAGTACGGGATCTACATGCACGACACGGCCAGCCGCTGGCTGTTCACCGAGGGCAGCCGCAACTTCAGCCATGGCTGCATCCGCCTGCAGAACCCGCTGGACTTCGTCGAGAAGGTCTTCAACGGCAAGAACGGCTTCAACAAGGACCGGGTCCAGCAGGTGATCAGGGACGGCCAGCAGGCCCACTACACCTTTCCCGAACCGATCACGCTCTACGTGACCTACCGCACCGTCAGCGCCAACGCCGACGGCGTGCCGACCTTCCGCGACGACGTGTACGGTCGTGACCGCAGGGTCGTGCGGGCGATGGCCAAGCCCTGAGGTTCGGCGCGATCATTCGTCCTTCGGCGCTCCCGGACATTGCTTCGCAATGTCCTGACGTTCGACGGCCGAGCTTCGCTCGGCCCTCTACCGCTTCTTTTCCCTGAGCTTCTTCCAGTAATCGAGCCGCTTCACGATCTCGCGCTCGAAGCCGCGCTCGACCGGCTGGTAGAACTCTTCGCGGTTCATGTTGTCGGGAAAGTAGTTCTGGCCGGAGAAGCCGTCGGCGGCATTGTGGTCGTACTCGTAGCCCTTGCCGTAGCCGATCTCCCTCATGAGCTTGGTCGGTGCATTGAGGATGTGCATCGGCGGCGTCAGCGACCCGTGCGTCTTGGCGGCGCGCTTGGCGGCCCCGAAAGCGACATAGGCGGCGTTCGATTTCGGCGCAGTGCCGAGATAGATCACCGCCTGTGCGATCGCCAGCTCGCCTTCCGGTGAGCCCAGGCGCTCGTAGGTCTCCCACGCCGCCAGCGTCTGGGTCAGCGCCTGCGGATCGGCCATGCCGATATCCTCGACGGCGAAGCGCACCAGGCGACGGGCGATATACTTGGGATCCTCGCCGCCATCGAGCATGCGCGCGAACCAGTAGAGCGCGGCATCGACGTCCGAACCGCGCAACGACTTGTGCAGGGCGCTGATCAGGTTGTAGTGCGCTTCCTGTCCCTTGTCGTAGAGCGGCGCGCGCTTCTGCAGGAGCGTCGCCAGCCGCGACGGCGGGACCGGCCCCTTGTCCTTCAATTGCGAGAGCTGCTCGGCCAGGCCGATCATGTAACGCCCGTCGCCGTCGGCCATGGCGAACAGGGCCTGCCGCCCCTCCTCGTCGACCGGCAGCTTGCGGCCGATCGCCTCCTCCACCCGCGCCAGCAGAGTCGACAGCGCGCCGTCGTCGAGACGGCGCAGCACCAGCACCTGGCAGCGCGACAGAAGCGCGGCGTTCAGTTCGAAGGACGGGTTCTCCGTGGTGGCGCCGATCAGCGTCACGGTCCCATCCTCGACATAGGGCAGGAAGCCGTCCTGCTGGGCCCGGTTGAAGCGATGGATCTCGTCGACGAACAGGAGCGTGCCCTTGCCGTCCTTGCGGCGCTGGCGGGCGGCCTCGAACACGCGGCGCAGGTCGGCCACGCCCGAGAACACCGCCGACAGCGGCTCGAAATGCAGGTCGACAGCCTCGGCGAGAAGTCTGGCGATGGTTGTCTTGCCGCAGCCCGGCGGTCCCCACAGGATCAGCGAGCCGAGCTTGCGGGCCTCCAGCATGCGGCCGAGCGGCCCCTCCGGACCGAGCAGGTGATCCTGGCCCAGGATCTCGCCCAGCGCCTTGGGACGCAGGCGTTCGGCGAGCGGCGTCGGGGCGAGCGAGGCGAAGAGTTCAGCCGGCACGGCCCGACACTTTCATGGGATCAGCGGAACTGGACGGGAAACACCACGCCGTCGCGGCCCACGCTGATGCTGTTGATGCCGCTGGCCACGCGCTTCTTGAGTTCGGCCACGTTCTTCACTTCCTGACCGTTGACCGCCAGGATCATGTCTCCGGGGCGCACGAAGCGGCTGGCATAGGCGCCGTTCTTCACCTCGACGATGATGATGCCAGGACGCCACTCTGCCAGCCCCATCTCCTCGGCGACGGCCGGCGACATGTTGACCACGGAGGCCCCCGACAAAGGCTGGCGGCCCTCGAGCAGCGACAGCTCGCGCGGCGGGTCCTCGGGCGGGGCCGCGAGCTTCAGGTCCACGACCACTTCCTTGCCGCCGCGCATGACCTTCACCGGCACGACCGTGCCGACGTTGAGCGTCGAAAGCCTGAAGCGCAGCGCCGCCTCGTCGTCGATCATCTGTTCCCGAATGCCGACGATCACGTCGTTGCGCTTCAGCCCGGCAGCCGCACCCGGGCCGCCCGCGAACACGTCCTTCACGACCAGGCCCGCAGGCCGCGTCAGGCCGAAGCCCGAGGCGAGGTCGGGCGTCACGCGTTGCATGCTGACGCCCAACCACGGCCGCACGATCCGCCCGCCCTTCGTGCCGGTCGAGATCATGCGCTCGACGATGTTGGAGGGCGTCGCGAATCCGATGCCCACCGAGCCGCCGCTCTGCGAGTAGATCGCCGTGTTGATGCCGATCAGCCTGCCGTCGAGAGCGACCAGCGCGCCGCCCGAGTTGCCCGGATTGATGGCCGCATCGGTCTGCAGGAAGAAGTTGGAGTCGTTGATGCCGCCGGCGCTACGCGCCACGGCCGACACGATGCCGCTGGTCACGGTCTGGTTCAGGCCGAACGGATTGCCGATCGCCAGCACCATGTCGCCCACTTCGATCGAATCGGAATCGCGCAATTCCAGGAACGGGAACTTCTCGTCGGAGCCCTCGATGCGCAGCAGCGCCAGGTCGTAGCGCTCGTCCTGCGTGATGAGCTTGGCCTCGTACTCGCGACGATCAGCCAGCACGACGCGGATCTCGTCGGCGCCCTTCACGACGTGGGCATTGGTGACGATCAGGCCGTCGGCACCCACAAGCACGCCGGAACCCAGCGAGTTCTGCACCCGCTCGCTGCCCTGCTGGGGCATGCCGGGAAACGGGAACGGCAGGCGGCGCTGCACGCGGGCGGTCGTGGTCGTGTAGATGTTGACCACGGCCGGCGACACGCGCTTGACCAGCGGCGCGAACGAATAGGCGAGCTCGCTGCGCGAGTTCGGGAGCCCCTGCGCCACGGCAGCCGGGGCCATGGAAGTCACCGCACCGCATCCCACGAGAACCGCCGCCAGAACCAGCCGCCGCATCATACAGACATCTCCTTGGTCGGCCCGGATTTGCGGATTCTCTTGCGGCAAATCAAGGGCGGATATGTGCTGGCATATCGATTGCACCGCTCCGGCACAACACGCCAGCCCATCGGCGAGAGAGGAAAACGGAGCGATTCATGAAACTGACCCGCCGTACCGTCCTGGCCGCATCGGCCGCAACCCTGGGCTCTTCGCTGGCCGCACCCGCCGTCAAGGCGAGCCCCGGCTGGCCGGCCAGGCAGCCGATCAAGCTGATCGCCACCTTCCCACCCGGCGGCACCGCCGACACGATTTCCCGCATTCTGGCGCCCAAGCTTTCGGCCGCCCTCGGCACCCAGGTCGTGGTCGAGAACCGGCCTGGCGCCGGCGGCACGATCGGCTCCGACCTGGCGGCCAAGGCGGCGCCGGACGGCTACACGCTCGTCATTTCGCACGCCTCGCCGCTCGGCATCGCGCCCGGCATCTACCCCAAGCTGCCCTACAACGTGATCACCGACTTCACCCATGTGACCCTGATCGGCCATACCCCCAACGTCCTGATCGTGCCGGGCGATTCGCCCTACAAGACGCTGGCCGACTACATCGCCGCCGCCAAGGCCAGGCCCGACGCGATCGCCTTCGGCAGCTCGGGCATTGGCTCCAACACCCACCTGATGGGGGAACTGCTGGGCAGTCTTGCCGCCGTCAAGCTGAAGCACGTCCCCTATCGCGGCTCCGCACCGTCGCTGCAGGACATGCTGGCCGGCGTCATTCCCTCGATGTTCGACCCGATCACGACCAACGTGCCGCACATCAACACGGGTAAGGTCCGCCTGCTGGCGGTCAGCTCCGACAAGCGCCTCGACATGTATCCCAACGCCCCGACCTTCGCCGAGCAGGGCTTCCCCAAGCTCACCACCTCGACCTGGGTCGGCGTCTCCGGTCCCAAGGGCATGTCGCCCGACGTGGTGGCGCGGCTCTACGACGAGCTGCAGAAGGCTTACAAGGCGCCCGAAGTGGTTGAGCGCTTCAAGGAAGTGGTGCTGCTGCCTGGCGACAAGCCGATGACGCCGGCCGAATACACGGCGTTCGTCGGCGACTTCGCGGCCCTGTGGGCCGGCGTCAGCAAGTCGGCCGGCATCGAACTCGAGCTGGGCTGAGCAGGTTGCAGGTGACTTGGTCACCCGCAGCGCGAATAGCCGCAGTTCAGGCACACGTCACAGCCCTCCTGGTGCGTGAGGGCTGCGGCGCCGCATTGGGGGCATTGCCCCATCGATTTGGCTGAATCGCCGCCGGCCGCCGGCTCCTTCGCGCCGGTGGCGAGGCGCATGCGCTCCTCGATCGCGTCGATCAGGCTGGGCGATTCGGTCGGCGCCAGGAAGCCGATCTCGACAAGATGACGCTCGATCACGCCGCCGATCGCGGCCAGCAGCGACGGCACGTAGCGGCCGCCCATCCACTGCCCGCCACGCGGGTCGAACACCGCCTTCAACTCCTCGACGACGAACGAAACGTCGCCGCCGCGACGGAACACCGCCGAGATCATGCGCGTCAGCGCCACCGTCCAGGCGTAGTGCTCCATGTTCTTGGAGTTGATGAAGATTTCGAAGGGCCGGCGGCGCCCCTCCTGCACCACGTCGTTGACGGTGATGTAGATGGCGTGGTCGCTGCCCGGCCATTTGATCTTGTAAGTCCGGCCCGGCAGCTCCTCCGGCCGGTCGAGCGGCGGGGCGAGATAGACGACGTCGCTGTCGCGCGGCGCCACCGCCGGGACGGGCGTCTCGGTCTTCGCCGGCTTCACCTCGAGCACGGCGCCGGTCACGTCGTTGGGTCGGCAGGTCGTGCAGCCCTTGCAGTTCTGCGCATAGGCCTCCTCGTAGACGCCCTTGAAGGCCTCGAAGGAGATGTCGCGCGGCAGGTTGATGGTCTTGGAGATCGAGCTGTCGACATGGTCCTGCGCCGCGGCCTGCATCGCCAGATGATCGGCGGGCGACAGCGTCTGGGCATCGACGAAGATATCCGGCGGCGGCGCCTCGTTGCCCTTCAGTTCGCGCCACACGCGGAAAGCGTAATCGTCGACGCTCTCCTCGCGCTTGGACCCGTCCGGCTGCAGGACGTGACGCACGTAGCTGAAGGCGAAAACCGGCTCGATACCGGAAGACACGTTGTCTGCCAGCAGCGAGATCGTGCCGGTGGGAGCGATCGAGTTCAGCAGCGCGTTGCGGATACCGTAGCGGCCGATCGCCGTGCGGGCTTCCTCGGGCAAGGCCTTGATCGTCTCGCCGGCGAGATACTTCCCACGATCATAGAGGGGAAAGCTGCCCTTCTCGGCGGCAATGTCGGCCGACGCCATATAGGACAGACGCTGCACCGCGCCCAGCCATTCGCGCGTGAGCCGTACCGCCTCGGGCGAGCCGTAGCGCACGCCGCAGAAGATCAGCGCGTCGGCGAGCCCGGTCACGCCGAGCCCGATGCGGCGCTTGGCCTGGGCCTCCTTCTCCTGCTGCGGCAGCGGGAAGCGCGAGACGTCGATAACATTGTCGAGCATGCGCACGGCCAACGGCACCAGCCGCTCCAGCGCGTCGTCGTCGAGCGCCGCCTCGGGCGTGAACGGCGCCTTCACCAACGCCGCGAGATTGATCGATCCGAGCAGACACGCGCCGTAGGGCGGCAGCGGTTGCTCGCCGCACGGGTTCGTCGCCTGGATGGACTCGCAATAACGCAGGTTGTTCCGGCGGTTCACCCGATCGATGAAGATGACGCCAGGTTCGGCCACGTCGTAGGTCGCGCGCATGATGCGCTCCCACAGCGCCTTTGCTTTCACCATCCGGAAGGTCCTGCCGCCGAACATCAGCGGCCAGTCGGCATCGTCCTCGACCGCCTTCATGAAGGCGTCGGTGACCAAGACCGAGACGTTGAACATGCGCAGCCGCTTCGGGTCGCGCTTGGCGTCGACGAAGGCCTCGATGTCGGGATGGTCGCAGCGCAGCGTCGCCATCATGGCGCCGCGTCGCGAGCCCGCGCTCATGATCGTGCGGCACATCGAGTCCCACACATCCATGAAAGAGAGCGGTCCCGACGCATCGGCGCCAACGCCCACCACCGGCGCACCCTGCGGGCGGAGGGTCGAGAAATCGTGGCCGATCCCACCCCCCTGCTGCATCGTGAGGGCGGCCTCGCGCAGGTTCTCGAAGATGCCCGACATGTCGTCGGAAATCGTGCCCATCACGAAGCAGTTGAAGAGTGTTACCGTCCGCCCCGTGCCGGCGCCCGCGATCACTCGGCCTGCGGGCAGAAACTTGAATCCCGACAGCGCCTCGTGGAAACGGCCGGCCCACAACTCCGGGTCGCGTTCCGGCGCCGCCAGAGCGCGGGCGACACGCCACCAGGTCGCGTCGAGATCGGCGTCCGGCGTCGCTGCCGTGCTGGCCCCCGGCGCGGTCTTGAAGCGGTATTTCATGTCCCAGATCCGCTGGGAGACGGGTGCCCATTCCATCGGGAAAAAGTAGGCCGACGGCCGGTCGATATCAACAGATCGTTCTATTTTTGTTCGCGCCTGCAGGCTGCGGCAACGAGCCCGCCCGTGGCGCCCTCGATGCGCTCGCGCAGGGTCGTCATGAACACCTCGCGGCCCAGGCCCGGTGGAATGGCGGGCAGGATCTCGACATCGATGATTCCCGGCCACTTGATGAACTTGCGGCGCCCCCAGAACACGCCGGAATTCAGCGCGACCGGAACGACGGGAACGCCGAGCTGCCGGTAGAGCGCTGCCGTTCCCACCTGGTAGGGCTTCTCGTCGCCGACGGCGACCCGCGTGCCCTCGGGGAAGATCAGGATCGACCGCCCCTCGGCCAAGGTCGCCTTGGCCTGCTTCACCAGCCCGCGCAGCGCCTTCGCGCCATCGCCGCGTTCAACGGCGATGTTGCCGGCCCGCGCCATCGCCCAGCCGACGATCGGGATCAGTACGAGTTCGCGCTTCATCACGGTGGCGGCGCCGGGAAACAGGCGGCAGAAAGCCAGCGTCTCCCACGAGGACTGGTGCTTGCACGCGAAGATGACCGGCCCGGTCGGCAGGTTTTCCTGCCCCCTCACGCGATGCGTCAGCCGGCAGGTGACCCGCAGCCACCACAGGCAGAAGTCGATCCACACCAGCGACCAGGCGACCACGAAGCGCCGCGGCATCAGCAGAATCGGCGAACCGGCGATGGCAAGGATCGTGGTGCCGGCATACCAGCCGACATTGAAGAAGAACGAGCGCAGCCGGAGGCCAAACATTTCAAAAGTATTCGCGAGCGACGTGTTGCTTGTATGCCAACTTGTAGTGGCCTAGTGTCGCCGCGCAAAGGACATCTGGTGGGGCACCCCCCGCTCTCATCATGCAGCTTACCTGTTCCAACTGCGGCGCCCGATACGCCGTCGATCCCGTGGCGATCGGCCCGACAGGTCGCACTGTACAGTGTGTGCGCTGCAGCCATCGCTGGTTCCAGAAACCCGACGCACCGCCACCTCCCGACACTCCGCCGGAAGCACAGCCTGCGCCAGCTGCTCCTGCCGTACCCGATGTCGTCATCCGGCCGTCGACGCCGGGCGCCGGCCTACCGGCCCTCACCACGCCGCCGCCGAAACGGAAGACGAACTGGGGCACCTGGATTGCTTATGCGATCGTCCTGATCGTGCTGCTGGGGGGCGCGGGTTATGCCTATCGCGACCAGATCAAGGCCCGGCTTCCTGCCTCCTGGCGTGCCATCCTTCATCTCGACACCGCGCGGGCGGCGCCCGACGCGCCTCGGATGGCGCGTGCCCATGTCGGGCTCGACATGGCGACGACCAAGATCGATCTCATCGACGGCCGCTACGTGGTGCTCGGCGAACTAATCAATACCGGCACCGCCCCCGGCTCGACCCAGCGTCTCAAAGTCGTCTTCCGTGCCGGCGAGCAGGTCCTGGCCGAACGCGCGATGCCACTGATCGAGGGGCCGATCCAGCCGGGCGCGCGCCGGAGTTTCAGCCTGCCGCTTGACGAGCCCCCCTCGGGTGCGACCAACATCGTGCCGACCGTCGACTAGCGCCTCCGCTTTACGAGAGTTCCCGTTGCCCGATCGCACCACCTCCGACCGTCCGGTCGTCTCCATCCGCTTCTCCGCCGCCGAGATCGCCGCGCGCGTCGAGGAGATGGCGACCGACCTCTCCGAGAAGCTCGCTTCCGACACACTCGTGGTCTCTGTGCTGAAGGGCAGCTTTGTCTTCGCCGCCGATCTGATCCGGGCGCTGAGCCGTGCCGGCGCCGACTGGTCGATGGATTTCGTCACCCTGTCGAGCTACGGCAGCGGCACCGAGACGAGCGGCACCGTCCGGATCGTGCGCGACATCGTCGACGACGTGCGCGACCGCGACGTGCTGCTGGTCGACGACATTCTGGAATCAGGTTTCACTCTGAGTTTCGCCAAGAAGCTCCTGGAGGAGCGCGGCGCCCGCCGCGTGTCGATCTGCACCCTGCTCGACAAGCCCGCCAAGCGGCGCACGGACCTGAAGGCCGACTTCGTGGGCTTCGAGGCGGGCGACGAGTTCCTGGTCGGCTACGGCCTCGACTGGGCTCACCGTTTCCGCGGCCTTCCCTATATCGGTGTGGTCGAGAAGACGGCGGAGTAGAAAGCGCGCTCTCGTCATCCTGAGCGGGGTACCCTCCGCCCTGGAGCGCAGCGAAGGATCTCCCGCCAGCTAGGGAGTCCTCTGGTCGATCTGTGAGGTCCTTCGCCGCGCTCAGGACGACAGATTCGCCTCAGACTGACTTGTCGCTCGGCCCCTAATAAGTCTTCAGCAGCCGGTCGATGTAGTCGAGTTCTTCCTTGGGGCGCAGCTGCTCGCCGGCGCGGCGGCGCAGTTCATCGAGGATCTCGCGGCTGCGCTGGCGGTCGAGTTCGAGCGGGACCTTGTCGGAGCCGGAGTCGATCGCATCGCCATAGTTGCCGTCGGAGCGGCCCAGCGGGTCGCGGTCCTCGCTGCGGCGCTCACGCTCCTCGATCTCGGCGATGTCCTGGTTGTTGCCCGGGCCGCGCTGCTGGCGCAGCTGCTCGGCCATGTCGCCCATGCCCTGCTGGAGATTGTCGAGCGCCCGGCGCTGGGCGCGGGACGCCTCGCGCGGGTCGCCGCGACGCAGCGCTTCCTCAGCCTCGCGCATCGAGCGCTCGGCCCGGCCCAGCGATTCCGGCATCTGCAGGCCGTTTTCGTCGAGCTTCTGCATGAACTCGCCCAGCCGGCCGCGCAGGCCTTCCTGCTGGCCGCGTTGCTGATCGCCCCACTGGCCCTGACCCTGCTGGCCTCGGCCCTGTTGACCCTGTTGACCCTGTTGTCCTTGCTGGCCCTGTTGTCCTTGCTGACCGCGCTGACCTTGCTGTCCCTGCTGGCCACGCTGGCCCTGCTGCTGACGGCCCTCGCGCTCGGACTCGCCCAGCAGCTGGTTCTGCCGGCGCGACAGCTGGTCGAGCTGGTTCATCATCTCGCGACCCTGCTGGTTGCCCTGGCCCTGCTGGCCGCGCTGCCCCTGCTGCTGACGCTGCTGGCCGTTGGGGTTCGCCATCATCGGGGTGGCGTTCTCCATCATCTTGCGCAGCTCCTCGAGCATGCGCTTGGCCTCTTCGCGCTGGCCGTTCTTGGCCATCTCGCGAATCTTGTCGAGCATCTTCTGAAGATCGTCGCCGGTGATGGTGTTGTT
>Ga0182739_1002585_pt1 | contig 16794 bp, 11 predicted proteins | sample eDN5th30CBELigBY_FD_128873 | JGI IMG/M metagenome (GOLD analysis project Ga0182739, IMG submission 128873) | Enriched backyard soil microbial communities from Emeryville, California, USA - eDNA 5th pass 30_C BE-Lig BY (version 2) (version 2) | ecosystem: Environmental > Terrestrial > Soil >... | reverse complement strand
CGGCCGCCGCTATCGTTACAGCGCCGACGGTCGTCGTCCCGGCGGCGAACCCCGAGATGACGTTCCCGTCCCCGGCCGCCGGACCCCCGACCCGCGCCCCCGTGACGACGCCGCCGGCGGTGGAAATGATCGTCACCCCCGTGCCGCTCGGGTCCAACGAAGTCGTCCCGTCCGCGGCCACGCCGATGAAGTTGCCCACGATGACCGTGTTCCTGTTCGGAGCGGTGACGCCGCCACCGTTGCGCCGGACGAGCACCGACCCGGCGATGACGTTCCCCCGGACCGTCGTGTCGGACGTCGGCCCGTTGACACCGACGCCCACCCCCGTTGAGTCTGCCAACCGGGTCATGCCCGTCGCATCGGTGCCGATATAGTTCCCCTGGATCGTCGTGCCGACACTGCTCAGGGCCAGCATATCGACACCGTCGACGATCACATTTCGAGCGGCCGTTGTGCCGCCGATCATGAGATTGGAGCTAAGGCCGACCGAGATGAAGCCGCCGAACCGGACGTCTCCCGCTTTGTTGGTACCGATGTAGTTGCCGGCCACGATGTTATCAGCACCGCTGAGGCTGACTCCCCCGACGATATAGTTACGCTCGGCGACGGTCGTGCCGCCGAGCCTGTGGCCGCCGTCTCCGCCGTTGGTCAGGCTCACGCCCCCGCCGGAGTTGGGAAGGGCCACCGTGCCGGCCGCGTTCATGCCGACGATGTTGCCGGTGACGACGGCCCGGCCGGCCGTCCCGAACCCGACGACGATACCGGTGGCGTTCGCCGATACGACGTTGTTCACGATCCGCACGTCCGACGCGGACCGGATTTGGATACCCGATCCCAGGTTGGGCCGGGCCACCTCGCCGGTCGGGTCGAGGCCGACGTAGTTACCCTCGATCTGGGCGCCGGCCGCGGCCGCCCCCTGGACGAAGATGCCGACGTTGCCGAAGCTGTTGACCGCAAGGCCCCGCACGGTCACCAAAGGCCCCGTGATGTTCAGCCCGACCGTGCTCACCCCGGCATCCGTGCCGTCCAACTCGATCAGGAGCGTCCCGGCCGCCGCCGCACCACGTGGCTGGGTGGTGCCGTCAATGACCACCGACTGGGTGATCGTCGGGAGTTGCGAGGCCGGCCTGATCGTTTGCACGCCCGTGTCGATGGCGAACTCAATGGTGTCAGGGCCGGGGGCCGCGTTCGCGTCGAGGATCGCCTGGCGAAGTGACCCGGCCCCGACATCGGCGGCGGTCGTGACTGCGAAGACCGCAGGGACGGTGCGGTTCTCCAACGCCTCGACGTTGAGGCGTCTCCGGGTAGCGCGATTTGCTGGCATCGTAGTTCTCGGGGGTGGTCCGCGTTGTCGTCCGCGGTGAACTGGGGATGCGACTCTTGGTTCTGGCGACTTTGGTGACCGTGCTCAGAGTGGCTGAAGAGGCGAGCGCCACGATTGACCCGGCCGTGAACTCGAAACGTTCGAGGCTTGAAGAAGTATGGCCAGGTGGCACGGTTGGCATGCATGGGCTCCCATTTGCCAATGCGAGCCATATAGTGAAGCTGAAGCCTGCGAGACGTCGATCACTCAAACAAGTGATGGTCGTGTGTTCCTCTACCGTTTGCAGGACTGATGACCATGGCGAAGTCGTACCGCCTTCGATCGGCCGACCACCGGGCGATCTTCCGCCTCGTCGGCGAGTGCCGGGAGCTTGGGGACGACCCGGGGCAGTGGCGGGACCACCTGCTAGGCTGGGTTGCCAGGACGGGTGGCTGCCCCGTGGTTAATGAGTACGAGGCGGCGTTGGAGCCGAAGTTGGCGATCAGTGGGATCACCGGCCACGGGTGGGACAACTCCGGGCTGGAACTGCCTTACTGGGTCGCGGTGAACGCCGTGTTCGAGCAGCGGGGGTTCGAGTACGCACCGATGTTCCGCCCGTACTTCGACGCGACGGCCCGCGGGATGGGGCCGTGCCTGTCCCGGCCCGACCTCGTCGCTGATCGCGACTGGTACGGGACCGAGTACTACCAGCTCTATCACGGGCCGTCGAAGGCGGATGTGATGATGTACTGCATCCTGCCCCAGCCGAATGGGCGGATCTCCGGGGTCGTCCTCGTCCGCCCGGCCCGAGATCCGGACTTCAGCGGCCGGACGAAGACCATCATCGGAGCGGCCCACGCCATGATCGCCCCGCTGATCGGTGGGCCATTAGCCGGGTACGCCGAACCGGCCCCGACCGAACTGTCGCCCCGCATCAGGCAGGTGTTGAAGTGCATCCTCGAAGGCGACTCGGACAAGCTGATCGGAGCCCGGCTGGGGATGGCCCGGAACACTGTCAACCACCACGTCAAACGAATCTACCGGCACTTCCGGGTTCGCAGTCGGACCGAGTTGATGGCCCGGTGGCTGTCCCGCGGGTGGGGCAACCGCTGCGCCTGGGCCGACGACCTCCCCGAACGATAGACGCCTGGTCGCCCCGGACGGCAGCCTCGCGGAATGGGACGATCCCGAGATATCCCTCTCCGCTGAAAGACACGCCCGTGCCCCGGCAGTTGATCTCGAATCTCTTCAATGACCCGACGAAGAGTGAGGCTGGATACGGTTTCTCTGAAGGTTTTGATCTTTTGAGTGGTTGGGATCTCGTCCTTGTGATCCCGGGTCGCGGGCATGGGCACCGGGGTCTCGAAGACGAGACCCCGGCCGCCCAAATATGAACATCTAAGAAGTCGTCATGGCCAGATGCTTAGCCCTTTGCCGGATTGTTGTTACTGATTGACCCTGGCGGGCTGCGCCTGCTGGATGAGCGGGATGAGCCCGTTCTCGATGACGGGGACGACCGGGCTGGGGAGCGTGAAATGGAACTCATAGCCAGCCGGTTGCCGTGGGGTCAGGGAGAAGCCCAAGAAGGCCGGTTCGGCGGGGAGGCCGGCCGGCTCTTTCAACTCGGGGCGATTCAGCGTCGTGGCGAACTGGGAGGCGATCATCCGGACGAGTCCCTGGGCGTTTGCGATCATCAGGAGGTTCGCCTGATCGACCAGCGCCGAGCGCACGGCGCGGAAGCCGGGCACCGTATTGATCCGGCGGTCGCCCTTCAGGAAGGTCTCGAGTTGGGCCTTGGCCTGTTCCCAGTCCGGCGTCATGAGCTGGAACACGCGCTGGTTGTCAGAGCCGATCCAGTACTCGAACCGGCCGTTCTGGAACATCGCCTTGACGCTCGCCGCTCCACCGCCGGCCTGGTTCCCTCCCGCGAGCTTCTCCAACTTGTTGACGTCAATGATCGCCACGACGTGTGCGAAGCTCAGCCCCTGGTAGGTCTGGGCGTTGGGCTCGACCTTGATGTCCTTGTAAACATTCAGCGGGTTCTCCCCCCCTTGCATCGACTTGAGCAATTCGTTGGTCATGTCGATATACGCCTTGGGGTCGGAGGTGCTGACGACGTTGAAGCCACGCATCCCCTTCCCAAACGAGACGGAGCCGGAGGTCTGGAACCGCCCGAGAGTGCGATACGACTCCATCGCCTTCTTCATCTCGGGGCTAAGCTTGCCGCTTGGGCTGAGCGCGCCTAAGCTCAGGCTTTGCCACGCCTCCATGTCCTTGGAGTCCATATTGATGGAGACGTAGAACACGGAATCGGCCGGGAAGTTCCCGAGCTCGTCTGCGCCCGACTTCTGGGTGGCGACCGACTTCGCCAGGTCGGAGTCCGGCTTCGCCTCGAGTTGCGCGGCGACCTGAAGGCCCTCGGCGGCGACGTCGAGACTCAGGGCCAAGACGTTGGCGTCCTTGATCGAGTCAAAGAGACGGCCATACATCTTCTTGACGGCCTCCATCGACGCGCCGGCGGCGTTCTGCTGCGCAGCCTGGTCGAGACCCGCCATGAGCGCCTGTCGCCCCTGCGCGATCTGGTCGGCGTATCGGGTCGAGAGTTGGGCCACGTTGACGAACACGCCGAGGTCGCCCGCCAGGAACGATCGGGCGAGCGCGGGGGTGAGAGTCTGGTCGAGCGACTTCGGCCCCGGCTTGGCAACCGCGGCGATCAACGACTTGTCGGGTCCGAAGGCAACGAACCCTGCCCCTTTAACGGCGTACCACGTGCCATCGCCATGGGGGTTGTCGAACGAGTCGAAGCCCCCCTCCTCAGGCTTGAGCGCCACATCACGGCCGCCGGCGAGGGCCTTGAGCGTCTTCTGGTAGTCCTCTTGCATTACCAGAACGGCAAAGGGAATCGCGCCGTCCGGTCCGGGAGCGACCACCCGGATCAGGCTCACCCAGGGAGTCTTGACCGCCTCGGCGCCGTGCTGACGCTCGAACTGGGCCAGGAGATTCGTGAGCGCCGGGCCCGCTTGCTGCGCTCCTCGGGGAGTCATCGCGTTGAGCATGGCGATCAGGTCGCCACGGGTCGACTCGAGTCCCCGGCTCCGCACCACAAGATCCACGTCCGCCGGAATCGACTTCAGCCAGGCGGGCGAGAGATCCGCCGGGGCGGATTGCCCCAGCATGACCACCATGATCGAGGTTATGATCTGCGCGAACATTGGAATCTCTCCCCCCTCTTTTATCGTTGTTGGGGACATGAGGTGATATCCGCCTCTCCCCGACGTCGGTGTGACGCGTCAAGCAGGGGGAGTTGCCAGAATCTGGCGAATTGGTCACTCTATCGACGCCCCTTATCGGTCGCAAGCAAGCAACCGCCGGCCTTCGGTTGATTGGATCGTCCAGATTGATCCGACAACTCGACTTTCCTCCGGGACGGCCGCCCCCGGGCCCCTCAGGACGTCAATTTTGAGAGGTTTTTCGGAAGCTCGTTGCTGGACTACTGGTCGGGATGACTGCCTAAACTCTCTATTTTGCCTTATTGGGATGCCTGGCCACTGGGGCTCTGAGAAGCTAGCGAGGGGGAAGGCCATGGCAGAGCCGGTCGATTCTACCGACCGCGAGGACGCGGATGTCTTGAGGCGCGCGGCTGCCGTTTGGCGACGAGCCCAGATTGTCTATCAATCACCCTCGTGGAGCGGCCAGGCATCTCAGGAGGACACGAGCATTGCCGTGGTTGAGGACATGGTCAGAGTATCCAATCGCGGCGTCGCAACTGGATCGAGGCCGTGCGTGAAGGCGTGTCGCGGATCGGAGAAGCGAGTCCTCAAGCCGACCTCGCTCGGTTTGCACAAATAAATCGGTCTTGTAGGGTGGGCATGGCCCCCAGGCATTCCGCTTGTTCCGAAGCCAATGACCTGGTGGGCCATGCCCACCCTGTATAAGGTTTCATCCCGTCGGAATCTGTTGGGTCGCACTATGGCCGTTTCGACGACGACCGGGCCATGCGTTTGCGCCGGATCGGCATTCACTGTTTCGACGTCGATGCTTCACGAAACATTCATTAGTCATATCTTGCCTCTCGCACTATGATAGCTGCGGGTCAGGAAGGTAATGTCCGCCCCCGATACTTTGTTGGAGTTCTGACGCGGTCCGCAGTGCGGCCTTCATGCGATCTTCACCGAGACGCGGACATGACTTTCCTGGTTCTTAATTGTTCGATGATGTTCACGCGAGTTCGCCCTCGGCTCGCCCGAATGATCCGTCTCCACCCTCTCCGGATCGGACGCTTCGAGTCGACACACTCCCCCCCCTTTGGTGTGTGACTGGTTGCCCGGACGGCGCCGAGGTTAGGTGTCTGAACCGACTTTGATGTTGTGGGCGAAGAGGTCCGCAGCATTGTGTTCCTGATGATCGACATACGCGGAGTGTCCGTATGCTCCTGCGCTAATGCTGCGCAGGGCCATTCCTCGTCTGCCCGACCGGGCCAGCAGGGGTTCCATGAGCGAGTATTGTCCGAGGTTCTCCATCGTGTCGAGGAGACGCGCGGCGGCAGCGGCCGGTGCTCGACGCGTCGTTGTGCGGCTTAGTTTGAGCTTGAGTTTGAGCCTGGGCTTGGGGGGACTCAGCCTGACCGGCCTCGCCGGTTGTGGCGGGTCGTCCGATGCCGTGGGCAAGGTGACCGTGTATCCGGTCAAAGGCAAGGTGCTCTTGCCCGGCGGCCAGCCGCTGACCTCCGGCCGGGTGGTCTTCCTTCCGCTCGGCGCGTTGATGATCGAGTCGTCGGGACCGATTCAGTCGGATGGAACGTTCTCACTCAGTACGGCCGAGTCGGGCGAAGGCGCCCCTCCGGGTGAGTTCCGAGTTCGGATCGAGCCCGACGCTTCAACGTCGAATGGGGCCAGTGCCGGTGCCCGCAGCGCGAGGTCACGCCGACTGCCGTTCCCCGCTCAGTATGCCGACGAGGAGACGTCGGGCTTGACGGCGACCGTGAAGCCCGAGCCCAACGAACTCGCCCCATTCCGGCTTGAGAAACGCCTCGGCGCGCGTTCGGTGGCCTCGGTCCGAGTCCGTGACTGAGGCTGTGAGTCGAACAAGGTCAAAGCGAACACTGCACGTGGAATTGCTCGGGTTTTGAAACAAGGGAATCTTGTGATGAGATCGAGTCCGCGACAATCCGGATTTACGCTGATCGAGCTCCTGGTCGTCATCGCGATCATCGCCGTGCTGATCGCCCTGCTCCTGCCCGCCGTTCAAGCGGCCCGCGAGGCGGCCCGCCGCGCTCAGTGCACCAACAACCTGAAGCAGCTCGGCCTGGCGCTTCACAACTACGAGAGCGGGAACGGGTCGTTCCCGCCCGGTGGCGAGTCGACGAACTTCAAGGTCTCTCCCCCCGCCACCCAGTTCGTTGACGGCGGCTGGAGCACCCTGGCTCGGATCCTTCCCTACATGGAAGGCGGGGCGACGTTCAATACGCTCAACTTCGCGGTCGACTACAACGAGGCCACCGGGATGAACCTTACCGGCGCCTCGACGGTCGTGAACGTCTTCCTCTGCCCCTCGTCCACTCGCAGCGGCGTGGGCCGGGACGCCGGGAACACGACCAACTCGCCCGAGGAGGCGCTTGGCGGCAACAAGGGATACGGCTACGCCGACTACGGCGCGACCTGCTACACCGACATCAATCCGGCAGGGACGTCGACGGGTTACTCCGCCGCCACGCCCTATCGCCTCAAGACCTCTCGAGCCAACGGGCTCTTGAAGGAAGGGCAGACCAGGATCGCCGAGGTCACCGACGGCACGAGCAACACGATGGCGATCGGTGAGGACGCCGGACGCGACGAGAGCTTCCTGAGCCCTTACACCGAAGGCTATTACGATGGCAATTCGGGGAGCGTCCGACCCGTCCTGGGCCAGGGACCCGGCGGTGGCACGTCCGCCTACCGGCGCTACTGGCGCTGGGCCGAGCCCGATGGCGCCTATGGCGTCTCGGGACAGCCGAACAACAAGGCGCGTCCCATGAAGGAGACGGCGCCATGGCCGACGAGCGGCGGAACCGCCGGCAACAATGCCGGGGCGAACGACGAGCTCTTCTCGTTCCACTCGGGCGGGGTCAATGCGCTGTTTGGCGACGGCAGCGTCCGATTCCTCAAGGACAGCATCAGCGTCGTCACGCTTCGCGCCTTGGTGACCGCGGCGGGTGGCGAAGTCGTTTCGGCCGACTCCTACTGACCTTCGTCGCAACGCCCGCGAAGGCGTGGCCTGGGCCAGGCCCTTGCCACGCAACCATCCTGGCGAACCGGCGTATCGGCCCGTCGACCACTCCGGTCGTGCGGAGCGTCGTTGGTCCGCCAAGCTTGTCCTGCCTGTGAGAGTCTGTCCCGGAGAGCCCCATTCTGGCGGGCCTCGAGCGCCTGAGTGGCTGGGGCGAAAGCGCAGCGTTCCCCGGATGCAAACGGCCTTGGCGTCCGCAGTGGCTCCGGGGCCCGCTGCACTTTAGTGGTGCATCCGCCAAGTCACCAGACGCCAGGAGCGGCCGTGGCCAGACGCCTCAAGAGGGCCCAAGCTTGGCCACGGTTGAGGACGTGATCACCGTCTTCAACCGTGGTGGTGCGAGTGGATCGAGGTATCGCGTGAAGACAGGGCGCAGAACGGGGGAACGAGTCTTGAAGCCGACTTCGCCCTGTTTGCACGGATCGCGTTGAGAATGAAGAATGGGATCCAATGCCCGCCCGAATCGAGCATGAGACCGCTCTGATCGACTGCCGACTCCGGTTGACTCAGGTTGAGCGCGACTCTAGGATTGTCCGGGCTGTGAGTCGAGTTTGAATGAGACTCGACCCGGCTTTACCCCCACCCGACCCGACGAAAGGAGGCTGACGATGCGATACCGAGCACGCCTGATTGTGTCGTTGAGCCTGTGCCCGAGGTCGGGGAACCCTTCCTGTTCCGGTTTCGGTCTCGGTCTCTGATCCGAACCAAAGGAACCGAACAACGCCCGTTCCTGGGCCAGGCTCTCACCGCGCGGAAACGTCATCATCGTTCGACCGAAGGTCGGCGCTGAGGGGACGCCGATCGGCCTTACTGCGTGAGAGTCTCTCCGATGGCTGCTGTGAGAAAGCCTTCCCGGAAGGTGTTGCGTTCGTTGTGCGCCCAGCCCCACGCCGATGACGGCGTCGATCCGCGGGAATGGGTCAAGGTCAAAGCCGAGCGATCGGGTCGCAAGGCCGCGCGCAAGGCCCGGCAGCTTTGCAGCCAGGTGGCCGAAGCGCTCGACCAGGTCCTGGCGGGCGACTGCAGCGACGACCTCTTGCGCGACTTGCAAGTGGTGGCGGTGGAGCCGGCCCCTGACGCGTCGCGCTTGCTGGTCACCGTTCGCATGCCCGCCTCGGCTCCCGTGGAGTCGTTGGCGGCCCCCGGCCTGATTCTGGACCGCCTCGCGCGGGCTTCAGGTCGGTTGCGCTGCGCCGTGGCTGCGGCGATCACCCGGAAGCGAACGCCAACGCTGGGATTCCGCCTCGCGATCCCTGTCGGGGACGGAGGCGGCCCTGCCGTCGACAAACCGCTCTCGACCTGATCGACGAGAGGCGGGTGAGTTGAGTTAAGACACGGCTCCTGGCCGAGGGCGGATCAGGCGATGATCACTCGGCCAGGGCCGACTCCATGAGTCCAGGGTTCGAGGTTTCGACGAACAGGCTCGCCAACCTTCCACTGTTCCTCCGCAATCGGGGCACGTGGAGGAGGGCATCGGCCGTATGTTGTCCATCTTGCGAAGGCAACGTCAGGAATTAAAGATGTTTCCTCTTCTTTTCCCGCTTTTGAGTTGTGTGGGTTTGGCTATTGTGTGAGCTGTCGCCACCTTAGCCAGGGGAGTATGGCGAGGAAGTAGATTTCCCCATAGAACCAGATCAGTATCCAGCAGGCCCCGACGAAGCACCCGAGGCGGTCAGTCCAGGTCGGGAGGATCCGCCATCGACCCACCAGGGCGAGTGCCATCCAGGCCCCCACGATCAGCGGGCCAGCCACACCTACCAGCCGCGCGAACATGTTGACGAATGGGACGACGAGGCTCAGCGTCGGGTCTCGGGGCAACATCGCACCCACCGCGAAGTAACCAAGCGGCAGGACCAAGGCGACCAGCACTCCCAGACAAGCCACGAGGCCAGGTCCCTCGACGCGATCTCGTCGGATCGCCGCCAGGATCAGAAGCCCGATCGTCAAGCTGAGAAGGACGCAGCCTCCCCCAACCGCGAGTTCGTCCACGAAATCCCGTCCCGGTGGCGAGGTCCGGGAGGCATGGGCCGCGAAGACACCGAAGCCGTTGGCGATGCGGAGAAGCAATAATCCGGGGGTGATCGCCGCAACCAACCCCATGGCATCGGCCATGGTGAACGGGCGGTGTCGGGGTTCGGACATTCGGCGGGTCTCCGGGCGAGATCAGGCAATCCTCCGGAGATCCCAAAGGGACGGATCCGATGGTTGCACTGAGTCAGCATGTAATCGGGGCGATGGGTGAGGTCCCAAAATTCGCTCCGCCCCCTATGATAGTCCCGACCGCGAACTCGAGACCAGGATCGGCCAGGCGCGGTCCTTCCTGCCGAAGATCAGGGGCGCCTCGTGATGACGACGGCTTCATCGCGGACGACGTACGTGAGCCCGGCCGGGGCCAGGAGCGAGTCGAGGGCCTTTTCCAGGGGCGCGCCGGAATCGCTGCCGGAAACGGTTGTGGCGAGTGTCGGCATGCCCGCCTTGAGGGCCGAGGGATCGACGAGGAAGGTTTCCTTCGTCTCTGCGGCGAGGTGGGCGAGGACCTTCTTCAAAGGCTCCTTGTGGAAGTCGAACGGGACCGACGCCTTCAGCGCCGCGCCGACCCGAGCATTGGTCTTTGCTTGCGCCGCCGCCGGGCGCGTCAGCGCGTCATTGTCGGAAGTCTTGCGGACGACCTTAAGCCCGCGGTCGCTGGGGACGTACGTCAGGCCGAGCGGCGCGAGGCTCAAGTTGAGCCAGGACCGGAGGGTCAAGCGGCCGTCGGCCTCCAGCGGTACGATCGTGTCATCGCCGACGCCCGCGGCCTTCAACTCGTCCGGGTCGAGCTCGACCTTGACCCGGGCCATCGCGCGGAGGAAGCCCGTGACGTTTATAAGCCGGGCGCCTCCGACGTTGAACTGGATCTCACGGTCGAGCGCGCGGGCGAGTTTCCGGTCGAGGGGGGTCGGCGGGAGCTGCGCATCGAGGTACTCCTCGGGCATCTCGTCCTTGACCTGGACGAGCCTCCCTTCCGGGTTGATCAGGACGGCCGTCGGCCACGACGAGATCCCGTAGTTCTTGACCGTTTCGCCCGTGGTGTCGAGCACGATCGGCAACGGCAGCGGCTTGCCGTTCCAGTATTTCTGGATGACCGGCTTGAGCCGCTCGTCGAGCATGGCGAAGTCGGTCGCCTGCGGGTCGTGGACGGTCAGGATGACGAACTTGTCGCGGTCGTCGGCGTGCTCCTCGGCGAAGTCGACCCAGTTCGGGAGCCCTCGTGCGACGCAAGGGCCGCACCAGAATCCCCAGAATTCAAGGACGACCCACTTCCCCTTGTAGTCGGAGAGCTTCACGTTCTTGTCGACGCCCCGCGCGTCGGTGACCTTCAGGGGCGGCGGCTCCTTGCCGTAGAGCTTCGCCAGTGGCTTGAGCTTGAGGTCGATCGGCCCAATGTCCACGGCGGGCGTCCCCGCCTTGACGGTAATGTCACGCCGATCGCTCGTGTAGTCGATCGAGCTGCCGTAGCCCCAGAAGCCGTACGAGCCGGGCGGGACCTTGAGCCGGAACTTCGACTCCTTGGACATGCACTGGGCGAACCGAACGTCGCCGGGCTTCACGTGGAGGTACACGTTGGTCCAGCCTGGCGCGCTCCCCTGCTCGGTGCAGGTGAAGTGCCCCGTGACCTCGACGAGCGGTCCCGTCTTGATTTCGACCGGCTTCCCCGCCGTTCCACGAGCCACCACCGCGAGTCCGCCGCGGTCCCCCTTGACCGCCATCACGACCTGATCGGGGCCGTAGAACTCGACGACCAGCGCGAACCGACCGTCGGCTTCGGTCTTGACCCCCTGATATGCCGACATCGGCCTGTTATCATCGGCGCTCCAGAACGTCGCAACCTCGGCCCCCGCCACGGCCTTCCCATCCTCATCCACAACCCTTCCCTTGACCGTCACCTCGTCCGCCCGCGCGCCCGCCGCGAACGCGACCAGCACGACAATGACCGCAACACCGGTCCGACTCATGAGGCCCTCCTCTCGAGGCGTAGACGCGCCGCTTTGGCTCCGACATCCGTCAGATAGTGGAGGGTAACGAAAGGGCTCGGGGAAGTCCAGCCTCTAGAGAACGGGCTTGGAAAGGTCGCATCCTGGGTGAGGAGAGACTTCACAGGTCCCGCGGTTCGAGCGTAAGCGACGATCCGCATGGGTACGTGGAAGTTGGCCTCCGCCTTGATCTCGAGGAAGGCGTCGCAATCGCCGTCTTTGTGGAAGCCGGTGGCGCGAGCGTTGCCCCGGTTCAGGACGTGAGAGCAGCACCCGCCCGCGGAGGCCCGAGCGCTGCGGGGCCTGGGATGGACCTATTGCGCAGGTTGGAGTAGGAGATCGGCAATAGGTTATCGACTTTGCGCAGACCAGGTCGAGAATTAAGAATGTTCTCTTTGCTTCCTTCCGTAACTGAGAAGGGGCCATCGGCCTGCGGTTCGTTCCTGGTTTCTGAACAAGCCGCCAGTGCTCCTGGCCGGGGCAGGGAGCTCTTGTCCCCAGTCCGCCCACCCTTGGTTGGGCCGTTTTTACGTGGCTGTCTTCTCGATCCCCCGTTGGTTCACGCCCGCGACTCATCTCAGGCCGAAACGCCCGGCGTGGTCCCCAGGACGTTCGTCCTCTTTGCGACGGGTCAATCCTTTCCTCCCCCTCTGGAGCAGGGTTCCTGAACCTTCGACGCCCTGCGTCGCTCGTCCTCCCGATCGCTCTGTTCCATTTGCCAAAAAATGTCGAACCGCAAAAGCTCATAACTCTCCACCACCTCCGCTTCGTCCTTGAATTCGTTCAGCCCGTTGTTATCGGTGACTGTGACGAGGCCGTCGTCGCCGACGGCGAAGACGAGGCCCTCCGTCTTCAAGAGCAGTCCCAACGAGGTGCAGAGGGGGGCCCGGTCGATCTCGAACGTCGCGGGCGAGGCGGGCGACTTCTCGGCCGCACGGAGCCCGTTGGGGTCGAGGTAGATGGCCAGCCCCCGCCCGCCAGGTCGCTTGCCGACGGTCGCACGCTGGATCGTCTGGAGCGCGTCACCGAGGGTCGTCCCCTTTGGGAAGTGGAGGGGAATTTCCTCGTGGAGCAACAGCCAGGCCCACGCGTACTCCGCACTGATCTCCACGGGCTCGGGGCAGTCGTCGCACGGGGAATCGATGACGACGAGACCGTCATGGACCGAGTGCGTCAGGCCGAGGGGCTTCAGGAAGAACTTGAGGTAGGTGTGCAGCGGCACCTTACTCTGACCCAGCAAGAAGGGGGCGGCGACCGGCGTCTCCATGGTCAACTCGGCCTCTTGCATCGTGACGGCGTCCAGGTACACCCCGAGCGGCTCCCCCTTGCCGTCCTTCCCGCGGGTCGATTCCCTGATGAACCGGAGGACGTCCTTGAAGGGAGTCGCATCCGGCGGGGGCGTGACCAGCGTCTCGCGAAGGCTGATCCAGGTCCGTGCCGCCTTCGCGGACAGGGGCAGGCGCAGCGGTACGAACTTCTGCTCACCGTACGCAAACGAGTAGCCACCCGGCGGCTTCTCGAACCCGCCGCCGAAGGACGGCCCTGGTACCCCGCAGAACGCGGTAACAATCAGCAATATCGTCGCCGCCGGGACCCGCATGGCTGATTCTCCGACCACGTGTTATCGAGTTCTCGTCTCTACGGAGGGAAAAGAGGATATTCGTAAGTATTATCGTAACCTGATTGAAATGGGGTATCAAAGGCCCTGCGGTTCGATCGCGTCCTTGCGACGTGGCCGCCCTCGTTCACGGAAGCTCGATTCTAAGCACCTGGTCACGATCGTTTTGGAGATGATCATGTAAGGGGAAAAGGAAAAGGGGACATTCGTAAATATTGTCGTAACCTGGGTGAAATGGGGTATCAAAGGCCCAGCGGTTCGATCGCGTCCTTGCGACGTGGCCGCCCTCGTTCACGGAAGCTCGATTCTAGTCCGAGGATGGCGGCCGTCTCGCGCGCCCACGGCTCCGAACCCAGGGGCCGATCGCGTCGGATCGACTCCCGGATCGAGTCGCATTCCGCCTCGGGCATCACGGCGTTAACGTCGTCGACCCAGCCCTCGCCGCGTGGTGCCGGCCCCGGATCGAGTGTCAGCGTCGTGTTGGTATTCGAGAGGCTGGACCATGGCCAGAGTTCCGCCCGCGGGACGAGCTTGGCTCGCAGCGGGTTGCGGTCGATATAGCGAAGGACGACCCGGAGATGGGTGTCGGCCTGAATCGGAAAGGCCTTGAAGCGTCCCTGCCAGACATGTCCTGTGGAATGATAGTGGCGGAGGTATCGTCGCACGTGCGTGGTGAGGAGCCAGTGCATCCAGCGACTGAGGTCGCCATCGTTGTGTGGCCAGAGCGCCAAGTGGAAGTGATTGGGCATGAGGCAGTAAGCAATGATCCGCATAGGGACGCGGAGGTTGGCTTCGGCCATCATCTCAAGGAAGGCGTGGTAATCGCCGTCTTTGTGGAAGACGGTGGCGCGAGCGTTCCCTCGGTTCAGGACGTGATAGCAGTATCCGCCAGCAGAGGCACGAGAAGTACGGGGCATGGGATGGGCCCGTTTCGCGGAGCGAAGGATGAAGGTCCCACAGGCATCAATTTATCTAACTTGCGCAGGCTGCGTCAAGAATCAAGAATGTCCCCTTTTCCCCTTCGTTATCTAACTTGCGCAGGCTGCGTCAAGAATCAAGAATGTCCCCTTTTCTTCCCCGCCGTAGCACGGCTCATGGCTGAACGCCGCCGAGATCAAGCTGTCGGTCCTCTTCCGCCAATGACTGGACCGCTGCATCAGCTCGCACGAGGAGTTGGAACGCGAGGTCGCCGTCTGGGAGAAGGCCCGCAACGAGACCGGCGTCGGGGTTCGATGGCGGTTCACCACCAAGGACGCCCGGATCAAGCTCCGACGACTTTACCCAACAGCTTTGACGCTGGCTTCCTAGTAGGGTAGGATAGCAGTTCATCCACGAATTACATGTCCGAGCAATACCTTTGATGGCGAATTCTTTTGGTCCATCCGGCGGAAGATGAGCTTCCGCCGGATGGACCAAACTCAAGTTGTTACTGCAACGTTCAGCAGGTGTGATCAGCCACCTGTTTCAGATAGATATGCGACAGGAATTCGGGGGGGGGGGAGTGGCAAAGGGGACATTCGTCAATAATGTCGTTGTTTGGGCGGTCTCGGTATTATGGAGCAAAGAGGGCCAGCTGTCGATAGTCAAATCGGCAGCTGGCCCTCTTTTGCCGTCTGTGTATGTTTGGGCATCATTGGAACCATCACGCTGGCTAGGGTTGTCAACCCTTTGCCATCACTGGCAGTTGCCGCTCATGACGCGTAGTTCGGGCTGTCGAGCCCTGGCAGTGCCGCGGTACTGTCGGCGAACCGCTCCACCGGCGATCCAACCCGCTCCAGCATCGACACGTACAGATTGCACAACGGCGTATCTTTGGAATACGTGATGTGTCGACCAGGTGAAAGGGTTCCCCCAGCTCGTCCAGCGAGAACCGTGGGAAGGTTGTGGGGGTCGTGCTGGTTGCCGTCGCGGAGGGCGGAGCCGCAGAGGACCATGGAGTTGTCCAGGAGGGTGCCTTCGCCTTCGCGGATTTGCTTCATCCGGTCGAGGAGGTAGGCGCACTGGTCGATGTGCCAGGTGGTGATGCGCTGGTACTGGGCCATCTTTTCGGGGTCGTTCTCGTGGTGGGAGAGCTCGTGGTGGCCCCCCTTGACGCCCTCGACGAACGAGAAGTTCTTGTTGCTCACCGAGTTGCCGAACATGAACGAGGCGATTCGGGTGGAGTCGGTCTGGAGTGAGAGAAGGAGGATGTCGAGCATCAGGCGCACGTGGTCGGTGTGGTTCATCGAGCGTTCGCGGAACCGGCCAGGGTCGTGCTTGTAGGTGTCGACGCGGCCGCCGAGGGCGGCGATGTCTTTGCGGGCCTGGGGGTCGTCGCGGTAGCGGGCGCGGCGGTCGCTGGCTTCGTAGGCGATCCGCTTCTCGACGGCGCGGACCGATTCGAGGTACTCGTCGAGCTTGCGGCGGTCGTGCTGGCCGACCTGGTTGCGGAGGGCCTGGGTGTCGTCGGCCACCAGGTCGAGCACGCTCAGGTCGTCGCGGCCGGCGCGGCTGGCGGCGTTGGAGCGGAAGAGGCGGTCGAAGGCAAGCTGCGGGTTGATCTCGCGGGCCACCGGCGTGGTCGGGCTCGACCAGGAGATGTGCGAGCCATACAGCCGGGTGTAGCCGACGTTGGTGTCGACCCCGGTCGTTACCGGCTCGACGCCCAGTTCGAGCGAGGGGATCGGGGTCAGGACGCCGATCCGCTTGGCGGCCAGTTGGTCCATCGAGATGCCTCCGGCGTTCAGGTCGGCGCCGGTGGTGCGGTGGATCGTGGTGCCGGTCAGCCAGGCGGCGTCCTTGACGTAGTGGCCGTCGCCGGTGAAGGTCCCCTGGTTGCTCAGGCGGGTGAGGACCAGGATGTCGTCCTTGTGCCGGGCCATCGGCTCGAGGATCGGCGAGAGCTTGTGGTCCTTGCCTTCACCCTCGGGGGTCCATGCCTTGGGGTTGCAGCCGTTGGGCCAGAAGAGGCAGGCCATGCGGACCGGCGGCCGGTCGTCGCCGGCCGCGGCCAGCGCGCTGAGGGCGGGGCGCATCGCCTCGAGCAGCGGCAGGCCGACCATGACACCCGCGCCTCGGAGCATCGTCCGTCGCGTGATCGATCGATTCTTCAGGCTCATCACTGCGCTCCCTTGGGCTTGGCCTCGGCCTTGGCTTGGGCGGTCTCTTTGGCTTTGTCTTTGGTCTCGGGCTTTTCCTGGCTTTGATCCTGGCGTTCGTTGCGCCGGTGCTGGAACGGGAAGCTCCTGGTCACGGCGACGATCAGGGTCGTGGCGCGGTGGTCGTTGGCCTCCAGCTCGGCCATGACTTCCTTGACGGTCGGCGTGTCGTAGTATTCCACGCCGCGCCTGAGGGCGTAAGCGAGGAGACGCTCGGTGAGGTTGCGGAGGAACAGCTCACGCTTGGAATCGGACGAAGTCAGGATCGCCTTGAGGGCGGCGATGCCGGTGAACTCTTCGCCGGTGGTCAGCTTGCCCGAGGCGTCGACCGGCTCGCCGTTGATCTTGTCGCGCCAGCGGCCGAGGACGTCGAAGTTCTCGAGGCCGAAGCCGAGCGGGTCGAGCCGGGCGTGGCACGAGGCGCAGTTGACGTCCTTGCGGTGCTGCTCGAGCCGCTGG
>Ga0182739_1002581_pt1 | contig 16808 bp, 20 predicted proteins | sample eDN5th30CBELigBY_FD_128873 | JGI IMG/M metagenome (GOLD analysis project Ga0182739, IMG submission 128873) | Enriched backyard soil microbial communities from Emeryville, California, USA - eDNA 5th pass 30_C BE-Lig BY (version 2) (version 2) | ecosystem: Environmental > Terrestrial > Soil >... | reverse complement strand
GCTCCGGCTGTTTCACAGCATCTATCAACTCAAAAAGCAGCTCCGCTGCTTTTTTTCCCTGCTCGCCGGGGAACTGTTCGATGGATGCCATGGGTGGGTTTTCCATATACGTCCAGAGCGGGTAATTGGCATAACTGATAAAATGAATATCCTGATTAAGGGTCACCCCCCGTTGGCGGACGACTTTCATCACGTCCAGTGCTACGTAGTCGTTAAAGGAAACAACGGCCGACGGTCGTTCCGGCAGGGCCAGTAATTGGGATATGGCAGCTTCGTTACCTTCGGCAGTAAGATCGGTATTCACCACATACTCCTCCCGCAGCGGAATGTCAGACTTGCGCAATCCTTTGAGGAATGCGCGCTTGCGCTCGATACTCGCCGGCAAGAGTGGCGGACCGTTGATGAGTGATATCGCATGGTGTCCGCAGGAGACAAACACATCGATGGCCTCCAGCATACCGGTTTCCAAATCGCTTACCACCTTATTGATGTTTTCCAGATCGGGTACACAATCGAAAAAAACCACGGGTATACCCGCACTTTCCAGCAACTCGATAAATGGGTAATCACGTGTATTTTTACCTATTGACATGAGTACACCATCCACCCGGTGCGCTTTCATTGTCTGCAGGATACGGAGTTCGCGTTCAGCATCATCGAGCGACTGCCCCATGATGACCGTATAGTTCTTTTCGCTGGCAACATTTTCAATTTCGCTGATGGCGGCCGAAAAAAACGGCTCCGACAGGCTAGGCAATACCACGCCAATCGTAAATGTTTTACGCTGTTTAAAGAAAATGGCGGTTTGGTTTGGCTCATAATTCAGTTCCTCGGCCACCTTTTTCACACGCATCGTTGTTACCAAACCAATACTTGGATGGTCATTCAGGGCCCTCGATACCGTAGACGGCGAAATCTTCAGCCGCTTTGCTATTTCCTTAATCGTTGCAGGTTTACCTTCCTTCATCAGCCTCCCCTTTTAATGGTTAGTCCAAACCATGGTTGGAAAGCGCAATATACGAATTAAAAGTATACATCCCCTTACGCCCATGCCGATCCAATGCCCGGTTTATCCGGTTAGACGAACTTCCGGAAAGACGCGTACGGCCGGTCGCCTGCAGCCGCTCATTATCCGGCGAAAACACCCCATGTTCAGCATAGTACAATGCTTCGGCAATCATCTCTTCCTGCGCATCGCCAAAGTCGCGGGTCAGATCGTCCAACACCACTTTATCAACGGGCATACCCGAAAAATAATCGCCATATCCGGCCGAATTGAAGGTCTGAAACGACACGGCGTAGAGGTCCACCCCGAGAATATTCCAGTTGAAAAACCCCACCGGTTTTCCATAGGTTGTATGCTCGCCAATCAGTTTCACATCAATATGGGGCGACAGGTTGTTTATCAGCAGTTCACTGGCCGATGCCGTGCCCTCCGTGACCAGGAAATAAATCCGCCGGAGATTAAGGTTATTGGTTTTATGGAAATGCACCGGCGAAAAATCAATCGGGACGCCGTGATTGCGAAGAAAGTCATCAAGTCCGTCGTTGACTTTATTGGTATACATTACCCCCTCTCCCACGGCTGTCGGAGCTAACAAATCCGACAGGTATTCGGCAGTGACCACAGCCCCCCCACCGTTATAGCGGAGGTCTACAATCAGTTCTTCCACCCCTTCCGCTTCGAATGATGCCATCAATTCATCAAGCTGTTGCTTTACGTACGTCGGCTTACCCCGGCTATCGAGTGTCGAAACAAACGTATCGAACGCGAAATACCCGACTTTCTTGTTGCCAATGTTGTAGCGCTTTTGGCTCATAATCGGCTGCAGTTGATAGTTACCCTGTTGTATATCAACCGATGCTTCCGTGCCGTCCGGCTTACGGAGTACAAGGCTTATCTGGCTGGCATCAAGCGCCCCGAAAAGGAAAGCAAAGTTATCGCGTTCCATGGACGACAGTGACAGGTCGCTGGTTCCGTTCAGCTCCACAATCTGCCATCCGCGCCGTATTCCCTGCTGGTAAGCGGGCGACCCGATATCCACTTTTTTCACGTAGAGATCAGTATCGTTGTTGTACCTGACATCCAAGCCCAGGCTACCCGCATATCCTTCCTGTATCTCGGCATTTACCGTGCCCCACCTATCAAGAAAGCTGAAACGGTCGTAGGGATTCCCTGCGTCATCGCGTGCGTAGCCTTTCAACGTTTCCAACACGGCATCCGCCGAATTGTATTGCCGGGTGTGGTCGCGCACATTGCCAAACCAATCGGGCAGGTCGGCCTGCCACAGGTAAAAACCGTAGGTATAATGGTACACGGAATCCTTGAGCAAGTCCTCATTGGTGTCGGGGCGGGCGGGCCGAGCCGGTTCGGGCATGATGGTCTCCCGGTTACAACCGGCAGCCGTGCCCATCAAGAGCAAAAGAATAGCTAGGCGCATCAATCGGGTCATGTTCATTCGTTATCAGTGTAATGGGGTGATGAAGAGGTAGCCAGCGACTCCAGGAAGCGACTGGCGGCAATGCAATCCACGCCCTTCGCGATTTCAGGGATAGGATTTTTTCCGGCATGGATATAAAGCACATCGCCCGATTGCAATCCATTTTCCCCCAATAAATAATCAAGCGGTTCGTGGCCTTTTGCCCGAAGCTCGGCCTGGAAATACACTTTTACCGCCTGGTCCAGTCCGTTCCACTCCACATGCCGGAGTTTGTTCAACTGCGTGGTCGGATCACCGTCCGTAAAGATCAATAGCTGTTTCCCGTCACGGTGGGCTGCACGCATCAGGTCGAGCATGGCTTGATAAAGCAATAGCTTTGCCGGAAGCCGTGCCGTCTTGTGCATACCTTCAAATTGCACCCGATATTTCCTGTCTATGGCAAATGTATCTACGGCACGTTCAAAAAGCCCGGTTTCGCCATGGTGTTCATAACCGGTCTTCAGAAAGTCCGTGAGTTCCGCGGCCGGCGGCACAGTCTCGGTATACTCCAGCAAGTGTGCAAACAGGTAATATACCTGCAGCAAATAGTCCTTTTCCGGAAACAACACGTTGTCTACTTCAAAGAGCAGTGCTTTTTTTCCGGTGTCGATGTCAGCGTATGTCAACATATATCGGTTTGATTAAAAATAATCGAGTTGGTTTAATACACCAAGCCTCAATCGGCAATGCAGCACAGCGCCAATCCAGCCGCAGGGGTTGGCTGAGTAAACACACCAGATAGCGCACCGACCGGATTGCCCGGCTGTTCGCCCGCCACGGTGACACCGCGATCGAGCACCAGTAATGGCAAGGGCCGATCCGGATTTCTTATCAGGGATAGCTTTTCCGATTGGGTTGCGTCAGGAATCCAGATGGCGATGTCGTACTCAGCAAACAGCTGTTGCGCGCGAGCCAGCAAGCCAATCTCCTTTTCCCCCAGGGGGATCAACACATCAATACCATTATCCAAACAAATCCGGAGCAACTCATGCTCGAACGCCACCGTGTTTACACCAGGAAATTGAATGTAATTGCCGCGCTGCAACAATACCTGCGGAACCTCTTCTGCCGATCCGAATTTCACTTCGTATTGCCCTTGCAACAGTTTACCCACCCGTTGCGCGAGCGGCCGTATACCTTGCGTAATCAATACTCTGCCCGCCATACGCCCCTTACAGCTGATCCGGTTCAATGACCCCATCTTTGATATGCACCACCCGATCGGCAATACCTGCCAGTTCCTCATTGTGGGTAACGACCACAAATGTCTGGTTGAGTTGATTGCGCAGGTCAACAAACAGCTGGTGCAGCGACGCGGCGTTTTCCGAGTCGAGGTTACCGGAAGGCTCGTCTGCAAGAACAACGGCTGGTCGGTTTACCAGCGCGCGGGCCACCGCCACGCGCTGTTGCTCACCACCCGAAAGTTCGCCGGGTTTATGGTCCTTACGATGGGCCACCCCCAACAGTTCCAACAGTTCGAATGCCCGCTGCTCAGCTTCCCTGGGTGCAACCTTTTTGATATAGGCCGGGATGCATACATTCTCCAATGCCGTAAACTCGGGCAGCAGGTGATGAAACTGGAAAACAAAGCCAATGTGCTCGTTGCGGAAAGCGCTCAATTGTTTGGCAGTAAGCCCCCCGATATCCACCCCCCGGATAGCCACCGTGCCACGGTCGGGTTTATCCAGTGTACCAACGATATGGAGTAACGTACTCTTGCCCGCGCCAGACGCACCAACGAGGCTAACAATCTCACCCTGAGCCACGTGCAGGTCTACCCCTTTCAGGATAGGCAGCGTGCCGTACGACTTGTATATGCCCATTGCTTGCAGCATGTTGCGAAGGTAGCGATTTTTAGCGGTTTGGCTTGACCATTCCCGATTAAAACCCTATTTTTACGCCAAATTTCACGCAAATGAACATTCACGAATATCAAGGTAAGCAAATACTGAAAAGTTTCGGCGTTCGGATACAGGAAGGTATCGTAGCTGAAACGCCTGAACAGGCTGTAGAAGCAGCCAAGAAGCTAAAAGAAGACTTCAACTCAGATTGGGTGGTGGTAAAAGCCCAGATCCATGCCGGCGGCCGCGGCAAAGGCGGCGGAGTGAAGCTCGCAAAAAACCTTGATGAAGTGAAACAACGGGCTACGGATATTATCGGCATGCAACTGGTTACCCCACAGACCGGGCCAGAAGGCAAAAAGGTGAATAAGGTATTGGTTGCACAGGATGTATACTACCCCGGCGAGAGTGAAACGAAGGAGTTTTACATGAGCGTACTGCTCGATCGCGGTCGCGGCCGGAACATCGTGATGTACTCTACCGAAGGCGGGATGGATATCGAAGAAGTGGCCGAAAAAACACCCGACCTCATTTTCAAGGAAGAGATTGACCCCAAAGTAGGCCTCCAGGGCTTCCAGGCACGTAAGATTGCCTTTAACCTGGGGCTGAGCGGTGCAGCACTCAAAGACATGACTAAATTCGTGGCCGCGCTATATAAGGCGTACGAAGCCACGGACTCTTCCATGTTTGAAATCAACCCTGTACTGAAAACATCCGATGATAAAATATTGGCCGTAGATGCCAAGGTGAACCTGGATGAAAATGGCTTGTTCCGCCATCCGGACTATGCAGCGATGCGCGACACTACTGAGGAGGATCCCACCGAAGTGGAAGCAGGCGAGTCTAACCTCAACTACGTGAAACTCGATGGTAACGTGGGCTGTATGGTCAACGGAGCAGGTTTGGCAATGGCAACCATGGACATCATCAAACTGGCAGGTGGCGAGCCCGCCAACTTCCTCGATGTGGGTGGCACAGCCAATGCACAGACTGTCAAGGCTGGATTCAATATCATCCTGAAAGACCCCAACGTAAAGGCTATTCTAATCAATATTTTCGGCGGCATTGTACGTTGTGATCGGGTGGCACAAGGTGTTATCGATGCATATAACGAAATCGGAGATATCCCTGTACCCATCATCGTACGGCTACAGGGCACCAATGCTGAAGAAGCGAAACGGCTGATAGACGAATCCGGACTGGAGGTTTACTCCGCGATTCTGCTCAAAGAAGCTGCCGGTTTGGTTACCAAAGTACTGGCCTGATTTGACATTTAGATTGTAGATTTTGGATTTTCCGACAAAGCCTCCAATCATTATGGGGGTTTTTGTTTTTAACACAATAGGCAATACATACAATGAAACATACACGCATCAAAGACCTGTTGAATGCTACCGAATATGGACGGCGGATAACCGTAAAGGGTTGGGTTCGGACGTTCCGCAACAACCAGTTCCTCGCCATAAACGACGGTTCTACCCTGGGCAATATCCAGGCAGTGGTCGACTACCAGCATACCGATGAGGCATTACTCAAACGGCTCACTACCGGTGCAGCCGTCGCGGTAACCGGATCGCTGGTTGAATCGCTGGGTAAGGGGCAACGTGTGGAAATCAAAGTGGAGACACTTGAAATCCTGGGCGACAGCGACCCCGATAAATTCCCGCTGCAACCCAAAAAACACAGCCTCGAATTCCTGCGCGAAATTGCTCATCTGCGCTTCCGTACCAACACGTTCAACGCCATCTTTAAGGTGCGTACTGCGCTCTCGTTTGCCATACACCAGTTTTTTTACGAACGGGGGTTTGTGTACCTGCATACACCCATCATCACCGGCTCGGATGCCGAAGGTGCCGGTGAGATGTTCCAGGTAACCACGCTCGACTTCGACAACACCCCGCGCAAACCCGATGGATCGGTGGATTATAGCGAAGATTTTTTCGGAAAACCGACCAACCTCACGGTATCGGGCCAATTGGAAGGTGAACTGGCCGCGATGGCACTGGGTAACATCTATACCTTCGGTCCTACCTTCCGTGCCGAAAACTCGAATACCACGCGCCACCTGGCCGAGTTTTGGATGGTTGAACCCGAAATGGCATTCTATGAGCTGGATGACAACATGGACCTGGCGGAAGAACTGCTTAAATATGTCATCCGATTCGCCCTCGACCATTGTCCTGATGAAATCGAATTTCTCCGTAGCCGGCTACTTGAGGAAGAAAAAAGCAAACCCCAGAAGGATCGCTCAGAAATGGACCTCTTGGCGAAACTCAATTTCTGCCTGGATAACAGGTTTGAGCGCCTCACCTATACGGAGGCCATCAACATCCTCCAGCACAGCAAGCCCAATCAGAAGAAGCAATTCAAGTACCTGATCGAAGGGTGGGGTGCCGATCTCCAGTCGGAACACGAGCGGTACCTGGTAGAAAAACATTTCAAGAAACCAGTGATCCTGACGGACTACCCGGCAGACATCAAGGCGTTTTACATGCGGCAGAACGAGCCCGACAATGAAGGGCGCCGTACGGTTCGCGCCATGGACATCCTGTTTCCCGGCATTGGCGAAATGGTAGGTGGCTCGCAACGTGAGGAACGGCTGGATAAATTAATGCAGCGGATGGAAGAAATGAACATACCGGTAGAAGAGATGGACTGGTTCCTGGATACCCGCCGATTCGGCACGGCTCCGCATTCGGGGTTCGGTGTAGGCTTTGAACGGCTTATGCTGTTCGTTACCGGGATGACCAACATACGTGATGTTATCCCGTTTCCACGGACACCGCACAATGCGGAGTTCTGACGTGAGCGCCGCCGCGCGTTTTAATGATTGAAAGCGATGTTACTACGTATTTACGAGGAGAACCCCAACCCAAAGGCCATCCAGCAGGTCGCGGCCGTGCTAAGGCGTGGCGGACTCATCATCTACCCTACCGATACGGTATACGGCCTGGGTTGCGACATCAACAACCATAAGGCCATCGAACGCGTTTGCGAATTACGGGGATTAAAAGCGGAGAAAGCTAACCTTTCTTTCATTTGCTACGACCTCACGGACATATCGCAATATACCAAGCCGTTTGACACAGCGACTTTCAGGGTATTGAAAAAAGCGCTACCGGGACCGTTTACCTTCATTTTCAATGCCAGCGGCCAGGTGCCCAAACTATTGAGCTCGAAGAAGAAAACGGTGGGTATCCGCGTACCGGATAACCTCATCGCCCGCGAAATTGTACATGAATTGGGTAATCCCATCGTATCGGCATCCATTCACGATGAAGACGAAATCGTGGAGTACGCCACCGACCCGGAACTCATTTACGAAAAGTTCGGCGATCTGGTCGACATCGTCGTCGATGGCGGATACGGCGGTAACGTTGCCTCAACCGTGGTAGACACCACGTCAGGCGACTTCGAAATCATCCGTGAAGGCAAGGGAGACATCAGCCTTTTCATGTAATAATCAATAACCGATTTTTAACGAATAACTATTCCGAGATGCGCAAACAGATCAAGCAATTTTTTGAAGCCGACTCCGCAAGCGGTATTACCCTATTGGTATTTTTGATTATCTCATTGGTTATCGCCAACTCTCCCTGGGGGCCGGGGTTTGAATCGCTGCTTGAACGCCAAATCGGTTTCGAAACACCGCAGGTTCACCTTAAGTACCCTATACTTCTCTGGATCAACGACGGGCTGATGGCCGTTTTTTTCCTGATGGTGGGCATTGAGATCAAGCAGGAACTGGCCCATGGCCAGCTGTCGTCGGCAAAAAAAGCTTCACTCCCCATATTTGCCGCCCTGGGCGGTATGCTCGTTCCTGCAGGTATTTATGCCTTATTCAATGCCGGCACGGAGACTGCCCACGGCTGGGGTATCCCCATGGCTACCGACATTGCATTTGCCATCGGCATATTATCTTTATTGGGCAAACGGGTACCAATCGCTTTGAAAGTGTTCCTAACCGCGCTGGCTATCGTCGACGACCTCGGTGCCATCCTCGTCATCGCCATATTTTACACCACGGAGCTTCACAGCACCTACCTGCTTTACGCACTCGGTATATTCGTCGTCATGATGTTTTTGAACCGTCTCGGCTTCAAATCGATATGGATTTATCTCATTCCCGGCATCTTCATGTGGTATTTCATCCATCACTCGGGTATCCACGCCACCATTGCTGGTGTGCTCACCGCCATGACCATCCCCATCAAGGGCAGGAAGGGCGCTCACTCACCTATCCAGACCGTAGAGCACGCCATCGCCACACCGGTAAATTTCATCATTATGCCCCTGTTCGCATTGGCCAATACCAACATCAGGTTCGAGAGCGGGATGATGGAAGGCCTGGCCAGCCCGTTGGGCATGGGTATCATTGCCGGCCTTTTCATTGGCAAGCCGGTCGGTATCACCTTGTTGTCGTGGGTATCGGTCAAGCTGGGGCTGAGCGAACTGCCCAAAGGCACCAAATGGTTCCAGGTACTGGCCATGGGGCTGATGGGCGGCATCGGGTTCACCATGTCCATATTCATCGCCCTGCTATCCTTTAGTGATGCCTATCACCAAACGGAAGCCAAATTCGCCATCCTTATTGCCTCAGCCCTTTCTGGCATCATCGGATACCTCATCCTGAGAAACATCGGGAAAAAATTTGTTTAAAACTGGAACGGGCAATTTTTGTCTTTGCAAAAACTGCCCGTTCCACACCCGGTTATATTTTGTTTTAATAGGTTACTGTTAGATTTGCCACCCAACACAACAAAAATAATACATTTATGCTTCGGCGTATGTTAACGAATGCCCAATGAAATGTTAATGAAAGTCAAACGGACCGTCATGTCGCGTTTATTCTTCTTGATTTCATTGCTATATTCGTATAGCGGTTAATCAGAACATACATGCGATATTCGTTGAAAACACACAAAGGTATTTCGCTGGGGGGGCTCATTTTATTGATTTCCGTCGTACTTTATCTTACCTTCAACACCTTCAAACTGAAGGATGAGCAGTATCAGGCCGTAGAAAAAACCCTTATCAACGATCGCTACACAAAAAGCATCCGGAACGACAAAGTATTCCCCGGCGGCGTCGCCATTATCGATCGTTACCTGATGAACAACATCCATGCATTGGAAGCTGCCTATCAACGTGGACCGGCATTCTTTGCGCACGAAAAAGACCTCGTACTGGATAGCATGTTCCTTGCCCTGCGTCAAGGAAATACCATGGATAGCCTCTTTTCGGCCATCAAAGTAGAATACCAACTGGAGGAAGATCTTGAGTATCTGGTAACCATCAGCGCTGTCCAACTGGTTTTCAAAAACATGACGTTAATTAGTGCCTATCATGCCAGTAACCCGCCCGCTTTCCTGCCGGATAGCCTGAACACACCTGTCGGCGTACGTCTCGGCGGGGCGCTTAAAACCCCGCTATCGCAAAATGAAATCACCCGCATCACCGTCAGCAACGCCGAAGACTATAATTATTGGATGACGTTTACCCTGCATGCCGACCACCGGAACCGCACATGGCGAATCATGAAACTGATGATGCCCACGCTCATGATTGCCCTGTTCGCCATCGGTTGTGTAGTGTCTATTTACTACGTTACTTACCGGAACTGGCTCCGTCAGAAAAAACTGGCCGAGATGAAGTCGGAATTCGTCAACAACATCACTCACGAGTTCAACACGCCGCTCTCTACCATCATCGTGGCAAACAAGAACATGCAAAACGACAACATCCTGGCCAATGCAGAGAATATCAAGCCCCTCACCAAAATCATTGAGCGGCAATCACTTCGCCTGCAGAAGCTGTTTGACCAGGTGATGGATATCACCACCATGGATAACACGACCTTGCAAAAAGAACCACACGAACTCAACCAGCTGATTAGCGAAATCATTGCCGATTACAACGTAAAGCTATCCGTCCAAAACACGGCCGTGGTGCTGCAGACGGTACCGCTTCCCCTTCATGTTGAACTCAATAAGTTTTTTTTCATCACGATGTTGCTCAACCTGTTTGACAATGCCATCAAATATAACAACAGCAAACAGAAACGGATTGCTGTAGACACCGTCCTTACGGGAAATACCATCGAACTGCGGATATCTGACAACGGCACAGGCATTCCGGATAAGGAAATAGCGCATGTTTTCGAGAAGTTCTACCGCTTCCAGCAACAGGGTGCCCAGCATGTCTCCGGATTGGGTTTAGGTCTTTACTATACCTACCAATGCATCAAAAGCCACGGATGGACCTTATCCGTGGAAAGCAAAGAACACACGGGGAGCCGGTTCACCATCCACATCCCTTATAAAAGTTAGCACACGAATGAATCCGAAATTACTATACGTAGAAGACGAGTTAGACCTGGGCAATGTAACCAAACAATACCTGGAGGCGATGAATTTTAACGTGACCTGGTGTGTGGATGGAAAAAGCGCCTACCAGGAATACCTCCTAGGAGAACCACCTTACAGTCTGGTCATCATCGACATCCAGCTGCTCGATTTCAACGGCTTTGAACTGGCGCGCAAAATCGTAACGCACGATAAAAATGCATACTTCTTATTCCTTACCGCGCGCAAGGAAAAAAAGGATCGGTTACTTGGGCTGGATATGGGGGCAATGGACTACATCACCAAGCCTTTTGATATCGATGAGCTGGTGCTGCGCATCCGTAACATCGTAAGGCGCAAGCACATTGTCGTTGAAGCCGCACCAATTACAGACGTTATCCAGATTGGCAACATCTCCCTGAATAAGGAAGCCCTGAGTGTTTCGGTAGACGGCCACGTCAGAACCACGGTTACCATGCGCGAGGCCGAGTTGCTGGAATACCTGTATAACCACCGGAATACGATTGTAAAACGTGAAGACTTATTGATTCGGTTTTGGGGCGAAAACGACTATTTCAAGGGGCGTAGCCTGGATGTGTTCATATCCCGTCTCCGCAAGCTATTACAGCATTCGTCTTCGGGCGTACGGATAGAAAACAGTTACGGGGTAGGCTTCATCCTCTCGGTTCCGCCCTCAGAGTAACACGAGGTCCTCAATGACCACATGCCCTACGTGTTCGTTGAGCCGACCTATGATTTGCGATCGCATCAGCACCAGTTCGTTTTTGATGACCGAAGATTCGACCTTTACAAAAAGCTTCTTATCGCGGATATACAGTTGTTTGGTACGATTTGCGATCGCTTTCCCCATCAGCTCGGGCCATGCCGAAGTCAGGGCGGTCTCATCAAACTTACGCCGTAGCTTATACACCTCAAGCATCTTCTCGATGGCTTCCTTGATGGTCATGTCATCACCCCTACCCATGCTGTTCCAATTGATGTGCTGCACCGCTGTCGATTTCAAAAATACGCACGTCCCGGTTTATCTCTTCAAAGATACGTTTTATCCGCATGGAATCCGTGTCGGTCAAAAATATCTGGCCAAAATCATCTGCAGAAACCATTTGCATCAGCTTCCGCGTCCGTTGGTCGTCCAGCTTATCGAAGATATCATCCAGCAACAGCAACGGCTTGAACCCTTTCCGGCGATGCAAAAAACTATACTGTGCCAGCTTCAACGCAACAAGAAATGATTTTTGCTGCCCCTGCGACCCGAATTTTTTGAGCGGCATGTCGCCATGGATGGTAAAGAGCAGATCGTCTTTATGGATGCCCGCGCTAGTTCGCTCCAACAGACGGTCGCGATCCAGGCGTTGCGCCAGCAGCGTAGCAAACGAACCTCGCATCAGTTGCGACTCGTATACCAGCGATACCGTTTCTGCCGTTTCGGTAAGGAACCGGTAGTGGTTGTCAAATTCGGGGATAAATTCGGCCATAAATGCCTGGCGCTTTTCAAAAATGGGCACGCCCAGTTCGACCAGCTGCATATCGAGCACCTCCAGCAGGCTGTTGTCAAGTTTACCGCTCTTCGCGGCTTGCTTCAATAAGCTGTTGCGCTGCATGAGGCATTTATTATAGGCAATCACCCCATCAAGGTAAGCGAGGTCCGTCTGCGAAATCACATTATCTACAAAGCGGCGGCGTTCTTCGCTGCCGTCGCTCACAATGGCCGAATCGCTGGGCGATATCATCACCAGCGGAAACAAGCCGATGTGGTCGGCCAATCGCGTATATGCCTTCTTATTCTTTTTGAATTGCTTTTTCTGGTTGCGTTTCAGGCTACAGGCAACCGTATCGGGCTGGCCTTCTTTATCAAATTCGCCCTGAACCATAAACCAGTCGGCCTCCCGCCGGATTTGCTGCGAGTCGATTGGGTTAAAAAAACTTTTGCACAGCGATAGGTAATGGATAGCATCCAGCAGATTGGTTTTGCCGGCACCATTCGAACCGGTAAACGCGTTCACCTCCGGTGCGAAGTGCAGCGTGGCCTCGGCATAATTCTTAAAATTAAGGACAGCTAGTTGTTTCAGCCACATACCGGCAGCTATTCAGCAGGCGATTTGATTTCTTCGAAGTCTACAAATTCCCCGGCGCTTTTAGCGCCGTTTTTTGGTTTGTCTTGCGGCGGCATATAGTCTATGCGTACCTTGCCATCCGGCTGCCGCCGTTCATGGGTGTTGGTACCACGGAACGTTGTATTTCTATGCTGGTATTGCTGTTGGGCGTTGCCCATTACTTTCTCTGCCATTTTGCGCATTGCCCATGGGAAAAGGAGCCGCGCGACCACACGTACCAACCAAAGGACGGCTATTGTGATGAATAAAAATTTCAATAATCCCATATTGATACAAACTTAGGTAAAAATGGATTTAGATGCAAGTTTGTCACTATTGATTTACGACGCGGTTTTACCGTCTTTGTTACGAGCATCTATCGAATCTTGGGATCATGAGTTTGCCGAAGTACCGATAAATAAGTTTCTTACCTACCACCGCACGATTAGCAATATTGTTGACACCCAATTTGGTGTATCGAGACTTTTTATATATTTTGGCTGAAATCATTATAAACGGCTTGTAAAGTCTCATTTAAATATGGAAAGAAAAGCCATTATACATCATATTTACTTAGTTGCCCTGTTGGGGGTGTTTTCACTTACATCGTGCGAAAAGGAAAGAAACGACGTTAGTGAAAAGCGGGTCAAGAAAGAATCGATGGTTGATATCGGTGCAAGGTTTCCCGAACTGCGGGATAGCCGGAATGATACGGTCTATGTAGCGCTTTATCCCAGTGCGATGCTTTATCTTATCGACAAAGGGCTGGTACAGAGCCAAGCCAATATCGATGCGATAAAGAAGGCGATGAGCCAGCAGCTTCCCATCGTCCGGGTAAAGGTGTATGAGGGCAATCCGTGCGAAATAGCAGAAGTTTATCCGCCAACGGAAGAGGACATCGCGCGATATAAGGAATCGCTGCAAGAATAGAACAAGTAATTGACAATTATTAACGATGAGTAGCAGATTATATCGGTTTAATTGGGCAGCCTTGTTCTTTATTGTGTTGGCACTAGGCTGCCAAAAGACGGAAGAGGAAGACCTATGTGCCGGCTTTATGAGCGAAGGCCCGCTGAGTCAAATCGGGGTGATTCTCGTGGACAAAGAAACAGGCGAATCGCTGATAACGACCAATAACCCGGAAACTTTAGGCCTCTCTGTGACCAATGCGTATACGGGTGAACCTTATACGTATTGGGATATTCTTTACCACCCCGAAAACCCCACCACGCTAAATGGGGTTGTACGGCTATCCGGTGTCCCTAACACGGAAGGTGATCATTCTTATCACATCCAATCGGACGATTTCGAATTAATCACGTTCTCTTACACCGTTAAAAAAACAGCGAATAATTCGGGTTCCCCTTGTCGTCCACCATATTACCTCCATATTACTGACGTCCGTATCGACGACCGCCCATTCGACGTATTTGAGCATGAAAACGGAACCGTTATGCCCAATGTCGTTGTGGTAAAGCTATAACCTGCATCATACTGGGCTTTGGGGATTTAGCATCGTTAGTTCCAATTCGGCCTATCGGTAGTGGCTCTCGTTGTTTTCATAGAAAATCAGCGAATATTCAGTATGTTTGTACTTAACAGCCAACAAAGGAGGTACCCATGATATCAGAAGCGAGAAAATTACATGTAATCGAAGAAGTGCTGAAAATCAAAAGTGAAGATACGTTGTCAGCCCTCGAAGATTTTTTACGTAAGGCAAAGGTTAAAAGTAATTCGATCCCGAAGAAAGAGTCGGCTTTCGCAGAGTTTTCGGGCATATGGTCTAAAGAAGAAGCGGAAGAGGTAGAGCGGGCAATCGAAGAAGGATGCGAAACCATACATCCGGATGACTGGAAGTAGTGACATTATACTTGACACCAATATCGTTATTGAACTGTTTAAAGGCAATCCCGATATTATTAAACAACTGGGAGATTTACCGCTAGTTAAGGTTTCTAATGTGGTTTTAGGGGAATTGTTGCTTGGAGCTTATCGGTCATCCAATACAAACAAACACCTATCGCAAATTAATGGCTTTTTAAAGAAATGCGAGCTCATTGGTACGGACGCAAACACAGCTGATACTTATGCCGTGTTAAAAACAGCGTTGCTAAACAAGGGCAAACCAATACCTGAGAACGACATTTGGATTGCCGCGATAGCGAAACAACACAAATTGACATTGATAACCCGTGACGTACATTTCGGAGCGGTTAACGGGCTTAAAATTGAAAAATGGTGAGTTACGGCCAATCGTCATCATCAAGATAAACCGGTCATGACGCAGACTGCGGGGATTATCCTTTCGCCTTAAGAATAGCCTGCTCCAGTTCCACCTGGCGTTGCGTACCGATAATATACAGCAAGCCATCGCGATCGGTAAGCCATATCGCATCCTTGCCACCCGCATAAAATTTGATACGCCCCTTCTGGTGCAGATTATACACCGAATTGTTGATAAAAAACTTGCTGTAAGGCTTACGCTCCACGTTCACAATGCTGTTGAGATCTATCTTCACCAGGCGGGTCGTCCACAAGCCACTCAGCTTCACACAGCGGTCTTCCACCGTAATGCGGTACTGTAACATATACATCATCACAATCGAAACGAACAGGATAGCGATACCCACCACGAGGAACAACTGGCTCTCGCTTTCTCGTTCAATATTGATGTAATAGGCGGTGAAACAGAACAACGCCAGCACCAGCCGCACGCTTAGCCAGCCGCGATCGCGCCCCAGGTACTGGTTTTCCACGTAAATCGGTTTTTCCTCCATGGTATTAAAGACATGCTAATGTAAACACTTTTTTCGTTTTGGCCGTAATTTTATAGCGATTGTCTATGCGGTAAGGGACCACCCAGATGATATCGCCATTGCCATTGACCACCACGGGCACCTGTCGCTTGCGGTGTACGGGGATTTTGAGCGACACGAAGAAGTCACTCAGCTTCTTGCTCCCATTCATCCCCAGCGGGTGAAACGCATCTGCGGCTCGCCAGGAGCGAATCTGGAGGGGAAAGACCATTCGATCGGCATCGAATTGCGCTATACTGGCGTCTGCTTGCACTGTGGTGTCGACCGACCACGCCGACCCGAAACTGCACCCGCCCCAGCTGACCGTTTCGCCGGTTTCATGGATGGTCGCCACCTCCTTGGCCATCGGCTCGTTTCGCTTCATGATCACGGTTTGGCGATCGACATACAGGAGGTACGACGGCGAGAAAAATTGCTTGCCCGAAGTACCCGACAACGCGCCAGCCAAATCGGCCAGTACGGCTTCGGTAAATCCATAAGGGCTGAACAGCTCATACAGCAGAAACAGCTGCGGGTCGAGTGCTGTCAGTCCGGTGATGGGTATATGCCACTCCTCCGCTCCCCCGGTTTGTTTCGGCACGAATAGCCGGCCACGCAGTTCCGCCACATAACGTTGTAACACGGCATAAGCATCCGTAAAATGGGCGATGTTTGCGGCCATTGTCCGTTCAAGTGCCGGGTTCAGCTCCTTCAGTTTGGGGACAACCTCCAGCCGGATTTTATTGCGTGCGTATTTGGTGGAAAAGTTAGATGCATCGTCGCGGTATGCCAATTCCTGCCGCCCCACCTCAGCTTCCACTTCGGCAGCAGTGAGGAACAGCAGTGGGCGGATGATGTGACCGCGCTTCGGCTGGATGCCGCGGAGACCACCCAGCCCTGTACCCCGCACCAAGTTAAGTAACAGGGTTTCGAGGTGGTCATTCCGGTGTTGTGCTACCGCGATGTAATTGTAACCCTGTGAGGCACGGATGGTTTCCAGCCATTCGTAGCGCAGATCGCGCGCTGCCATCTGGATGGAAATGCCGTGCGCTTGCGCATGCCTCTCCGTATCGAACGTGGTGGTGTAGAACGGCACCTCCAACTGCCGGGCGAGGCCATTTACCAGTGCCTCATCGGCATCCGCTTCAGCGCCGCGCAACTGAAAATTGCAATGGGCGATGCCGATGGCGTAGCCGGCACTGGCAAAAAGATGGGCCATCAGCACGGAGTCCTT
>Ga0182739_1002580_pt1 | contig 16810 bp, 13 predicted proteins | sample eDN5th30CBELigBY_FD_128873 | JGI IMG/M metagenome (GOLD analysis project Ga0182739, IMG submission 128873) | Enriched backyard soil microbial communities from Emeryville, California, USA - eDNA 5th pass 30_C BE-Lig BY (version 2) (version 2) | ecosystem: Environmental > Terrestrial > Soil >... | reverse complement strand
GTAGTCGCATCGCAAGCGGCTCCTGCTACACCCGGTTTTTCCTTTTGTGGGCTACGAGCGATAATGGCTATACGTACGGCACGAATTCTGGCCATGCGCTCTTTATTTAAATTTTGCCAATCGCTACCAGAAGCATTTACCCAGCGCGTAATGGTAGTAGAATTAGCATCGGCGATCCCATACTGAGCTTGTAATTCTATAATATTATCGGCCACCGCCTCGGTAGTCCCCGTTAACCTATCCACGACTTCTAAAACCCCGTTATTCACTTGCCAAGTTAACCAATGCAAACGCTGCACATTAATAGCATACCCCCCATTTTGATAGGCAGGCGCGTTAGTAAAAGCAGCCGCGGGATTGGCGGGATTATAAGGTGAGGCATTGGTATGCAAGATCTCGGTACTATTACCATTATCATTCATACCGGTGGCCGCTATTAAAGTGCAGGGCTGATTAGAGTCGGCTCCTGCTAATAAAACTTGATTGCTGACAAACTCCTTGGCACTTGCATTCACTACCACCGGGGCACCGGGCGAGTTCATACTGCTAATGATTTTCGCTGGGGCGCCGCTATAAATGGATTCGCCATATAAAATAGTTATCTTATCGGGATTATCTAAACCTTCTTCGATACTAATAGGTGGTATAATCATATTATTGGCTTTTACTGCTCCGTTGTAATAGATATTGAATTGTCCACAGTAAATTGACTGATTAGCCATTAAACCTAGTCCCGCATTTTTTACATCATAGCCTATTAAATATAGACCACTAATAGCATTGGCAAAGGCACTATTACCACTGACCGCAGTACGTTTACTGGCTTCAAAAAAGACCAAGGAGGCATAGACCGTCATTAGCACTAATGAGCTAATAAAAAGCCCTATTAAGATATCAACCAAGCCTACGCCTGCTTGTAAATAGTTTATAGTGCATTTTTTACTCATTCTTTTAGCTTCCTAAACGAGTTATTAAGGTATAACTATGCGGTTGTATATCCTGCGGTCTCTGCCAAAATAATGAAATGGTGAAATCTCGATTGGCATTTAAGACTACTTGAGGGGGATTATTAGTAGCCGCAGGCAGCATTTTGGTTACTTCCGTTACCCAACTTTTGGTATAATTTTGCGCCGTTAGATTACCACAATTTTGTTGAGTATTAACCGGTACGGTATAACATGCGGCATTGGCTGCATCGGCTATAGCTACGCTTACTAATTCATTAGCCGAAACACTGGCTAACATGCGAAAACGGGCGTCTTGATTACGTGCATAAAGACTGGCTTGCATACCCGCTAAAGCCAAAATACCTAGGCTAAAAATAAACATGGCTATTAAGGCTTCAATAGAAGCGATACCGCTTTGTTTTTGCATAATATTACCTAACAACTTCTGGGATCTGCACTGGCTAAATTGGGATCACAGAGTTTAATTTGTCCTGCCGTAGAAATCGTAATCCGCAAACAACGGGCCTTACCCCCTTGATTCATACAATCGGCACTATTTTGCGAATTAATATCCGCCATATAAACTCCTCCATCGATCAACCGGCCTTGACTATTAAACCCTATGCTATTACTCGATGCGTTAATAGCCAGTTTAGTCTGAGATGACTCCGCAGCCCGCTCTAATATCCGAGTTGTCGGCTCGTTACTACTAGCGGGAATATCAATGGTCCAACCGGTATCGGCCAAAACCAAATTGACCCTGGCATTGCGTTTTATGGCTTCATTTTTAGCTTGTTGTAAGGAGGCCTGGAATTCATCGGCCAAACTGCGAATTTGATTGTTACGAATATAATCGGTAAAAGCAGGTATGGTTATTATCAACACGAGGGCTACTATCACTAAGCTTATCATCAATTCTATGATGGTGATTCCTTGCTGGCCTCTCATTTTAACATCCTCCCGCTTGCGTTAACCAACACGCTTTGGGTAAATTGGCTGCGTTAGGAAAAACCGAGGTACTTCTGGTTCCCGATTGATCAATAGTATAACTATAGCCCGATAAATTATCGGTGCCATTAGCAGAAGCCGTTATTAAATAACCTTGTCCACTATTGGTTAGCTGACATTGATAATTAAAATGTTTGGTAGCCGGCAGGGTTAGAACACAAGCATTAGCGCTATTGGCATAGCTGCCAGCATCCTGATAGGCTTGTTCCATGCGGATATGATAAACAGCAAGTGCATCGAAGGCTTCGGTCAAACGCGCCTTGACTACATGTTCAAGATAGCTTGGCAAGGCAACGCCAGCTAAAATTCCCACTATTACCAGTACTACCATTAATTCAATTAACGAAAAACCATTTCTTTTCATTGCGCTCCACTCTCCAGATGCATCATAGTAAATCCCTTATCTGAAGTATAGCCAATAAATAAAACAATGCGGAAAATTTAAAATATTTATGAAAATCTCATTTTTGTTTTCGTGCATAAATCGACTCTATTTTCACTGGGCTTAAACAGCGTCGGGTAAATGACAGCAACTCTCTTCTTTAAATGATACGAATGTATAAACAATACCATTTATCCAAATAAATGATCGAGATAGCAGGGGTGGCAGCTGAGTTGGGTTCCCTTCTCGCCCGCACAAATGAGGACGAGAAGGGGGGAACTCGGCTGACAGGACCTCAGTCTATTAATATCATTTATTTGGATAAATGGTAGGCGGGCTGATTGGTAGTGTCTTGGCCGTTAACAACTTGCTATGATTGTGAGCTAAGCTTTGAGGCGGGGATGAACCTGGCTTAAACCGCCGTCTACCGCTAATACCTGGCCTGTGATCCAATCGTTAGCCGGGTCTAGGAAAAACAAAATGGCTCTTGCAATATCAGCAGGTGTGCCTATTCTGCCTAAGGCATGCATTGCTTCTGACACCTTAAAACTAGTTGGATTATTAACCAAACTTTGAGTTAAAGGTGTTGCAGTTAAACCGGGGGCAACTGTATTAAACCGCAGTTTGTTAAACGCATAGGTAGCTGCCGCCGAATAAGTCAAACCAATGATGCCTGCTTTAGCACAGGCTATCGCCTCATGGTTAGCAAAACCAGATAAGGCGGCAGCGGACGATATTAACACCACTGAGCCTCCGGTTTTTGCCAGGGTTTTGCCAGCAGCATGCACGGTGGCAAAAGCCGTGGTTAATGAAGCGTCAATAGTAGCTTGGTACTGCGCCTGGGTCGTTAAATGAGCAGATTTAAGTAATAATGATCCTGCACAATTCACTACGCCATCTAACTTGCCAAATAATGCAATGGCTTGTTCAAAAACAGCTGCTACAGCAGCAAAGTCGGTAGCATCTAGTATGGCATAGCCAGCCTGATATTTTTCAGCCAAGGGTCTTATCTTATCTTCGCTGCGACCGGTTAAGAACACCTGATGACCCTTTGTAGTAAGCGTTTCTGTCAGAGCCTGGCCAATGCCGCTAGCCGCGGCAATAATAAGATAATTTGCCATGGTTGTTCCTCGTAAATGAAGTTAAACACGGACATAAATAAATATTATATTAAACAGAATAGCAATTACAGCATTTAAAGATAAAGGCTGGGTCTATATGGCTTTAGTTTCCTTTAGGCTTTCTATTATTTTCAGCACGAATCGCTGTTTATTAGCCAATTTAATGTTAAGATGTGGCCTATTTCATCCTGCTTACGCTTAGCTTATGTCAGTTTACATTTTGCAAGTTGCGGTTCCCTCTCCATTACGTAAATGTTTAGCCTATTTGCCACCCCAAAATTGCACCATGGCGCAATTAATTCCGGGAGTCAGAATCCAGATCCCTTTACGTAATAAACAAGTAGTCGGTGTCTTAGTGGCTCTTACCCAGCAAATCGATTACGCTCTCGATAAACTTAAATTGGCCACCGCCATTATCGATGATAGACCGATTCTTCCCTTGAGTCTTCTGCAGTTGCTCAACTGGGGCAGCGTTTATTATCAATGGCCTATTGGAGATGCTTTTAGCACTGCCCTGCCCGCGCTCCTGCGCCAGGGAAAACCCGCAAGCTTAGCTATCAATACCCATTGGCAGCTTACCGAATTAGGCTGGCAAATAAAGCCAGAAGAATTATCCCGAGCGCCTCTTCAGGCTAAAGTCTTAAAATTACTACGCGAACAACCCGACGGTCTTACTAAAGCGGTGCTATATCAAGCCGAGATCCGCTCTCCTATTCTTCATAACCTGCTAAGTAAAAATTGGATAAAAGAAGTCTCGATAAAAGCTAATCCTATAAACCAGCAGGCCATAGCTAAACAAGAAAAATTAGAGTTAAATCCCGCTCAGCAACAAGCAGTAGCTGAAATTATCACTCAACTAAAACAAGCTAAAACCTTTTTATTAGATGGGGTAACAGGTAGCGGTAAAACCGAGGTTTATTTACAAGTAATAGAAGAAGTTATCAAACAAGGTCAACAAGCCCTAATTCTGGTGCCAGAAATTAATTTAACTCCCCAAACGGTTAAACGTTTCCAAGCGCGTTTTAATACCGAAATCGTGGTTTTGCATTCGAATTTAACCGATAATCAACGTTTAACGGCTTGGTTGCAAGCCCAAACAGGCGCTGCTGCTATAGTGATAGGCACCCGCTCTGCGATTTTTACTCCCTTAGCAAAACCCGGCATTATCATTGTTGATGAAGAGCATGACGCCTCATTTAAACAACAAGATAGCTTCCGCTATTGTGCTAGAGATTTAGCCGTTATGCGTGGTAAATTAGAAAATATTCCCGTGGTACTAGGCTCGGCTACACCTTGCTTAGAAAGTTTAAATAATGCGCTAACAGGCCGTTATCAGCATCTCACACTGGCGGAACGAGCCGGCAACGCAAAACCGCCTACCTTTCGTACCCTTGATTTGCGAGGGCAAGTGATGCAAGAAGGGCTTTCTGGCAAATTGCTAACGGTGATGGAAAAACATTTACAAGCAGGTAATCAGGTTTTGGTTTTTTTAAACCGCCGGGGTTATGCGCCGGTTTTAATTTGTCATCAATGCGGTTGGATCGCCGGTTGTAACCATTGCAGTGCCCACTTAACCTTACATCAAAAATTTTTACAATGTCATCATTGCGCTAGCCAACAGCCTATTCATAAACAATGTCCAAGCTGCCAACAAACCCACTTAATACCCGTTGGCGTTGGCACTCAACGGATAGAAAAAGTCTTAGAAGCTCGCTTTCCAGAAGCCGGTGTGCTGCGAATCGATAGAGATAGCACCAGGCGCAAACATGCCATGGAAACCATTTTGCAGCAAATTAATAGCAAACAAAAACGTATTTTAATTGGTACTCAAATGTTGGCTAAGGGCCATCATTTTCCTCATGTAACCTTGGTAGCCATTTTAGATACCGATGCGGGCTTATTCAGCAGTGATTTTCGAGCCAGTGAACACTTGGCTCAATTACTGATGCAGGTAGCAGGTCGCGCCGGCCGGGCAGAGAAATCCGGCGAAGTCTTGCTGCAAACCTATCATCCGGAACATCCACTGTTACAAATTTTACTAACAACAGGTTATTTACCCTTTGCTAAACACGCCTTGCAAGAAAGGAAAATGGCCCAATTACCCCCTTTTAGCTATTTAGCCTTATTACGCGCCGAAGCCATGAACCAAGAGATAGTACAGCGTTTTATGCAGGAAATTTGTAATTTTGTGTTGCAACAACAGCTACCTATTCAGTTACAAGGTCCGGTAATAGCGCCATTAGAGCGCAAAGCCGGCCACTATCGCATGCAATTATTGTTTCATGCTCTACAACGTCAAACCTTAAATCAATCGCTAAAACAAATTATTAGCTATGTTGAACAACAAAAGTTAAGCAAAAAAATCCGCTGGTCGATTGATGTCGATCCGATTAATTTATTTTAATATTTGCTTGTAAATCCTCCATCCAATGCAATATTTTGGCCGGTCAGATGATTGCTAGCCGCTGAATTGAAAAGAATTTCAATCATATAAGAGCCTGCCCCTAAAATTATCGCTGGGTTGCAAAATTAGAAGAAGAGATAAGTATCCAATCGAAAGTTTTCAAGTTTTCAAAAGTGGCTATAGCTCTATGGGACCCCAACACCCGCAGCTTAAGCAAGGACGATGGGATGACTTAAATGACAGGCCCTATGCTTTTAACCTGAAAGCGTAGGGTAAAATACTTAAAAAATATGATTTTCTTGCATTAAAACCAAAATCCCTTTAATATTAATTATCTTATTGATAATAATACTCTATGCCGATAGCAAGTACTCATGATAAAAATTGCTAGTCAAACGGTATTTTAGCTAAATCTTACTCGTAAAGGGGAAAACTCATGTTACGTTATATTTTTTGGCTCAGTTTATTGATAAGTGGTAATGGACAAGCCAGCGAATGTGCTTTATTTATGACCGTCAACAACTACACAACTCAAAAGGCCGTTTTAATAGCGGCGCCCTCTACTATGCATAATTTAGTGGGTGAGGAAATTCTAGTCCCAGGTGAGGTATTCATAGCCAAATTTGATCGCCCCGAGCATATCAAACCTTATTTAGTCTATCGGTTAAAAAATCAACAAACCCAAGGCCAGTGCTATTTGCAGGCACAAAGCTACCATCCTAAAATAAGCTGCACAGGCCCTTTTCGGGTGGAATCCATCTATCTGGGTGAAAATAGTTACGAATTTAGTTTATACGATAATCCCGCTGCCAAATCTGGATTATAAGCTCAGAATGCAGCGGCTTAGTCACAAAAATAGCTACTAGGATTATAAAATTAAACTGAGGTTTAGATAAGAAAATCCCATAGGTTTATAAATATCTCCTAATTTTCCGGCCTTAGCGAGCGCTCTGGCGGATAAAAAAATAATTTTATCCGCCAGAAAAATAGTGAAATGGAAAAACCGATTAGAGTCTGTTATTAACAACCATTGACTCTAATAATGGTTGGCTTTCTTCCGTGTGCAACTGAGGTTTTGGTTCTCCTGGCCTAAAGAACCCCCCATTCTTAACGTTGTAGCACAGCTTCTTACCAGTATCTAATAGCATATCTGCAGAAGGCGCGATATTAGCCGATCCTAAACCTAGGGCAAATTTTAATATAGCACCACTCCAGGTCATTTCCTGGCGGCTACGATATAAATTAGCGGAGAAACCCAGCGTAGGGATGATTGCTAAAAAGACTAACATTTCCTGGGAGGAAATATAACTACGCTGCCATCTTTGTTCCCTATACTGTGTATAAATATATTTTTTACGCTCTACTTCGGTATCGATTTTCGGCATAGTAAAATTCGGTCTAGATGAAGTCGTAGATGTGGATGTGGGCTTGGGTGCCATGATACTAGCTAATTGTCTGTTGGCATCGAAGTGCCCGCCTATCCTGATACTGGAATCAGTTGGTGTAGGTACTATGCTACTAGCTAATTGTTTGTTGGGCTCGAAGTACTGACGTACACCGATAATGGAATTAGCTAAAATCTCATCACATGCGGAATTGATGGGCGTAGCCTGGTAAAATTTAGCACCATAACGAATAAAGCTTTTGCCTTTCATATCCTCAACTTTATCCATTGCAATATCTGCATGTTGATAGGCATCCTCCGCAGAAAGGTGTATACCATTTATAGCAAAGGTTAACTGCTTAATACTACTTCTAACTTCACTTTTGTTGCCTAGATTAAAATGATCACTATCTTTTGCTGAATAAAAGGTTAAGGTAGTTTTAGGATTGGTTACCACAAGGCGAGTGCTATCAATTGCTCCAAAAAATGCCCCACTTTCGCTATCGGCATAGAAAATATTACAGGAAACAACGTTAGGAGGTAAGGTTTGTTCCTCAACATCAAGTTCATGCATAGGGCCTGGTACCGGATCGGTAAGCGTTAAATGAATTTTAATAGCATTACCGAATTTTTGATAAATTTTATTCGCTAAATCTATACAATTAACCGCACCGCGGCTATGGCCCGTTAAATGCACTACTTCAGGTAGTAAGTCATCTTGTTTTAATGCTGCTAAAGTATGAATTGCTCGCAGAGTGTTGTTTCTCTTGCCCGCCCCAGCCACTACACCGCTAGCCATAGCCAAATTATCATTGATAACCCCTAATCCATCCATATCGGACCTGCTAGTTCCGAAAATAAAATTCCTCAATCTTTCTTTTACACTTAATTTTTTATCTTCCAGTGTATAAGTATTGGCCATAACAGGAGGTAGATAATCTTCGTCTGAGACACCCCCCACTCCCTCAAAATAAATAATTGCAGTGGAATTACGAGTTTGATCTTCTAAGGTTCTTAAAGCAATATTAGTAGCTAGACCCGTGTTTTTATTACAGCCAGTACCAGGAATATGTATATTCAGCACCATCTTTTGATTAGCTTGCTTTTTTCTACCTAATTTAGCCGCTAAATTATGATAATTTTGACCTTTTTCAAAAACTGTCATTGATAATCCCCCCTTTAACTAGAGTTATATATTAACGCCTAATTATTAAGGAAATATTAACAAACCGAGTACAGAGGCTAATCAGAATAATTTTTTTCGGCAGGATGCTTAGCAAAGGGCAGCATTCTAATTAATACCTCATTTTTATCAAACCAATGGTGTTTTACCGCCGCTGCTATATGAATAATTAGGACCGCCGGAATAATCCAAGCCAAAATACCATGCAGCGTATTAAAATAATGGGCTAACTCTTTATTAACTTCAATTCCTGGCATCGCTAACAGCCAACTTCCTAGATGAGGAGGACGTCCCGCTGCTGTGGACATCATCCAACCGCTTAGCGGCATTACAATTAAAGCCAAATATAATAAATCATGCACGCCTCTAGCGGCTTTACGTTCCCATTTTGGCACCGCAGCAGGATAACCCGGTTGCACATTGATTAAACGCCAAACTAGGCGCAGTAACATCAGCACTAAAACCGCTAAACCAATTAATTTATGCACGTTATAAATTTGCATTTTTAAGGCTTTATCTTGAACATTACCCATAATAAAACCCACTATCAACAATCCAATGACGGCAAATGCCACCGTCCAGTGAAAAAATTTAGCGATAGAACCATAACGGGTAATCGTATTTTTCAATGTCATAAAAACTCCTAATTAATTTTTGCCGTTTGTCTAGGGTTTGTTTAACTTTGGGTTAATAACTTTTGAGCCAGCTCTTTTCCCAATTCTACACCCCATTGATCGAATGAATTAATATTCCAAATACTACCCTGTACAAATACTTTATGCTCATAGAGTGCCAATAAAGCCCCCAGTGCATAGGGCTCTATCTGTTGCATTTTGATTAAGGTACAAGGATTATTGCCTGGCTGATGACGATAAAGCGGTAATTCCTGTTCTTCTCTACCCTGAGTTAAGGCTTGAATTTGAGCTAGGGCATTGGCTACTAAAATTCGCTGAGCCTGTTTATCCTGTGCCAAAGTCTGTTCGGCTAGAATAAAATCTATAGCTACCCGTTCGGTACCTTGATGTAATAATTGCATAAAGGCATGTTGAGCTTCGATACCGCCTCCCCCCCAAATAATCGGTGCCGTATGATAATCCACCACTTGTCCCGCCAACGTCACTCGTTTGCCATTGCTTTCCATTTCTAACTGTTGCAAATAAGCTGGCAGTTGTTTTAATTGGCTGGCATAGGGAATAACCGCTAGCGTTGGAGTCTGCCAAAAATTAATTTGCCAAATACCTAATAAGCCTAATAAAACGGGTAAATTTTCCGCTAAAGGGGCCGAGCGAAAATGCTCATCCATAGCCGCGGCACCTGCCAGCAATCGCTGAAAATTATCCATACCAACGGCTAAAGCAATAGGCAGTCCTACCGCAGACCAGACAGAATAACGGCCGCCTACCCAATTCCAAAAGGGATAAATTTGCTGTTGGATTATCCCAAAGGCTTGAGCTTTTTCTGGTTTTGCGGTCACCGCAATAAAATGCTGAGCAATGGCTTTTTCACCCAAATTTTTACTTATCCAATGTCTAGCTTGACGCGCATTGTATAAGGTCTCATGAGTGGTAAACGATTTTGAGGTAACAATGAACAGGGTTCTTTCAGGTAATAACTTACTTAAAGTTTGCTCTAGTTCTAGGGGATCAATACTGGCTACAAAATGACAATTTATCGTTTTATTAGCAAAGGGAGCTAAGGCCTGCGTAACAAAACGAGGTCCTAAATCAGATCCCCCTATACCTAAATTAACGATATCGGTAATAGTTTGCCCGGTATAACCCTTATAGTCACCCGACCAAACCGCCTCAACCCATTGTCGCATTTGGACTAACACTTGTTTAATGGATGGCATGATATCTTGTCCATCCACCATCCAAGGGCGCTCCCCTGGATAACGCAAAGCCATATGTAAACATGGCTGTTGCTCGGTAACATTTAGTTTTTCACCCTTAAATAAAGCTTGAATACGTGCGGGCAAATCAATAGCAAGTGCCAATTCACACAACAAACTTAAGGTTTCTTGCGTCAATAATTGATTAGAGAAATTCAACGTTAGACCAACCGCCTCTTTAACAAAACACTGCCTACGCATCGGATCTTGAGCTAGCAAATCCCGCAGATGCGTGGTGGCGAGAGTTCGTTGATGTAAAACTAATTTATGCCATTCGGCACGCTGGCTAGTAAGCATTTCTCGAATCCTGTTTTAAGCGTTCGCGTAGTTTTTCATACCCAGCCTAGTTTTGCAAACCCCATCCCTTAAAAAACAATCAAGGTAAAGGCTATTATTTCCGCTGGCTGGCTTAAAATGATATAATAATGGTATTAGCCTTAATTCAAGTAGGTGTCATATGACATACTTGCAAGCGGCGATTTTTGATATGGATGGCGTAGTAACCGATACAGCCGAGTTACATTACAAGGCTTGGAAATTAACGTTTGATGAGTTTCTCGATAGCTATAGCCTCCAAAAACCCTTATCATTTCAAGCCTTTACCCAAGCAGATTACCTTTATTATGTCGATGGTATCCCTCGTTGTGACGGAGTAAAAAGTTTTTTAGCAAGCCGCCATATTAACTTAGCCGAAGGCTCCCCTCACGATGAGTTTGCGGCCTTTACTATTTATGGATTAAGCAACCGTAAGGATTTCTTATTTCAAGCCTTATTAAAACAACAAGGGGTAAAATGCTTTTCCTCCACTATTCAATTTATCAAGCAACTACGTCAGCAAAGTATAAAAACTGCCATTATCTCCTCTAGTAAAAATTGCCAAGCCTTGCTCAAGCAGGCAGGCATTGAAGCATTATTTGATACCCGCATTGATGGTAAAAGCTTAGAACAACTTAAAATTCCTGGAAAACCAAGGCCCGATATATTTCTAGCCGCCGCCGAAGCTCTGCAAATAGAACCTTATAATATTATGATAGTTGAAGATGCCTTGGCTGGCGTACAAGCCGGTTATGACGGGAAGTTTGGTTTAATAATTGGCATTGACAGACAAGGTTTAGGCAAAGAAATTTTTAGGGAGCATGGTGCCGATATTATCGTCACCGATTTAACCGAGCTTACGCTCGAGGGAATTAAACATTGGTTTGAATACCAGCTACAACCAGTATTTATAAATCCTGGGCAGCTTAATTTGAATTTGCTTAAGCAAATAACGGGTAAGCCATTAATTTTATTATTGGATTATGATGGCACCTTAACCCCTATTGTTGATCGCCCCGAACTTGCCATACTCGAACCTAGTATGCGAAATTGTTTAAGTCAGTTAAGCCGGCATTATCCACTAGCCGTTATTAGCGGTAGGGAACTCAATGATATCCAGCAAAAAATTGGTCTAGCTAATCTTTATTATGCCGGAAACCATGGACTAGAGATTGCAGGGCCTATGCTGAAGCATATTGAAGCCAGTAAATTTCTTACTGAAATAGCTCAAGTTTATCAGCAGCTTTTACCACAGTTAAAAAATATTCCCGGTATTTTAATTGAAAATAAAAGGTTTTCCTTATCGGTACACTATCGTTTGGTAGCCGACACCGATCTGAATTTAATCCTTCAGACGCTTAACCAAGTCTTAGCTGATCATCCCAATTTAAAGCGCCATGATGGTAAAAAAGTATTTGAGATAAGACCCCAGGTAAATTGGAATAAGGGTAAGGCCGTACATTGGTTGCTAACTAAACTACAACTGGCACAAAATGATAGCTTAACTATTTATATTGGCGATGATACCACGGATGAAGATGCTTTTCGTGCGATTAAAAAAGAGGGACTTGGTATTTTAGTTACCTCACATAAACAACCAACAGCCGCTCATTATTGTTTGCGAGATACCACAGAGGTTAAACAATTTTTAGAGTTTTTACTTCAAGAGGCTGATTTACATGAATCCCTGGGTACTTATCTTTAAAGATTTAGATTCCAGTCAAATAGGCTTAAGAGAGTCCCTATGTACCTTAGGAAATGGTTATTTTGCGACTCGAGGTGCGCTAGAAGAAGCTAGGGCGGACGCTACACATTATCCGGGTACTTATCTAGCGGGTGGTTATAACAAACTCTCCACCACTATAGCAGGACGTACCGTAATCCATGAAGATTTGGTTAACTTTCCCAATTGGCTGGGCATCCATTTTTACCCCCTAGATAGCCAACCCAACTGGCTAAGCTCTAGCAAACTACTTAAACATACACTAGCACTGAATATGTACCAAGGCCTATTAAAGCGTGTAAGCCATATTCTAGATGCCCAGGGACGAGAAACCCTTATCATTAGCCGGCGCATAGTTCATATGGGGAATCCTCATTTAGCCGCTATTGAGTATACTATCAAGCCGCTTAATTGGTCGGGTGAAATAAGCCTTATTTCCTCACTCGATGGTTCTGTCACTAACCAAGGAGTGGCCCGCTATAGCCAACTCAATGGCAAACATCTTGATATAGTAAACCTAACTCCATGGGCAGATGATTCTATTAGTTTATGCGTACAAACCAATCAATCTCATCTGCAAATGGCCTTCACCACTCGCACTCAAATTTTCTGCATGGGTAAATATTTAGCCATGTCTGCAAAAATACAAACCACCGCAGAGACGATTAGCCAAATTTTTAATTTTACTGTTTCGGCGGGTCAAACCGTTACCATAGAAAAAATTTTGGCTTTATATAGCTCTAGAGATTTCGCCATTAGCGAATGTCAAACCGAAGCCCAACTAGCCATTCAAGAAGCCGGGCGCTTTAATGATTTATTAAAAACTCATAGGTTAGCATGGAAACATTTATGGAATCATTGCGCTACAAATTTAATTAGCACCTCGCCTAGAGCCCCTATTCTAAGATTACATAGTTTTCATTTATTGCAAACTCTCTCTCCTCATGTCGTTGGCCTTGACATAGGCGCACCGGCACGCGGTTTACATGGAGAAGCTTATCGTGGACATATTTTTTGGGACGAATTATTTATTCAGCCCTTTTTCCTTCAGCATTTCCCAGCCATCTCACGTTCCTTATTGCTTTACCGTTACCGACGCTTAAATGCGGCTCGTCGCTTGGCTCAGCAAGCGGGTTATAAGGGTGCAATGTTTCCTTGGCAAAGTGCCAGTAATGGTGAGGAAGTGAGTCAGCAATGGCATTTAAATCCTCATTCCAACCTCTGGGGAGCCGATCATAGTGCTTTGCAAAGGCATGTCAATTCGGCTATTGCCTATAATATCTGGAACTATTATCAAAATACGCTGGATAAAGAATTTTTAACTGAGTATGGCGCCGAAATGCTGTTAGAAATCGCGCGTTTTTGGTCCAGTATAGCCTTATTCAATCCCACGCTTAGGCGCTATGAAATTAAAGGTGTCATGGGGCCCGATGAATACCATGAAGGCTATCCCCATGCTAATAAACCAGGCCTTAACAACAATGCTTATACCAATGTTATGGCAGTTTGGGTGATAGAACGAGCCCTGCAAACTCTGCAAATCTTATCTAGTAGACGGGCTAGCGAGTTAAAAGAATGGCTTCAGCTAACCGATCAAGAGCTAGCGGATTGGGAATCCATGATAAAAGCTATGTTTATTCCTTTTCACGATGGAGTTATTAGTCAGTTTCAAGGTTATGAACAGCTTAAGGAATTCGCTTGGCAGGCTTATCAAACTAAATATGGCAATATTGAGCGTCTCGATAGAATTTTGAAAAATGAAGGTGATTCACCCGATAATTACAAAATAGCCAAGCAAGCCGATGTAGTCATGTTATTTTACTTGCTGCCCGCCATGGAGCTACAAAGGTTATTTAAACAGTTAGGTTACAACTTAACTAAACCCATGATCCAAGGTACCATAGAATATTACTTAGCGCGCACCTCACATGGCTCAAGTCTAAGCAAGGCGGTGTTTTGCAAGGTAATAGCGCCTTACAAGCCGGAATTAGCCAAAGAACTTTATTTACAAACCTTATATAGCGATCGGTATGACTCTCAGCAAGGCACTACCCGAGAAGGAGTTCACTTAGGAGTTATGGCAACCACCCTTATTTAACCTAAGCTTGATATAATATCCTGAATAGCAAGAAGTCATATTATCTGCTCACAAACAGATACCTATCTAATACCTCATCTAAAATTTAACAAACTAACCCTTGGTGCAGAGTTTGCTTACACCGAGTTAAGGTTAACTTAATATTTTCTTAAGCTATATTTGGTATCATTTTGCTATAAACAAATTATTGCTTGAAATTTAATTTTTAAACTTAATACTGAAAGAGGAATTTATTATGAAATCTATCTTAAAATTACTACAACCGTCTACTCGTGAATCTGAATTCCTTGAATCAAAACAAGGTAAGGAAACCTATACTAAGGAAGAAAGCGGGCAAAACAAACCGCTTAAGGATATCTTTGGCCATATTACCAGTTTTTTACCACCGCATGAATTAGCAAAAACCGATAGCCTTTGCCAAGGTATTAAAGAGGCTAATGAGTATAATTGGAAAAAACATACAGAAACATATTTTGGTCAAAGTGTTAATGAAGGAGAGGCACGTAAAGCCTATTTCAATAATGCCAAAGAAACGACTTATTACGTTGTTGGAGAAGAGACAATTACTAAAAAACCATTTTATATGTTTTCAACGCGAGTACCTAATCCCGAGGAAAGCTTTCCAAAAACAGCTAGCATAAAGGTTTATCGTCAAAAAAACGCAGCTCAAATAGCTCAAAAAGAAAAACAAGCTGCTTTACAAAATGATTCAGACTATATTGCAAATGAAGGTTACTTTGCTCCTAAGTACTTCTTATTTGCAGTAAAAACCTCGAACCAAACACCCTGTAAATCAGATGAAGGAATAGAGATTCCACAAGAACATATTAAGCAAAAAACAATAAGCCTTAATTAACGTGAGTTCGATATAAGGAATAATGAAGCTCTTGAAAATGCGGCACCGTTATGATCTGATTAAGTTGTCAAACTAGCAATCAACATAAACGAGGTGCCGCATGGAAGATACTTTACTGCCGTTATTTTGTACTATCGACAATTTTTGCAAAGACTTCATGTCAGAATGGAACCAGCACTTATTATGCTGTGGTTTAAAGAAACGTTGCAAGCCTAGCCGATTAAGCATAAGTGAGATAATGACGTAGTTTATTCATTTTCACCGAATGCAGTTTAGGGATTTTAAGACGTATTATCTAGGCTATGTAAAACCCTGCCTCTCTCAAGCTTTTCCATGGCGTGTAAGTTATAACTGGTTTATCGAGTCTATATGCTGGAGGAGCTATCATGCCATGTCATCGCATTTATCAAGAATAAGCAGTAATCACATTCAATCTAAGATAAATGATACTAGTTTTGCCGATTACAATTGGGCGAGGAAGTGCCTGATCAACAGTCTATGACCGTTGCACCAAACACTATTGTTTAGTAGCGTACATTCCTAACACCGCAATTTACGCGAAATGTGTTTATCAAATAACTACCAACAAAAGGCGCGATTTCTACACCTAGACATCAATATTAGTTGCAGCTAGAGCATTTTTTTCAATAAAATCCCGCCTAGGTTCTACATCATCTCCCATTAAAATGGTAAATAACTCATCGGCGGCAATCGCATCCTCAATACTCACCTGTAACAAACGCCGGTTAGTAGGATCCATGGTGGTTTCCCATAATTGTTCGGGATTCATCTCACCCAAACCCTTATAACGTTGGATAACTTGACCCTTTTTAGCTTCACCAATCAACCAATTATAAAGTTCACTAAAGTTAGTCACTTCCCGTTTTTGTTCACCACGCTTGATATAACTACCCTTACTAAATAAACCTTGTAATTTTCCATTGAGCGCGACTATGGCTTGATATTCCTTAGACATAAAGAAATCGTAATCTAAGCTATTACTTGAGTAGCTACCATGAATCTTACGCTTAATAATGGGTAGATAGGCCCTATGTTCTATATCCTGTTGTAATTCTAGCTCATAAACGCTGCTATCGGCGGCATAATGCGCCAAACGCTGGCCTAATTGTTCTATCCAGTCTTGCATATAAGCTTCATTTTGTAATTCAGCAGCCGATAAAACAGGTAGATAAAGCAACTGATACAAAACTTGCTCGGGATAGCGTCTTGCCAAACGTTTGATACGAGCGACTAATAAGCGATAATCATTCACTAATCCCTCTAACCCTACGCCGGTAATGGGTAAGGCCTCGCTACTTGAGTAAAAGGCAGCATTATCTAAAGCATTTTGTACTAAATAATTTTCTAACTCATTATCATCTTTAATATATTGCTCTTGCTTACCCCGCTTCAACTTATAAAGAGGCGGCTGGCCAATATAAATATGGCCACCGGCTACTAATTCCGGCATTTGCCTATAGAAAAAGGTCAATAATAG
>Ga0182739_1002579_pt1 | contig 16812 bp, 14 predicted proteins | sample eDN5th30CBELigBY_FD_128873 | JGI IMG/M metagenome (GOLD analysis project Ga0182739, IMG submission 128873) | Enriched backyard soil microbial communities from Emeryville, California, USA - eDNA 5th pass 30_C BE-Lig BY (version 2) (version 2) | ecosystem: Environmental > Terrestrial > Soil >... | reverse complement strand
TGAACCAGCCCCTGTCCCCGTTCGCGCTGGCGGCGCTGGAACTGCTGGACAAGGACGCGCCCTCCTACGCCCTGGACGTGGTCTCCGTGATCGAGGCGACGCTGGAGAAGCCGCGCCAGGTCCTCAACGCGCAGGAGAAGAAGGCCCGCGGCGAGGCCGTGGCCGCCATGAAGAACGAGGGCCTGGATTACGACGCCCGCATGGCCGCGCTGGAGGAGGTCACCTACGCCCAGCCGCTGGCCGAAATGCTCGGGGAGGCCTTCGAGACCTACCGGCGCGGCGCCCCCTGGCTGGGCGACTTCGAGCTGGCGCCCAAGTCCGTGGTCCGCGACCTGTACGAGCGCGCCATGAGTTTCGGCGAGTACATCCAGTTCTACTCGCTGGCCCGCTCCGAGGGCATCCTGCTGCGCTACCTTACCGACGCCTACAAGGCGCTGAGCCAGACCGTGCCGCAGGACGCGCTGCGCGAGGACCTGGCGGACCTGATCGCCTGGCTGGGGGAACTGGTCCGCCAGATCGACTCCAGCCTGCTCGACGAGTGGGAACAGCTGGCCTCCGGCGGCGTCCCGGAAAACCCGGCCGAGGACATCCTGCCCCCGGCACCGGAGCGGCTCACCTCCAACGAGCGCGCCTTCCGCGTGATGGTCCGCAACGAGATGTTCCGCCGCGTGCAGCTGTTCGCGGACGAAAAGGACGGGGAGCTCGGCGCCCTGGACGGGGCCGCCGGCTTCGACGCCGACGCCTGGGCCGACGCGATGGACGCCTACTTCGAGGAGCACGGGGACATCGACGACGGCCCCGGCGGCCGCGGCCCCCAGTACCTGCTCATCACCCCCGGCCGCGAGTCCTGGAAGGTGCGCCAGATCTTCAAGGACCCGGCCGGCCACAACGACTGGGGCATCGACGCGACCGTCGACCTGGCCGCCTCCGACGAGGCCGGCTCCGCCGTGGTCACCGTGACCCGCATCGGCCGCCTGGACTAGCCGACCCGCGCGGCCTCGCCCGGGCCGGCATTTTGCGGCGGAACCTCCCGTCTGTTCAGCATCCGGCGGGGACGGCGGAGAGCAGCTGGCGGTAGCGCACGGCATGCGCCTCCAGCTCCCCGGGCGCCAGCCGGGGAGCCGAGTGCAGGACCAGGGGTTCGGCCATTTCCAGCCCGCACAGATGCGCGGTGGCCTCCAAGGGGCGCAACAGTTCGGCCATCGTAAAGCGGTTGTGCCCTGCGGGAGTGTAGGAGGATTCCGGGCCGCCGGTTGAGATGACCAGCTGCAGCCGCTTGCCGTGCAAGGCGTCCCCGCCGGCACCGTAGGCGAAGCCATGGGTGAGGACCTGATCCATCCACTCCTTCAGCACCCCGGGAACGGAGTACCAGTGCCAGGGAAACTGCAGCACGATGGTGTCGTGGCCGCGCAGAAGCTCCTGCTCCCGGGCGGCGTCGACGCGCCGGTCCGGATAGGCCGAGGCGAGGTCCCGGACGGTCACCCCGTCGAGGTCCCTGATGCCGGCGGCAAGGTGCGCGGTGATCCTGGAAGCGGCAAGGTCGGGGTGGGCGACGATGACGAGGGTGCGGTGTGCGGTCATGGAAGGTCCGCGCTCCGGTCATTGGTGAGGACGACGCGGAAGCGTGCAAGGCCTGACCTCATGCGGTCGAAGCCTTCGGCGGCCCGCTCGAGCGGGCAGGTTTCGATCATCGGGCGCACGCCGGTCAGCGCAGCGAAGCGGAGGGTGTCCTCGGAGTCTTTCGCTGTTCCCGAGGCGTGCCCGGCGATGGAGCGGCTGCCGCCAACGAGGATGCCCGCGCTGACGGCAAGGGGTTCGTGCGGGACACCAAGGACGACGAGCCGCCCGCGGGCCGCGAGTCCGGGAATGGTGGCCGACATCGCCTGGGCGTCGGTGACGGTGGCCAGCACGACGCTCGCGCCACCCAGTCTCTTCAGTTCCGCGGTGACGTCGGTACCGGTGCTGTCGATATAGTGGTGCGCACCGAGGTCGCGGGCGAAGGATTCCTTCTCGGCACCGCGGGCAATAGCGACGGTTTCGAAGCCCATCTTGGCCGCGAACTGGACACCGAGGTGGCCGAGGCCGCCCAACCCAAGAACGGCAACGAGGTCTCCAGGGCGGGCGCCGCTTTGGCGCAGCCCGTTGAATGTCGTGACACCGGCACACATCAGCGGAGCCGCCTCGGTGAACGTCAGCGTGTCGGGGATTGCGGCAAGGGCGTCGGCCGGGGCAACCAGGTATTCGGCGTAGCCGCCGTCGGCGGTCAGTCCGGTGACCTTCCCGGCCTCGCAGGAGACAAAGTCCCCGCGGCGGCACGATGCGCACTCGAAGCACGCTCCGCCGAACCATCCAACGCCCACGCGCTGGCCGGGAGTCCATCGGGTGGCACCGTCTCCGGCAGCCTCGACGGTTCCGGCGACCTCGTGGCCGGGGATGCGGGGGTAGGAGGAGGCCATGCCTGCGGCAGGCATGGAGTCGCTGTGGCAGATGCCGCTGGCAGCGACCCTGATCAGGACGTGTCCCCGCGGGACGTCGGGAATGTCGCGCTCGACGGTTTCAAGCGACGTGCCGGGTGCGGTGATTTGGACAGCTTTCATGGCGGCAACACCTTTCATGAGCAGTGGTGTGAATGCTGGCCGTGCCGGCGCGTGGCGTCGGAGGCGGGAGGGGCGGGCTTCGGAGTCAGCGGACGATCTTGAAGTTGAAGGCCGGCGAGCCGAGTGCGCCCCAGAGACGGAGCCAAACGGGAAGGAGCATTTCGGTTCCCCGGGCGGTGGTGATGTCACCGAGGTCGATCACATCCTGGTGGCCGAAGTCCTTCAGGAGCCCGGTGACGGTGGCCTTGGCGTCAACGTCGTTTCCGGAAACAAAGACCGTCCCGGGGTCGGAGAGCCGTGCCGGGTGGGCCATGAGGTCGGCGTTCAGGGTGTTGAGGGACTTCACGACCCGGGCGGCGGGGAAGGTGCGCTGGATCTGCTCGCCGAGGGAATCAGTGTCCTTGACGAACAGTGTGGGGGGCATGCCGATGCTGAAGTCCAGCGGGTTGGCGATGTCGAGGATGATCTTGCCGTCGAGATTTTCGGCCCCGACCTGGCCCAGGACCTCCAGGGACGCGCCGCCGCTGGTTGCATTGACGATAAGCTCCGCGCCGGCCGCGGCGTCGGCGAAAGGGGCCACATCGACGCCGGGGTTGTCCGCGGCCCACACGGCGAAGGACGCAGTGCCCATCGCGTTGTCCGCGGTGCGGGACAGCGTGGTTTCGGGATCGCGGGTGCCGATGGTGACGGTGTGGCCGAGCTCGACGAGGCGGGCTGCGATTGTTCGGCCGACGGTGCCGGTTCCCAGGACTGCCGTTTTCATGATGTTCTCCTGCCGTGTTCGGGTGGCCCCGCCCGGATGTGACGGATCGTTCCCAAGTTTGTGACGGATCGTTCCGTCTGTCAAACTTGGACCAGCGAACGTTTGGAGCAATCAACATTGGAGCAATCAGAAGGAGCGTGGCGTGGTGGCACGCAGGACGGCTGAGGAAAACCGGCGCAACGTTCTCGACGTGGCCACGCGCCTGTTTTACGCACGGGGAATCCGGGCCGTGGGAATGGATACCGTAATCAAGGAGTGCGGGGTCGGCAACGCAACCGTCTACCGGCAGTTCCCCACCAAGGACGCCCTCGCCACCGCCTACGTGCAGGGCCGCGCGGACGCATGGTTCGAGCGCATGCGCCGGGCCGCCGAAGGACATCCGGATCCTCGGGACAAGCTCGTGGCAGTCTTCGAAGTACTCGCCGCGGACTGCGCCGGTCCCGGCTACCGGGGCTGTCCGATGCTGAACACCAACACCGAGTTCCCCGAGGGCGGACATCCGGCCCACTTGGCAGCCGTCAGCCACAAGCAGCAGGTCCGCGACTGGTTCCGCTCCCTCGCAGCCGATGCCGGGGCCGACGACCCGGACCGGATCGCCGAGGAACTCCTGATCGTCCTCAACGGCGCCTATGCCTCCGCCGCCGTCCTCGACGGTGACACTTACGGGAAACGCGCCCTGGATTTGGCCCGGCGCCTTATCGCCGAGGCCTGCCCGCCCGAACCGCTTTAACCGCCCAGGAGCCCCAGCGCCAGCTGCGCTCCTGAGCGCCCCCAGGCGAAGGCGGCCATGCCGATGCCGACCACCGCGTAGGCGGCCACGGGGATCCCGAACAGCCATTCGCGCCAGGAGCCGGCGGCGCCCAGGATCGGGAAGGCGACGCGGCCGCTGGGCTTCCAGACGTCCTTCACGACCGGCATGCGGTTCAGCGCGCGCGGACGGCGCACCTTCACGGGCCAGAGCAGGTTGCAGCCGCCCAGGGTCAGCATGTCGCCCAGGATGTGCACCGCGGCGCCCAGGGCGACGGCGAGGACGAACCAGTACTGCTCCTCGGGGGCGTTGACCGCCACGAAGGCACCCAGCGGGACCGCGATCACCCACGGCACGCGCTGCATGCGGTCGGGAATGAAGCGCAGCGCCTTGACCGCGAAGGCAATCAGCAGCACGGCGAGGATCCCGGCGCCGGGATAGACGACGCCGAAATTCGCGGTGTGCACGGTCCAGAGGCTGGCCACCAGGGCCAGCGCGGAGAACGCGGCGATGCCCAGCAGGGAGTGGGTGCCGTTGCGGTGCCCGCCGGAAATGTTCCCGATGCCCGCGCAGATCGCGTTGGACACCGGCGGCAGGGACTGGGCGATGGTCGCGTGGCGGTGGTCGGCGTCCGGGGCCAGGGCGGCGCCGGCACAGACCATGGCGCCGGTGACGACGCCGGCCGGAGACAGGTCCATCAGGCCCAGGCCCCACGGCACCGAGGCCGGCAGCCAGGGCGCGGCCCCGGCGAGCGCGGCGAGCGGGAGCTGGAACGGGCTGGTCGCGGCAATCCACGCGGCGGCGCCGGTGGCGGCGTGGTTTCCTCCCATCATGCGGGCGGTTCCCCTTTGCTTGCTCGAAAGGTGCGCGCAGCGCGGATGCGGTGCACGCCGGCCCCTTCCGGCGAGCACGGCAGTCAATGGAGCTCGTGGACTGCCGTTGGGCGCCTGCCGACCATCCTATCGGCTGGTTCGAACTTAAGTACGAATTGTGGCGGCGGCGGGTTGTGGCAGGTCCGGCCGGGGTTGGCGCCTCCCGGGCGCGGTGCCGGACCGGCTTTTCCCTCCCCTTCCAAGGGGTCCGGCGGCCACCGCCGCGGGATACGCTAGGCCCATGAACCCCATCCGCGATGCCCGCCCCTCAGACGTCCCGGCGATTCTGGGACTGATCCGCGACCTGGCCGCGTACGAGCGCGAGCCCGACGCGGTGAAAAACACGCCCGAGCTGCTGCACGAACACCTCTTCGGTCCCCAGGCTCGGGTGTACGCGCACGTGGTGGAGGACACGCTGCCCGGTGCGCAGGCTCCGCAGGTGGTGGGGGTGGCCGTATGGTTCCTGAACTACTCCACGTGGGAGGGCGTGCACGGGATCTACTTGGAGGACCTGTACGTGCATCCTGCCGCGCGCGGGGCCGGGTACGGGAAGGCGCTGCTGGCGAACCTGGCCCGGATCGCCGTCGAACGCGGCTATGCCCGCGTCGAGTGGTGCGTGCTGGACTGGAACGAACCGGCGATCGGGTTCTACGACGCCCTCGGGGCCGGGTCCCTGGATGAGTGGACCACCCGCCGCCTGAGCGGCGAGGCATTGCGCGCCGTCGGGACGGCCGCCGGGGCAGCGGCCGGGGGCCGTGCGTGAGCGCGCCGCAGGGCGCGCCCCCGCCGGGCACCGCGCAACAGGGCACGAAGCAACAGGGCACGATGCAAGCGGGCACGATGCAACCCAGGGCCCACCACGGGCCCAGGCCGGCGGTGCGGGCCGGGTGGGAGGCGGCCGCCGGCGAGCACCGGGTCGGTGCGGTGCACGAGTACCGCGGGATGCGGGCCACCGAGCACCACTTCACCGTGCCGCTGGACCACGCCGACCCGGGCGGGGAGGCGATCCGGGTGTTCGGCCGCGAGGTCGTCTCGCTGGAGCACGCGGATCCGGAGCGGCTGCCATGGCTGCTGTACCTGCAGGGCGGGCCGGGCGGGCAGTCGCCCCGGGTCAGTTCGCTGTCCGGGTGGATGGCGGAGGCGGCCAAGACGTTCCGCCTCTTCCTGCTGGACCAGCGCGGGACCGGGCTGAGCAGCCCGGCGACCCGGCAGACCCTGCCGCTGCGCGGGGACGCCGCGGCCGCGGCCGCGTACCTGGAGCACTTCCGCGCCGATTCGATCGTGCGCGACGCCGAGTGGATCCGCCGCCGCCTGGTGGACGGGCCGTGGACGGCCTTCGGGCAGAGCTACGGCGGCTTCTGCGTGCTGACCTACCTGTCCCTGGCCCCGGAGGGGCTGGAGCGGGCGCTGGTCACCGGCGGCCTGGCTCCGCTGTCCGGCTCCCCGGAGCGGGTGTACCGGGCGACGTTCGCACGCATGGCCGAACGCAACGCCGAATATTTCCGCGCCTACCCGGAGGACCGGGGAACGCTGACCCGCATCCTGCGCCACGTGGCGGACACGGAGGAGACGCTGCCGGACGGGCGCCGGGTCACGCCCGGAACCGTGCAGGTCCTGGGCCAGTTCCTGGGCGGGAACGCGCGCATCGACCAGCTGCACTTCGTCCTGGAGGCCGCGTTCGTGCCGACCCCGGCCGGGCCGCGGCTCTCCGACGCGTTCCTGGACCTGCTGCAGGCGCAGGTCTCCCGCAGCTCGAATCCGCTGTATGCGCTGATGCACGAGTCCATCTACGCCCAGGGGGAAGCCACCAATTGGGCGGCCTGGCGGGTGCTGGAGGAATTTCCGGAGTTCTCCCCCGCGGCGCCCGAGCCGCTGTTAACCGGCGAGATGGTCTACCCGTGGTACTTCGAGCTGGATCCGGCGCTGCGCCGGCTGGAGCAGGTGGCCGGGCTGCTGGCCCAGAAGGACGACTGGCCCGCGCTCTACGACCCGGCACAGCTGGCGGCGAACACGGTGCCGGTGGCCGCGGCCGTGTACACGCACGACGTCTACGTGGACCGGGACCTGAGCCTGGAAACCGCCGGCGCCGTGCGCGGGCTGCGCGTGTGGGAGACGGACAAGTTCCACCACGACGGGATCTCCGACGACGGCGCCGCGATTTTCGCGCGCCTGCTGGCCATGACCGAACCCGAGCGGGCCTGACCGTGCCGGCTGGCGGGTCCCGGCGTCGGAGCGCGCACGCCTAGGCGCCGGCCGCGGGGCGCGGGGCGCGTCCGTGTCCGGGCGCCTTGGCCACGGCGTTGCCCAACAGCGCCGTGATGGCCAGGACCACGGCCAGCGCGGTGAGGTTCAGCCAGCCAAATCCTCCCAGGGCCAGCAGCAGTCCGCCGCCGGCGGCCCCGACGGCACCGGCGAATCCCATGAGCATGTCGGAGACGCCCTGGACCGGCACGGCCGCCGCCCCGCGGACGCTTTCGGCGATGTAGGCGGACGCGGACACCGTAGCCATCGACCAGCCCAGGCCCAAAAGGACAAGTCCCGCGGCGACCGGCGGCGGCCCGCCCTGGCCAAGGCCGGCGGTGAGCACGGCGGCGGCAAACAGCAGTTGGGCCCCGGCCATGAGCCGCAGCCGCCCGTAGCGGTCCGCCAGCCACCCCATCACCGGGGAGAGCCCGAACATGCCTGCCACGTGCAGGGAGATGACGATGCCGACCAGCACCAGGGTGTCGGCGGTGACATGGTGCGTGGCCGGGACCGGCAGCATCGGGTGGGACGCCTCCACCAGGTGCTGGAGGTGCACCGGCGCCATCGCCATGATGGCGACCATGGTCATGTGCGCCGCGATGATCGTGGCCACCCCCAGCCGGGCCGGAGGCGATTCGCGCAGGGCCGCGAAACCGGTGCCGAAGGCATGGAGCGGGGCGCGAGCCTGCCCCCTGGCCGGCGGCCGCTCCCGGCCTGCACGGGAGGCCCGCGCTGCGGGGCTCGGCACCGGAGCGTCCGGCGTGCCGGGGTCGGGCGGGGGAAGGTCGGGCCTTCCGGTGTCCCGGGCGGTGAAGGCCCGCGCGGTGAGGAGCGGGTCCGGGCGCAGGCCGATCTCCAGGACGGCGAGCGCCATGGCCAGCCCGGCGGAGGCGAGCACGAACGGTCCGCTCAGGGCCGGCAGGCCGAGGGCGAGCCCGAGGTCCGAGCCGGCACGGACCAGGTTGGGCCCGGCGACGGCGCCGATGGTGATCGCCCACATGACCAGGCCCAGGTCCCGGGCCCGGGTGGAGTCGTCGGCCAGGTCGGTCGCGGCGAAGCGGGACTGGAGGTTCGCGGCGAACCCGAAGCCGATCAGCGCGGCCCCGGCCAGCATGGCGGGGACACTGTGCCAGATGGGCGCGACCAGCAGCAGCAGGGCGCCGAGCACGGCCAGGGAAATGCCGGCGGTGAGTGCCGCGCGCCGGCCGCGGCGGACGGCCCGGGACGCCAGTGGCAGGGCGCCGAGCGCACCGCCCAGGGCCAGGGCCGTGGTGGGGGCGCCGCCGAACGCCTCGTTTCCGGTCAGGTCCACGGCCATCAAGGCTCCCACCGACAGCGTCGAGGACAGGCCGAGGGCGCTGAACAGCTGGCCCAGCGCCAAAGCAAGGACCATGCGGCGTTGCAGCGTTCTTTTGTCCCCCAGGGGCGGTGCCGGGGCGCCGGGTGAACCGGTCATGCCGCAAGGCTAAGCCCGCGCGCGGCCGTGGGCCCTTGTGGGCAGGCCACAGTCCGCTGGCGCAATCCTTGGGGCGGCCTTCCCGGGCGCAGCCTTCCCGGGCAACGAAACGGCCAGGGGCCGGCCGCTGCGTGCGGCCGGCCCCTGGCCGTGCTGGTGCGGAGCCCACAGGCGGCCGCGCCGAAAGGCTGCGGCGCCGAGAGACTACTTGGAGTCGACGTCCGCGCCGCCGCCATTGGCGTGCTCGGCGACCTCGATGTCCTTGGCCAGGCGCGCGTCCATCGCGGCCTTCTTGCCCGCCGGGGAGAGCAGGCTGAGGCCGGTGGCGACAACCAGGGTGCCGATGATGACGGCCAGGGAGACCGCCGTGGAGATGTCCGGAACCCACTCGATGTGGTGGCCGCCGTTGATGAACGGCAGTTCGTTCACGTGCATCGCGTGGAAGACCAGCTTGATGCCGATGAACGCCAGGATCACGGAGAGGCCGTGCTTGAGGTACACGAGCCGGTCCATCAGCCCGCCCAGCAGGAAGTAGAGCTGGCGCAGGCCCATCAGCGCGAAGATGTTCGCCGTGAACACGATGAAGGCGTACTGGGTCAGGCCGAAGATCGCCGGGATCGAGTCGACGGCGAAGAGCAGGTCGGTCATGCCGATGGTGATGAAGACGATGACCATCGGGGTGAAGACGCGGCGGCCGTCGACCGTGGTGCGCAGCTTGTTGCCGTCGAAGTTCGGGCTCATCGGCAGCTTGTGGGTGAGCTTGGCGATGAGGCCGTTCTCCGCGCCCTCTTCCTCGTCCTCGCCGGAGTCGGTGGCCTGCTTCCAGGCGGTCCACAGCAGGAACGCGCCGAAGATGTAGAACACCCAGCTGAAGTTCTCGATGACGGCCGCGCCGAGCAGGATGAAGATGCCGCGGAGCACCAGCGCAATGATGATGCCGAACATCAGCACTTCCTGCTGGTACTTACGGGGCACGCTGAAGCGGGCCATGATGATGATGAAGACGAACAGGTTATCGACGCTGAGGCTGTACTCGGTGACCCAGCCGGCCACGAACTGCTGGCCGAATTCGGGACCGGCCTGCCAGAAGAGGATGCCGGCGAAGACCAGGGCCAGTGCCACGTAGAAGCCGACCCAGAGGCCGGCTTCCTTCATGGACGGCTCGTGCGGACGCTTGACCACGTACAGGAGGTCGAACAGGAGGATGGCGCCGAGAACTGCGAACGAAATGAGTTCGAACTCCAGCGACAGGTGATGAGAACCCATGAAGGCCTTTCGAAATGGTGCGGGGATGCGTGAAATCGCCGTAAGTCTCTCCGCCGACACCCAGATTGGTCGGCCACCGTGCCCGGCCGGGCTGCACTGCCCGGCGTGTTGACGTTCACGGAACTTGGGATACTCCCCTACGCAGGGAATAGTGTAGCCGACGATGCGCTGCCAGCACCTCACGCCACGGAGGACAAGTGGCGCTCCAGTGAACTTTCCCACACGGCCCCAGTCGGTTCGAAAGGGCTCGGGCGGCCCGACGGATAAGCACACTCCCCGTCCGGGAACGGCACTCTGACGAGTCCGAAATCCGCGTGGGGGCCCGCGCCCGCCGGGTTCGCAGCCCGGGGCTGCACACGGTGGGGCCGCGCGGTCAACGGCGTTCCCGGCAGCGCCGGGGCCGTGGAGCGATGGATGCGCCCGCTGGGCGTGATGGTTTCGAAGGTGTGCCGGCCTCCCGGGATCAGCCGCGTGGACCAGCCGGGAGCTTCCTTGGCCTGGTTGCACCGTTCGCACAGGCCCGCCGCGTTGGCTGCCGCGGTGGCTCCTCCCAGGGCCCATGCCACCACGTGGTCGCCGTGCCGCACCGGGGCGTCGCACCACGGGGTGCGGCAGGTGTGGTCGCGCAGGGCGATGAAGCGCCTCAGGGCGGAGGGGAACAGCCGCGCCCGGGAATCCATGGCCACCAGCTCGCCGGTCCCGGGGGCGGTGTACAGCCGGCGGATCCACGTCCGCGTCTCGGGCGGGATCGGCGGATCCATCCGGCCGGTGAAATGCTCCTGGCCGCGTGCGCGGGGCTCGGGTCCGATGCGGGGGCCGTTTCGGCATGGACCGCCCCAGTGCCAGGCATTCCGGCGCCAGACATTCGGGCGCAAGGCGTTCCGGGGCACCCCCTCGCGACGCACGGCATCGCGGGCCCACTGCGCGGGCACGACGCCGTAGCCTTCGAGGCGGGCAGGCTCCGCATCGCCGTGCAGGAGCGTGCGGTCCGTCATGATCAGGTTCACGGCCAGGGGCACCGCGTCAGCGTGTTTGAGGCCGGTAAGGCGCTGGACGAATTCGTCCGCCATGATTTGGCCACGGCCGCGCCCGTCGCCCTGGGCCCGTCGCCCTGGGCCCGCCGGCTGTCCGCCGTGCGGGACAGGGCGGCGTAAGCGGCCACCCCCTGCTTCACCGGCAGCAGGGCCGTCACGTACATCATGGTGTCCGGGGCGGGACGGCAGGTCACGGTGCGTTCCGACTCCGCCTTGCGCGCCCGCTTGGCCACGGCGTGCGGATCCAGGCGGTAGGCCAACTGCCTGACGGCACCCACCAGCGCCCGATTGCCCATGCGGTCCAGCCCAACGCCCTCCTCGGCAAGCTCGGCGTCGACGCGCCGGCGGTCCTCCAGCGAGAGGCACGCGGTTTCGCGGGCCACCAGCGTAGCCCGCCATTCGCTCAGGCGTCCGTCCGCCACCGCCTCCAAGGTCCGCGGCATCTCGACGACAAGGACCTTCGCCAATCCCAAGAGGCGGGCGCCGACGCTCGGGGATTCGCGGCGGGCCAGCGCGATTTCGGAGGCTATTCCCTGGCCGCGCCGGGCCTCGGGCACGCCGGCGACTTCCCGTTCGGCGCGGCGCGAGGCCTCGAAGGCCACCGCCTCGCGGGCCTGCGCGGCGGCGAGGGCGGCCTTCAACTCCTCGTAGACCCGGATGCGCTCGATCCGCTCATCCACGGGCACCTCCGCCGGCCGGACGGCTGCGTCGCCCAGATGCCGGATCCATGCCGCGGCAACCTCCGATTCCGGCCGCGACGCCGCCTCGGCCCCGCCCGAAGGGCATCCAGCACCCGCGATGGCTCCTTCACCCGGAGAGGCTCCCGCACCCACGAAGATGCCCGCACCCCGGAAGGTTTCCATATCATCCGGCGAATCCTCCGGGGCCGCGTTGCCCAGCGGAGCCACGTCGCCCGCCGGGGTTACGGCGCCGCCCGCACAATGATCGAACATGTATTCGATTTTACGTGCGGCCGCGCCGTCCAACACGGCCTGGAACGCCCCTGGGGACGCCTCGCCGAACGGTCCGGCTGTGGAGGACTGAAGCTCCGACCGCCCACACCGGGGCCGCGCACAGTGGAGGGCAGACGGCCGGGAAGGGGCTGGGCCATGCGGCCCGCCCTTGCCGCAGGCGAGGCGGAAGCCGCCCGGCACCGGAGCCGGCCAGCCGCCGTCGGACAGCGGACAGCCAGCCAGCGGACAGTCAGCCAGGGAACGCCCGGCGAGCGCGGGAAGCAACGCAGCAGGACGGGGGAACCCCGACCACGGGCGCCGCGCGCCGGCCGCTAGGCGTGCCCGGCGCTCTTCATCTGGCGCAGTTCCTTCTTCAGCTCGGACACCTCGTCGCGCAGCCGGGCCGCGAGCTCGAACTGCAGTTCCGCGGCGGCGCCGTGCATTTGCTCGGTCAGCTGGGTGATCAGGTCCACCAGGTCCTCCGCCGGGACGGCGGCCAGCCCGTCGCGGCGCACCGTCTCCGCAGCCCGGTCCTTGGCGGCGGTGTTCCGCCGGGCGCCCTTGGCCAGGCGCTGGTTGTTGAGCAGTTCCTGGGTGTCGGCGTCCTCGCGGGCCAACTGGTCGGTGATGTCGGCGATCCGCTTGCGCAGCGGCTGCGGGTCGATGCCGTGTTCCTCGTTGTGCCGTTGCTGGATCTCGCGGCGGCGGTTGGTCTCCTCGATCGCCTGCGCCATCGAATCGGTGATCCGGTCCGCGTACATGTGCACCTGGCCGGAGACGTTGCGGGCCGCACGGCCGATCGTCTGGATCAGCGAGGTGGCCGAGCGCAGGAACCCCTCCTTGTCGGCGTCCAGGATCGCCACCAGCGAGACCTCGGGCAGGTCCAGGCCCTCGCGGAGCAGGTTGATGCCGACCAGCACGTCGAAAACGCCCATGCGCAGTTCGCGCAGCAGCTCCACGCGGCGGAGGGTGTCGACGTCGGAGTGCAGGTACTGGACCTTCACGCCGTGCTCGGTGAGGTAGTCGGTGAGGTCCTCGGCCATCCGCTTGGTCAGCGTGGTGACCAGGACGCGCTCCTCGCGCTCGACGCGGGTGCGGATCTCGTCGAGCAGGTCGTCGATCTGGCCCTTGGTGGGCTTGACGATGATTTCCGGGTCCACCAGGCCGGTGGGGCGGATGATCTGCTGCACCACGCCGTCGGACTTTCCGAGCTCGTACTTGCCCGGGGTGGCCGACAGGTAGACCGTCTGCCCGATGCGCTCCAGGAACTCGTCCCACTTCAGCGGGCGGTTGTCCATCGCCGAGGGCAGCCGGAAGCCGTGCTCGACCAGGGTGCGCTTGCGGGACATATCGCCTTCGTACATCGCCCCGATCTGCGGGACGGTCACGTGGGATTCGTCAATGACCAGCAGGAAGTCGTCGGGGAAGTAGTCCAGGAGGCAGTGCGGCGCGGTGCCGGGGCCGCGGCCGTCGATGTGCCGGGAGTAGTTCTCGATGCCGTTGCAGAAGCCCATCTGCTGCATCATCTCGAGGTCGTAGGTGGTGCGCATGCGCAGGCGCTGGGCCTCGACCAGCTTGTTCTGGGACTCCAGCACCTCCAGCCGCTGGCGCAGTTCGTCCTCGATGGCCGTGATGGCCCGGTTCATCCGCTCGGGACCGGCGACGTAGTGCGAGGCCGGAAAGACGTACATCTCCGTCTCCTCGCGGAGCACCTCGCCGGTGACGGGGTGCAGCGTGTGGATCGCCTCGACCTCGTCACCGAAGAACTCGATGCGGATGGCCAGTTCCTCGTACATCGGGATGATCTCCACGGTGTCCCCGCGCACCCGGAACGTACCGCGGTGGAAATCCGTGTCGTTGCGGGCATACTGCATCGAGACGAACTTGCGCAGCAGGTGGTCGCGGTTCAGTTCCATCCCCCGGCGCAGCGTCACCATTCCGGCGATGTACTCCTCGGGGGTGCCCAGGCCGTAGATGCAGGAAACGGTGGCCACGACGATCACGTCGCGCCGGGTGAGCAGCGCGTTGGTGGCCGAGTGGCGGAGCCGTTCGACCTCCTCGTTGACCGAGGAATCCTTCTCGATGAAGGTGTCCGTCTGCGGGACGTACGCCTCCGGCTGGTAATAGTCGTAGTAGGAGACGAAGTACTCGACGGCGTTGTTCGGCAGCAGTTCGCGGAACTCGTTGGCCAGCTGGGCGGCCAGGGTCTTGTTCTGCACCATGACCAGGGTGGGCCGCTGGACCTTTTCGACCAGCCAGGCGGTGGTGGCGGACTTGCCGGTGCCGGTGGCACCCATCAGGACAATGTCCTTCTCCCCCGCCGCGATGCGGCCGGCCAGCTCCTTGATCGCCTGCGGCTGGTCGCCGGCCGGCTGGTACTCGCTGACGACTTCGAAGGGGGCGACGACGCGGTTGATCGGCTGGGCAAGACTCATGACTCTAGGCTACGCCCCGCCTCCGACACCTTGCGGCGCCCGGGCGCCGCGGACAGGTCCCGCTCAGGTCCCGGCCCCGGCGGCCGCCTTGAGCGGGAGGATCCGTTCCTCCCAGACCCGGTCCACCGCCGCGCGCAGTTCCTGCAGCGTCCCGGAGTTCTCCAGCACGACGTCGGCGATGGCCGCGCGCTGTTCGTCGCTCGCCTGCGCGGCGATGCGGGCGCGGGCATCGGCCTCGGCCATCCCGCGGTCCCGGACCATGCGCCGGATCCGCTCCGCCAGCGGCGCCTGGACCGTGATGACCAGGGCGAACCGGCCGGCCTGGCCGCTTTCGGCCAGCAACGGGATGTCCTCGACCACGACGGCGTCCGGCGCGGCCTGCGCGCGCCGGTCAAGGGCCGCCGCGCGCACCAGCGGATGGACGATCGCATTCAGGCGCCCGCGGGCGTCGGCGTCGGCGAACACCAGCGCGCCGAGGGCGGCCCGGTCCAGGGTCCCGTCGGGGGCGATCACGCCCGGCCCAAAGACCCCGGCGACGGCGGCCAGGCCGGGTGTGCCGGGTTCGACCACCTCCCGGGCCAGGCGGTCGGCGTCGATCAGGACCGCCCCGAGTTCGGCCAGGCGGGTGGCGACGGCCGATTTGCCGGCGGCAATGCCGCCCGTGAGTCCAATGTCAAGCATGCGGCCCAGTGTAGAGGGGGCGGGAGCACCGGAGGGGCCGCGGGCGCTGCCCGCGGCCCCTCCGGAAGAAAAGGGGTGCCTAGCTGTCGGCGACCAGTTGCTTGTCCTGGACGCGCAGGCGCTCGCCGAAGAACCCGCCGACGGCGGTGAGCAGCGAGATGATCACAAGGATCAGTGCCGCGCCCCAGGAGGCATTGCCGGAGACGCCGAGCATGGCGGTGGCGATCATGGGCATGAAGCCGCTGGTCGCGCCGGCGATGTTGTAGCCCAGCGCCACACCGGAGTAGCGCAGCTTCGGCGGGAACAGCTCGGTCAGCAGGGCGCCGTTGACGGCGTAGGCCACGGCGATCAGGACGATGCCCAGGGTGATGGCCAGCGTGATCAGCAGCGGGGACTTGGTGTCGATCATCGCGAAGATCGGGAACGCCAGGGCCGCGCTGAGCACGCCACCCCAGACGGTGACCTTGCCCGGGCCGATCTTTTCGGCCAGGCGCCCCATGAGGATCGTGACGATGATCTGGGCCACGGCGGCGACCAGGGTGGCGTTGACCATGACGGTGCGCTCCACGCCGAGGGTGTTGGAGCCGTAGCTGACCACGAAGGTGGTGATCATGTAGAAGCCGCCGACGCCGAGCAGCGCGGCAAGCACGGCGACCAGCAGGCGGCCGCCGGCGTTGCGGAACACCTCGAACGCCGGCACCTTGACGGTGTCTTCCTGGGCCAGCAGGTCCTTGAAGATCGGGGACTCCTCCACCTTCAGGCGGATCCAGAGCGCCACGAGCAGCATCGGGATGGCCAGCAGGAAGGGAATGCGCCAGCCCCAGGCGTCGAAGGACTCGGAGGGCAGGAGCAGGACCAGGGTGAACGCGGTGGAGGCTAGCAGGGTGGCCACCGGCGAACCGACCTGGACCAGGGCGGCGTAGCGGCCGCGCTTTTCGGCCGGGGCGTGCTCGACGGCCATGGTGACCGCCCCGCCCCATTCGCCGCCCACGGCCAGGCCCTGGACCAGGCGCAGCACGGCCAGCAGGATCGGCGCGGCCAGGCCGATGGCGGTGAAGTCCGGAAGCAGGCCGATCAGGGCGGTGGCAACGCCGATCATCACGATGGTGGTCAGCAGGGCGGGGCGGCGTCCGTACCGGTCCCCGACGTATCCGAAGATGATGGCGCCGAGCGGGCGGGCGGCGAAGCCGACGCCGAAGGTGGCGAACGAGGCCAGCAGCGCGGCGGTCGGGTTCAGGTCGGTGAAGAACAGCCGGTTGAACACCAGCGCGGCCGCCGTGCCGAAGAGGTAGTAGTCGTACCATTCCAGCGCGGTGCCCACGAAGGCCGCCCGGGCGATCTTGCCCGCGTCGCTGCCGCTGACTCGGGGGGCGCCGGCGGGTGCGCCCGGCGGATTGAGCGAGGTTGTCACGGTGGTGCCTTTCAAAAGTGCCTGGGTCAAAAGCGCCTGGTGTCCGAAGCGCCGGGGGCCTGCGGTGCCGGCGGGAACGGAGCCGGCGGCCGGCAGGCCGGGAAGGGGGCCGGGCAGTGCGCTGCCGCTGGCCTCGGTGGTGTCCCCATGAGCCTATTCAGGTGACAATGCCCTCAACAATGGCGATTTCACCTCGAATGTTTGCCCAAGATTGGGCAAATGCTCATTTCCGCGCCGCTTCCCCGTATCCGCTCAACACCACGAGCGCGAGGGCGGCCTGGTCCGGGACCGTCAGGTCAAGCCCGATTTCCTCCTTCAGGGAATGCAGGCGGTTCACCACGGTATTCCGGTG
>Ga0182739_1002578_pt1 | contig 16816 bp, 16 predicted proteins | sample eDN5th30CBELigBY_FD_128873 | JGI IMG/M metagenome (GOLD analysis project Ga0182739, IMG submission 128873) | Enriched backyard soil microbial communities from Emeryville, California, USA - eDNA 5th pass 30_C BE-Lig BY (version 2) (version 2) | ecosystem: Environmental > Terrestrial > Soil >... | reverse complement strand
GAACAGGTCCATGGCGATCCAGTCGGCCGGCGTCTTGCCGTCGCAGATGACCAGGATTTCGCTGGGGCCGGCGATCATGTCGATGCCGACCACGCCGAAGACGCGGCGCTTGGCGGCGGCGACATAAGCGTTGCCCGGCCCGACGATCTTGTCCACGGCGGGCACGGTGTCGGTGCCGTAGGCCAGCGCGCCCACGGCCTGCGCGCCGCCGATGGCGAACACGCGGTCCACGCCGCTGATGGCGGCGGCGGCCAGCACGATGGGGTTGCGCACGCCGTCGGGCGTGGGCGTGACCATGATCAGCTCCTGCACGCCCGCGACCTTGGCCGGGATGGCGTTCATCAGCACCGATGACGGGTAGGCCGCCTTGCCGCCGGGCACGTAAAGGCCCACGCGGTCCAGGGGCGTGACCTGCTGGCCCAGCAGGGTGCCGTCGGCTTCGGTGTAGGTCCAGGTCTCGGCGCGCTGGCGCTCGTGGTAGGCGCGCACGCGGTCGGCGGCGGCTTCCAGCGCGTTGCGCTGGGCGGCCGGCAGCGCGGCCAGGGCCGCATGCCAGTCGGCCTTGGGGATTTCCAGCGTATGGGCCGTCGCGTCCGGCATGCGGTCAAAGCGCTGCGTGTATTCCACCAGCGCGGCGTCGCCGCGCGCGCGCACGTCGGCCAGGATGCTGGCGGCGGCGCGGTCGATGGATTCGTCCTCGGTGGCCTCGAAGGCCAGCAGCTTGGACAGGGCGGATTTGAATCCGGGATCGCGGGAGTCGAGACGATTGATCAGGGCCATGGCGTCATGGAGCAAAGCAGGTAACGGTAACGGCCGCCGCGCCGGGCGCGGCGGGCGGGAGTCAGACGTTGCGGGAGGCGGCTCTTGCGAAGGCGTCCAGCAGCGGTTGCAGGCGGTCGCCACGGGTCTTCAGGGCGGCTTGGTTGACGATCAGGCGCGAGGAGATCGGCATGACGTCTTCCACGGCGACCAGGTCGTTCGCGCGCAGCGTGCCGCCCGTGGACACCAGATCGACGATGCAGTCGGCCAGCCCGACCAGCGGCGCCAGTTCCATCGAACCATACAGCTTGATGATGTCGACGTACACACCCTTGGCCGCGAAGTGTTCACGGGCTGATTGCACGTACTTGGTGGCCACGCGCAGACGGGCGCCCTGGTGGACGGCCGCTTCGTAGTCGAAACCGTTGCGCACGGCCACGGCCAGCCGGCACTTGGCGATGTTCAGGTCGATGGGCTGGTACAGGCCGCCGGGTTGCTCCTTGGCGTGCTCGATGAGCACGTCCTTGCCCGCGATGCCCAGGTCCGCCGCGCCGTACTGCACGTACGTGGGCACGTCGGACGCGCGCACGATGATCAGGCGCAGGCCGGGATCGCTGGTGGGCAGGATGAGCTTGCGCGAGCTTTCCGGATTCTCGGGGACCTCGATGCCGGCTTCCGCCAGCAGCGGCATGGTTTCTTCGAAGATGCGGCCCTTGGACAGCGCCAGGGTCAGGGGGGTGACGGGGGCATTGCTCATCGAGCCTCTTCCTTGCCGGTAACGCGTTGGATATCCGCGCCCAGGGCGCGCAGTTTCACTTCCATCTGGTCGTAGCCGCGATCCAGGTGGTAGATACGGTCGATCAGCGTGTCGCCGTCGGCGGCCAGGCCGGCGATGACGAGGCTGGCCGACGCGCGCAGGTCGGTGGCCATGACGCTGGCGCCCGACAGGCGCGGCACGCCGCGCACGATGGCGGTGTGGCCGTCGATGTCGATCTGGGCGCCCATGCGGCGCAGCTCCTGCACGTGCATGTAGCGGTTTTCGAAGATGGTTTCGACGATGACCGACGTGCCCTCGGCCACGGCGTCCAGCGCCATCAGCTGGGCCTGCATGTCGGTGGCGAAACCCGGGTACTCGTGCGTGCGAAAGCCCACGGCCTTGGGACGCTTGTCCATCGCGCCGCGGATCCAGTCGGGGCCGGTCTCGATGGTCAGGCCGGCTTCGGCCAGCTTGTCCAGGGTGGCGCCCAGGATGCCGGCGTCGGCGTTCTTGAGCAGGATGTCGCCGCCCGCCGCGCCGACCGCGCACAGGAAAGTGCCGGCCTCGATGCGGTCCGAGATGACGCGGTGCTCGGCGCCATGCAGGCGGTCCACGCCGTCGATGACGATGCGGTCGGTGCCGTGGCCCTGGATGCGGGCGCCCATCTTGATGAGCAGCTCGGCCAGGTCGACGACTTCAGGTTCGCGCGCGGCGTTTTCCAGGACGGTCCGGCCTTCGGCCAGCACGGCGGCCATCAGCAGGTTTTCTGTGCCGGTGACGGTGACCATGTCGGTGCGGATCGAGGCGCCCTTCAGGCGCTTGGCGCGCGCCACGACGAAGCCGTGTTCGATGCTGATTTCAGCGCCCAGCGCGGCCAGGCCCTTGATGTGCTGGTCGACCGGCCGCTGGCCGATGGTGCAGCCGCCCGGCAGGCTGACACGGGCCTCGCCGAAGCGCGCGACCAGCGGGCCCAGCACCAGGATGGAGGCGCGCATCGTCTTGACCAGGTCGTAGGGCGCTTCCAGGTTGTCGACGTTGGCCGCCTGCAGCGTGACCACGCCGTCGTCGCCGCGCTCGGCGCGCACGCCCATGCGGGCGAGCAGGCGCAGCATGGTGCCGGTGTCGTTCAGGCGCGGCACGTTGGACAGGACCAGCGTGTCGGCGGTCAGCAGGCCCGCGCACAGGATCGGCAGGGCCGAGTTCTTGGCGCCGGAAATCGAGATCTCGCCGTGCAGCCGCGCGCCGCCGGTGATGCGTAGCTTGTCCATCATTCGCCCGCTTTCTGGTATTCGGCGGGGGTCAGGGTGCGCATCGACAGGGCGTGGATCTCGGCTTTCATGCGGTCGCCCAGCGCGGCGTAGACGAGCTGGTGGCGCTGGATCAGGCGTTTGCCTTCGAAGGCCGTGCTGACGATGACGGCGTCAAAGTGCGATCCGTCGCCCTGCACGTCGAGATGTTCACAGGGCAAGCCGTCCGCGATGTATTGGCGGACTTGCGCGGGAGTGGGAAGCATGGACGTCAGTTCCTGAGTTTGTAGCCGCTGGCCAGGAGCCGCAGCGCGTAAGTCGAGAGCGCAAGGAACACCCCCGTCACCACCGCCAGGCTGTGCCAGGGCGAGACGTCCGACACCGAGAAGAAGCCGTAGCGGAATCCGTCGATGGTGTAGAAGATGGGGTTCCAGTGCGAGACGCTTTGCCAGAACGGCGGCAGCGTATGGATGGAATAGAACACGCCGGACAGGAAGGTGGCCGGCATGATCAGGAAGTTCTGGAAGGCCGCGAGCTGGTCGAATTTCTCGGACCACAGGCCCGCGATCAGGCCCAGCGCGCCCATGATGCCGCAGGCCAGCACGGCAAAGACCAGGACCCACTGCGGATGGGCAGGCGCAAGCGGCACGAAGAACAGCGCCACGGCCCACACGCACAGCCCGACCGCCAGGCCGCGCGCGATGGCGGCCAGCACGTAGGCGCCGAAAATGTCCCGGTGCGACAGCGGCGGCAGCAGCATGAAGACGAGGTTGCCGGTGATGCGGCTCTGGATGAGCGACGAGGACGGGTTGGCGAACGCGTTCTGCAGCATGCTCATCATCATGAGCCCGGGGATCAGGAAGGACGTGTAGGGCACGGTGCCGTACACCGTGACGCGCCCTTCCAGGACGTGTGCGAAGACCAGCAGGTACAGCAGCGCCGTGATGACGGGCGCGGCGATGGTCTGGAAGCTGACCTTCCAGAAGCGCAGCAGTTCCTTGCGCAGCAGGGTCGGAAAGCCGGAACCGGCGTCCAGGCGGGGCTGCACCAGCGGCTGGCCGGCGGGCGTGGCGGGCTGGGTCATGAGGAGATCTCTTCGGGTTGCAGGGCGCGGGGGGCGGCATCGTCGTCCTGGTGCATGATGCGCACGAAGGCGTCTTCCAGGTCCACCCCGCCCACGCGCGCCAGCAGGGCCTGGGTGGTGTCCAGCGCCACGATGCGCCCGCCCTTGAGCATGGCGATGCGGTTGCAGAGGGCCTCGGCCTCTTCCAGGTAGTGGGTGGTGAGCATGATGGTGTGGCCGGCCTTGTTCAGGCGCGAGATGAACTCCCACAGCGTGCGGCGCAGGTCCACGTCCACGCCCGCGGTGGGCTCGTCCAGGACGATGACCGGCGGCCGGTGCACCAGCGCCTGCGCCACCAGCACGCGCCGCTTCATGCCGCCGGACAGCGCGCGCATGTTGGAATTGGCCTTGTCGGCCAGGCCCAGGTTGAACAGGATTTCGTCGATCCAGTCGTCGTTCTTGCGCAGGCCGAAATAGCCGGACTGGATGCGCAGCGTCTCGCGGACCGTGAAGAACGGGTCGTAGACCAGTTCCTGCGGCACCACGCCCAATGCGCGCCGCGCCGACTTGTAGTCGGCCACGACGTCGTAGCCACAGACCGTGGCGCGGCCCGCGGTGGCATGGGCCAGGCCGGCCAGGATGGAGATGAGCGTGGTCTTGCCTGCGCCGTTGGGCCCGAGCAGGCCGAAGAATTCGCCGTGCTCGATATTCAGGCTGACGTTGTCCAGCGCCTGGAAGCCGGGACGGGGCGTGCGCCCGAGCAGCTTCTGCCAGCCGCGCTGGCGCGGCGAGTAGATCTTTGAGACGTTTTCTAGGCTGACGGCGGACATGACGGGGGTAAGGGGCCCGAAAAGAGCGAATTGACCATTATATAAGCGCGAGGTGGCAGCCACCCCGTAAGGCCCCAGGGGCGGTGTGGGCGGCGCATTGTTGCGTCACCAAAACAATCGGCCCGGCGGCCCCCCGAAGGGGCGCGCCGGGCCGATGCAAGGCGGGACCGATCTTTACTTGTTGCGCTGGTTCAGCGCCTGGATCAGGCCGTCGATGCCGTTCTGGTTGATCTGCTGGGCGAACTGGTTGCGGTAGTTCTCGATCAGCCAGATGCCCTCGACGTTCATGTCATAGATCTTCCAGCCCTGGGGCGTCCTTTCCAAACGGTAGTCCACGCCGACGGGCTGGCTGTTGGACTGGCTGATCAGCGTGCGCACCACGACGTCGTCGGCCTTGGGGTCGCCCCGGAACGGCAGGCCGGTGATGCTGGTGCTGGACGTGACGCGAGTCAGCGCGCCGCTGTAGGTGCGGATCAGCGTGCCGCGGAAGGCCTCGGCCAGCGCCGTCTTCTGTTGGTCGCTGGCCTGGCGCCAGTAGCGGCCGGCGGCCAGGCGCGTGGTCTTCTGGAAGTTGACGTACGGCAGGATGTACTGGTCGACGACCTCGTTGACGCGGGCGATGTTGCCGGCACGCACCGCGCCGTCGGCCTTCAGGACATCCAGGGCCTGGGTGGCGGCGGCCAGCACGAACTGTTCGGGCGGGCCATTGGGGTCCGGCTTGGCCTGCGCGGCCGTGGCGGTCGCCAGGCCGAGCAGGCCCGTGAACACCAGTCGCTGCAGCAGGGAGGGAACGGAAAATCGCATCAAAACTCCTTCAGTACCGTAAGCGCAATCCGACAGCTTACTTGGTCGCGGGGACCGGCGCAGGCGCTGGCGCGGCCGGCGCGGCGTCCTCGCCGTCGTCTTCGTAGTTGGGCAGGGCCGATTCTTCGTCCACGCGGTGGCCCAGCACCATTGCGGCGCGGCGCTGCAGGAAGGCGTCGCGCACGAAGCTGTACGGGTCCAGCGCCACGCGGTCGATCGTATCGGTGGTGTCGAGCAGGTTGGCGCGCGTATCGACGATGCGCAGGCCCCACAGCGAGTTGCGCAGGCGCACGTTGTCGATGGCGTCCACGCCCATGTAGCCGTAGGTCGTGCCGTAGAGGTCGCCCACCAGGCCGACGCCGTCGCGCACGCTGGACGCGCCGAAGAACGGCAGCACCAGGTACGGACCCTGGCTGAAGCCCCAGACGCCCAGCGTGGTGCCGAAGTCGTTGGGGATCTTGCGCGCGCCATTGGCCGAGGCGACGTCAAAGCAGCCGCCCACGCCCATGGTGGTGTTGAAGAGGAACCGGCCCAGCGTGTTGACGAAGTCGTGGCCGCGGCCCTGCAGGAAGCTGTTGGTGCCGGACCAGAGGTCGCCGACGTTGCTGAAGATGTTGTGGATGCAGCTGCGAACCGGCTGCGGCGTCACGAACGTGTAGGCCTGGGCGACCGGCTTGAACACCGCGCGGTCCACCGTGTCGTTGAACTGGTAGACGCCGCGGTTGAAGCCTTCCCAGGGGTCGCGCGGATCCGGATTCTTCGGGGCGGCGCAACCGGCCATCAGCGCGCCCGCCGCTGCGACGGTGGCAATGCGGGAAATTGCTTTCTTGTTCATGATCCGGGTATCCCTATCAACATTTCTTATGTTATTGCGACGGCAAGGCACAGCGTTGTCGTTGTAACGGCCTGCGTTGTAACGGCCTGAATGAGCCGCGTCTTAATCCTGCGCCTTGGGGGCAGGTTCCGGCGCGGCGGTCGAGCCTTGCTTTTCCGCCGACCCGTACAGGAACTGGCTGATCAGTTGTTCCAGGACCACGGCGCTTTGTGTATAGCGGATTTTTCCGCCGTCGGTAAAGTTCTCTTCTTCGCTGCCGGCGGTCAGGCCCAGATACTGCTCGCCCAGGAGACCCGAGGTCAGGATGGCGGCCGAGGAGTCCTTAGGGAACTGGTAGGCCGTCTCCAGGTTGACCGACACGATCGCCTGGTAGGTCTTGTCGTCAAAGGAGATGCCCGCGACCCGTCCCACCACCACGCCGGCGCTCTTGACCGGCGCGCGCACCTTGAGGCCGCCTACGTTATCGAAGTTGGCTGTCACCGTATAGGTAGGGGCAAAGGAAAACGTGCTCAAGTTGCCGGCGCGCAACGCCAGGAATGCCAGCGCGATCGCGCCCAGCAATACGAACAGGCCTACCCAGAAGTCGGTTTTTTCGCGAGACATGATCGATCCGTATCAATTTCCAAACATCAGGGCGGTGAGCAGGAAGTCCAGCCCGAGCACCGCCAGGGAGCCCATGACCACGGTGCGCGTGGTGGCGCGGGCGACGCCTTCGGGGGTGGGCTTGGCCTGCCAGCCCTCGTAGAGCGCGACCAGCGTCACCGTGACGCCGAAGACCACGCTCTTGATGACGCCATTGGCGACGTCTTTCCAGACGTCGACGCCGTTTTGCATTTGCGACCAGAAGGCGCCGGCGTCCACGCCGATGAGCAGCACGCCCACGACCCAGCCGCCCAGGATGCCCACCATGGAGAACACCGCCGCCAGGATGGGCATGGCGATGATGCCGCCCCACAGGCGCGGCACCAGCACGCGGCGGATGGGGTCCACGGCCATGACTTCCATGGCCGACAATTGTTCGCCCGCCTTCATCAGGCCGATCTCGGCCGTGAGCGAGGTGCCGGCGCGGCCTGCAAAGAGCAGCGCGGTGACCACCGGCCCCAGTTCGCGCACCAGCGACAGGGCGACCAGCAGGCCCAGCGCCTCTTCGGAGCCGTAGCGGTTCAGCGTGTAATAGCCCTGCAGGCCCAGCACGAAGCCGACGAACATGCCGGAAACGGCAATGATCAGCAGCGAATAATTGCCGATGAAATGGACCTGCTGCGACACCAGGCGCGGCCGCGACAGCGCGATGCCGCTGCGCGCCAGCATGGCGCCGAAGAACCGGGTGAAATAGCCGATGGCCGCGACGCGGGAGCGTACCCAGTGGCCCAGCACGGCGATGGCGTTGTTGGAGCCGCTCATGCTTTGCGCCCTTTCTGTTGGGACAGCCACTTCTGGAAGGCGGGCGTCTCGGGATACTGGAACGCGACGGGACCGTCGGGTTGGCCCTTGAGGAATTGCTGCACGTAGGGGTCCTGCGAGGCCGCCAGGGTCTGCGGCGTGCCGGCGGCGGCGAGCGTGCCGCGGCCCACCAGATAGACCTGGTCCGCGATGGCGAAGGATTCCTGCACGTCGTGTGTGATCAGGACCGAGGCGCAGCCCAGGCGGTCGGCCAGGTTGCGGATCAGGCGGGCGGTGATCCCCAGCGAGATCGGGTCCAGCCCGGCGAAGGGCTCGTCGTACAGGATGAGTTCGGGTTCGAGCACCACGGCGCGCGCCAGCGCCACGCGCCGGGCCATGCCGCCAGAAATCTCGGACACTTTCAAGTGGGCGGCGGCGCGCAGGCCGACGGCGTCCAGCTTGTCCAGCACACGGTCGGTGAGCTCGGCTTCGTCGATTTTGGTGTGCTCACGCAGCGGGAAGGCCACGTTTTCAAATACGTTCAGGTCGGTGAACAGCGCGCCCTGCTGGAACAGCACGCCCATGCGCTTGCGCAGGGACTGCAGGCCGGTGCTCGAGGTCTGGCCGATGTCCTGGTCGAATGCCAGCACCCGGCCTTGCTGGGCGGTGATCTGGCCGGTCGCCGCGCGCAGCAGCGTGGTCTTGCCGGAACCCGAACCGCCCATGACCGCCACCACCTGGCCTGCCCGGACGTCCATGGAAATGTCGCGCAAGACGGTGAAATCACCGTAGCCTAGCGCCACACCTTCCAGGCGCAGGGCGAATTCCGGGGTGCTGCTTGATTGAGCGGGCATGGGCAACGAAAGGGAGTTTCGGCGGCGGAGCTTGCCCCGCTGTTCTGTCGACACGCTGGACAGTGAACCTGGCCGGCGCGGGCAAGACAGGCTGCGTCGGGAAGCGCCCTGTTACTCAGATGCCGGGGACGAGCTCGAGCATCGGCTCCCGGCGGCGAGGCGCCATTGTAGCCCGACGCTGTGCAATCACAATTCGAGTGGCTGTGCGTGGAACAGTGTTTTCGGTTCCAGGAACAATCCCCGGACCGCTCCCTGTGCGATGCCGCCGCCGGTCCGGTGTCTGACACCCCCGGAACACTGGCGCATGCATAGGCGACCTCACCCGGGTATCAGACACCCATTCAGTTGCGCCGCGTCCGCGCGGCTTCGGTTTCCCGGGCCAGGCGCTGGATCAGGTTGGCCGTGGTTTCCCGCCGCGCCAGCGGCGCGCCCTGGCCCGCCCACAGGGACAGGACGTTGATGTTGCCGCTTTTGCCGCCCGCAGTCCGCATGGGCCGCGTCAGCGCGTTCTGCAGCGGATACGGCAGGATGTCCGCGGCGATCGCATCCGCGTCCCGCATGAAGGCGTTGGCGATGCCGCGGGCCGGGCGGCCGGAAAAGGCCCGGGTCACGCGGGACTGTTCGGAGCGGGAGGCGGGCAGGACCGCCTTGTAGGCGTCGCTGATGCCGCATTCATCCGTGGTCAGGAAGGCCGTCCCCATTTGCGCCAGGTCGGCGCCCAGCGCCAGGGCGGCGGCAATGCCGCGCCCGTCCATGATGCCGCCCGACGCGATGACCGGGATCGAGACGGCGTCCGCCACCTGCGGCACCAGGGCCAGGGTCCCGATCATGGACGTTTCGAAGGCGTCGAGGAACGTGCTGCGGTGGCCGCCAGCCTCGGCGCCCTGCGCGACGACCGCGTCCACGCCGTCCTGCTCCAGCACCTGGGCCTCGCGGACGGTGGTGGCCGTGCCGATGGTCAGGATGCCCAGTTCACGGCAGCGGGCCAGCGTCGCGGCCGGCAGGCGGCCGAAGGCGAAGCTCAGGACGGCTGGCCGCGCCCGCAGCGTGGCCTCCAGTTGTTCCGGCAGCGGATCGGCCTGCGGGCCGGGGGCTTGCGGCGCGGGCAGGCCCAGTTGCGCGTGGTAGCGCGCCATCAGGGCGAGCATCCGCCCGCCGTCGCCGGTCGCGGCTTCCTGCGGCACGGGGGCGAACAGATTGATGGCAAACGGGCGGTCCGTGCGCGCGCGGATCGCGTTGGCCGCCGCCTCGATCTGTTCGCCACTCAGGTAGGCCGCGCCCAGCGATCCCAGGGCGCCCGCCTTCGATGCCTCGGACACCAGTTCCACCGTGGTCGCGCCGCCCGCCATGGGCGCCTGGATGATGGGGTGGTCCAGCTTGAGCAATTCAATCAAAGGGGTAGCCATGGGAAAACTCCTGGGAGGTTATTGAAGCTGGATGTTTCCAGCCTTGATGACGTGCGCCCACTTTTCGCTTTCGTTCTTGATGAACGCGGCGAACTCCTCGGGCGTGCCGCCGCCGGCCTGGCTGCCCGTGTCGGCAATGGCCTTCTGCACATCCGGATCCTTCAGGATGCGGTTGAACTCGGCGTTGAGCCTGGCGATGATCGGCGCGGGCGTGCCGGCGGGCGCGACGATGCCCTGCCAGTTGTACGACTCGAAACCCGGCAGGCCGGATTCGGCCATGGTCGGTACGTCGGGCAGCACGGCCAGGCGCTTGGCGGACGTGACGGCGATGGGGTGGATCTTCTTGCCCTGGATGGCGGGCAACGCGGAATAGCCCATTTCGAACATCATGGCGATGTGGCCGCCCATCAGGTCGGTGGCGGCCAGGCTGCCGCCTTTATAGGGGACGTGGACGATGTCGATCTTGGCCTGCTCGCGGAACATCTCGCCCGACAGGTGGTGCGCGCCGCCCACGCCGGACGAACCGAAGGTCAGCTTGCCGGGTTCCTTCTTGGCCAGCGCGATCAGGTCGGCCAGCGTCTTGACCGGCAGTTCATTGTTCACGCTCAGGACCAGCGGGCTGTTTTCGATCAGGATGATCGGGGCCAGGTCCTTTTGCGGGTTGTAGGGCATTTCCTTCATCAAGGACGGGTTGACCGCCATGGGGGCCAGGTTGCCCGTGCCGATGGTGTAACCGTCCGGGGCCGCCTTGGCGATGAGGTTGGTGCCGACCACCCCGCCCGCGCCTGCCTTGTTTTCCACCACGATGGGCTGGCCCAGCGATTCGCCCAGTTTGCGCGCCAGGAGGCGCACGCGGGTGTCGGCAAAGCCGCCGGGCGCGTAGGGCACGATCATGGTTACGGGTTTGGCGGGCCAGTCGCCGGTCTGGGCCTGGGCGGCGCCTGCGAAGGCGGTGGCGGCCGCGAGGGCGGCGATCAGGGGGCGCAATGCTTTCATGCTGGGACTCCTCTTCCTGCTTTCTAATTGCTGTGTGATGGGCCCGAAGGGCCGATGGCATTATGCCCAGCGCCATTGCCATCTGTCGTGACTTTTCCCAATCCCCAGGCCGACGCGGCCAGCAGCGCCGCGCTGCCCGCCAGCACCTGCGGCAGCCCCGCGCCCCAGTGCTCCGCCCACGACGCCAGCAGCGGTCCCAGGATCTGTCCCGCCGCGAATGCCGCCGTCATGATGGCGGCCGCGCGCGGGGCCGCCGCGCCCGACAGGCGCCGGGCGGTCAGCATGCCCGCCTGCGTGATCACCATGAACGTGCCCCCGACCAGGAGCGCCGCCAGGATCACGGCGGCAATGTGATGCCACAGGGCCACCGCCAGCATGCCGGCGGCCATCAGGGCCTGCGCGCCGCGCCAGACCTGCCGGTCGTCGCGGCCGCGCGCCAGGCGGGGCACCAGCAGGCACGACAGCGCCGCCGCCAGGCCGAAGAGGGGCCAGGCCCAGCCGAAGATGGCCGGGTCGGGCAGGACCTCCTTGGCCATCGCCGGCAGGAAGGTGGCGGGAATGATGTAACCGACGCCGAAGACGCCATAGTGCAGCGACAGCGCGGCGATGCCGCGCGGCAGTCGGGCGGACGGAGCGCCCGCGGCGGCACGCCGGACCGGGGGCGACTGCCGGCTCAGGCCGGGCCAGGCCGCCGCCGACAGCGCCAAGGCCAGCGCGCCCAGCACGATCCAGGTCAGGTTGGCGCTCGCGCCCCAGGCCATGAGGACCAGGCAGGCCAGCCCCGTCAGCGCGATCCCCGCGCCCACGCCTGCGTACGTCACCGCCGACGCGGAGGGCTCGCGCGGGTCTCCGGGAGGAACCGGCCGCCAGGCCGCCACGCAGATGAAGGCGCTGGCGCTGGCATAACCGGCGGCCAGCCGCAGCATCGACCAGCCCGCCACGCTGTCCAGCAGCGGCATGGCCAGCGTCAGCGCCGCGACGGCGGCCAGGCTGACCGCCAGCGTCGCGCGCAACCGGCGCACGGGCCAAACGATCGCGGCCAGCGCGCCGAGCAGGTAGCCGGCATAGTTGGCCGACGCCATCCAGCCGCCCTGCGCGAGCGATAGCCCGGACTCCTGCGCCATCAGCGGCCATACCGGCGTGAAGGCGAAACGGCCGATGCCCATGGCGGCCGCCAGCGCAAGGGCGGCGGGCCACGCCAGGCGCGCGGCGCTGGCGGTGGGGTCGAGGGAAGGGTAAGCAGGCGTTGACATGGCCCCACTCTACGGCTGTACTAATATCTTGAATAGTGAATTATTAAGAACGTGAGTTCCCGAAATGAGAAACTTGGATCTCGACGCGCTGCAGATATTCAAGACCGTGGCGGACCAGGGCGGCGTGGCGCGCGCCGCTGCGCACTTGAACCGGGTGCAGTCCAACGTGTCGACCCGGCTCAAACAGCTGGAAACCTCGCTGGGCACGCCGCTCTTTCGGCGCCAGAACCGCCGCCTGGTGCTGTCGGACCAGGGGCGCGTGCTGCTGTCCTACGCGGACCGGCTGCTGCGCCTGTCCGACGAGGCCCAGTCCGCGGTGCGCGAAGGCGCGCTGCAGGGCGTCTTGCGCATCGGCACCATGGAAAGCACGGCCGCCGCCCGCCTGCCGCCCATCCTGGCGGCCTATCACGCGGCGTGGCCGCAGGTGCGCATCGAACTGGTTACCGGCACCTCGGGCGCCCTGGCCGCCAAGGTCCGCAATTACGAGATCGAGGCGGCCTTTGTCGCGCAGCCCTTTCCGGCGGACGGCCTGGCGACCATGGATGCCTTCAAGGAGGAACTCGCGCTGATCTCGCCGCTGGCCTGGGATCCGATCGGCGGCGCGAAGGACCTGGGCAGCCGCAGCGTCATCGCGTTCGCGGCGGGGTGCTCATACCGGCGCATCCTGGAATCGTGGCTGAACCAGGAGGGCATCGCGCCCGGCAAGGTGATGGAGTTTGCGTCGTATCACGCCATCGTGGCGTGCGTGGCCGCGGGAACGGGCGTGGCGATCGTGCCGCGGTCGGTGCTGGCGGTGCTGGGGGCGGAGAACACGGTGCGCGTGGGCGCCCTGTCCGGACCGCATGGGCAGGCCCTGACCCAGCTCGTGTGGCGCGCCGACGATGACACGCCCGCATTGCAGGCCCTGCGTAGCCGGCTGCAGGCGCCGCAGGAATGAACCGATGCGCGCGGTGTCCGCGCGCATCGTCCAGCGCCGCACTCAGAAGCGGTAGCCGACGCCCACCGTGGCCACCCACGGGTCGATCCGCGCGGTGCCGACACGTTCGCCGTCCAGCTTCACCTTGGACTTGATGTCGATGTAGCGGATGTCGGCGTTCATGAACCAGCGGTCATTGATCTTGATGTCCGCGCCCAGTTGCGCCGCCACGCCCCAGGAGTCGCCCAGCTTCAGGTCCGAGCCCTTGAGCGCGCCTTCGGCCTTGGTGTCGAAGAAGTGCGTGTAGTTGATGCCGACGCCGATGTAGGGCTGGATCATGCTGTCGGGCAGGATGTGCCATTGCAGGCTCAGCGTGGGGGGAAGCTGCTTGGTGGAGCCGATCTTGCCCAGGCCGCCGCTGCCGCTGACGTCATGCTGGAAGGGCCAGGCGCCCAGCAGCTCGATACCGATGTTGCGGGTGGCCATGTAGGCCAGGGTGAAGCTGGGGCGCACGTTGTTGCTCACATCCAGCTTGACGGCGCCATCCAGCACCGAGCCATTGTTCTGCGAGGGGCGCACTTGCGTCACGCCGACGCGGAACAGCACGTCGCCGGCTTCGTGGGCATGGGCGGGAGCGGCAAATGCGCCGGCAGCGATCAAACCGGCAATGGCGGTGGCGCGGATACGCCCATTCAGCGAAAACATTTTCTTCTCCGATCTTTCCGTGGGGGTGAGCCGACAGATTCGCAGACCGCCCCGTCCCCCAACTTGACGTGTGTCAAATCTTGAAAAGACCGCTTTCAGAAAGTGGTTATGCCGCAACACGCGGGTCAGTCCAGCCGGCGCGCAAAAAAAACGCCGCCGGCGCGGGGCGCTCGGCGGCATTGATGAAGCGGGGCGCTGTCAGCGCGGCAGGTCGCTGCTGCCCATGAGGTAGGCGTCGACCGAACGCGCGCACTGGCGGCCTTCGCGGATGGCCCACACCACCAGGGACTGGCCGCGGCGCATGTCGCCGGCGGCAAAGACCTTTTCCACGTTGGTGCGGTAGTCGTCGGTGTTGGCGCGCACGTTGCCGCGGCCATCGCGATCCACGCCGAACGCGTCCAGCACGTTCTGCACCGGCGACACGAAGCCCATGGCCAGCAGCACCAGGTCCGCCTTGATCTCGAACTCGGAGCCTTCGACCTCGCGCATCTTCATCTGGCCGGTGGCCTCGTCCTTGAACCACTCGACGCGCGCGCCGACCAGTTTCTCGACCTTGCCGTTGGCGCCCTTGAGCAGCTTGGTGGTCACGGACCAGTCGCGGTCGCAGCCTTCCTCGTGCGAGGACGAGGTGCGCATCTTCAGCGGCCAGTAGGGCCAGGTCATGTCCTTGTTCTCGGACTCGGGCGGCTGGGGCATCAGTTCGAACTGCGTGACCGAGGCCGCGCCATGGCGGTTGCTGGTGCCGACGCAGTCGGAACCCGTGTCGCCGCCGCCGATGACCACGACATGCTTGCCCTTGGCCAGCGTCTGGTTGGCCAGGCGGTCGCCCGCCACGGCCTTGTTCTGCTGGCGCAGGAAGTCCATGGCGAAGTAGACGCCTTCGAGCTCGCGGCCCGGCACCGGCAGGTCGCGCGGCGTTTCCGAACCGCCGCTCATCACGACGGCGTCGAACTCGGCCATCAGCGATTGCGGGGTGCGCACGGTCAGGCCATCGGCCACCGGATCCTTCGGATTGCCGACGTAGGTCGACGGCGCGAACTCCACGCCCTCGGCTTCCATCTGCGAAATGCGGCGGTCGATCTGGTGCTTTTCGAGCTTGAAATCGGGGATGCCGTAGCGCAGCAGGCCGCCGATGCGGTCGCTCTTTTCAAAGAGGGTCACGGAGTGGCCCGCGCGCGCCAATTGCTGCGCGCACGCCATGCCGGCGGGGCCGGAGCCCACGACGGCGACCTTCTTGCCCGTCTTGCGCGCCGGCACTTGCGGCGCGACCCAGCCTTCGGCCCAGCCCTTGTCGATGATCGCGTGCTCGATGGACTTGATGCCCACGGCGTCGCTGTTGATGTTCAAGGTACAGGCGGCTTCGCACGGCGCCGGGCAGATGCGGCCCGTGAACTCCGGGAAGTTGTTGGTGGAGTGCAGCACGTCCAGCGCGCGGCGCCAGTCCTGCTTGTACACCAGGTCATTCCAGTCCGGGATGATGTTGTTGACCGGGCAGCCGTTGTTGCAGAACGGGATGCCGCAGTCCATGCAGCGCGCCGCCTGCTGCTTGGCCTGGTCGTCGGTCAGGTGCAGCACGAATTCGCGCCAGTTCTTCAGCCGCTTCTGCGGGGCCTCGGAGGCCTCCTGCAGGCGCTGGTATTCCATAAAGCCAGTGATCTTTCCCATGGTATCCCTCACGCAGCCAGTTGTTGCGGGTTGGCTGCACGCCACATTTCACCCAATGCACGGCGGTAGTCCGTCGGCATGATCTTCACGAATTTGCCGCGCGAGGCTTCCCAGTCGCCCAGGATTTCGCGGGCGCGGTAGCTGCCGGTGTAGCGGAAGTGGTCTTCCACCAGGCGGCGCAGGATCGTCTCGTCCGTCTCGCGCTCGCCGCCGCGCTGTGCGCTGTGCCAGATGTCGATGTTGTTCTGCGACTGCTGTTCGGCATGCGGCACCACGGATTCCAGTTCCACCATGGACAGGTTCACGCGATGCTTGAGCGTGCGGTCCGGATCCCAGACGTAGGCCACGCCGCCGGACATGCCCGCCGCGAAGTTGCGGCCCGTGGCGCCCAGCACGACGACCGTGCCGCCGGTCATGTATTCGCAGCCATGGTCGCCCGTGCCTTCGACCACGGTCGCCGCGCCCGAGTTGCGCACCGCGAAGCGTTCGCCGGCCACGCCGTTGAAGAACGCTTCACCCGCCAGCGCGCCGTACAGCACGGTATTGCCGGCGATGATGTGGTCGGGGCCGAAGCCGCGGAAGTCGTTGGGCGAGCGCACGATGATGCGGCCGCCCGACAGGCCCTTGCCGACGTAGTCGTTGCCTTCGCCCACCAGGTCCATGGTGATGCCGTGCGCGAGGAACGCGCCGAAGCTCTGGCCGGCGGTGCCGTTGCACTGGATGTGGATGGTGTCGTCGGGCAGGCCGTCGTGACCGTAGCGCGCGGCCACGGCGCCGGACAGCATGGCGCCGATGGTGCGGTTGCGGTTGCGCACCGGCACGATGAACGACACCTTCTCGCCGCGTTCCAGCGCGGGCTTGCTGCGCTCGATCAGCAGGTGGTCCAGCGCGCCCGCCAGGCCGTGGTCCTGCTCTTCGGTCTGGTGCACTTCGGCGTCCGACTGCGTCTGGTGGAACACGCGGGTGAAGTCCAGGCCCTGCGCCTTCCAGTGTTCGACGCCCGAGCGCATGTCGAGCAGGTCGGCGCGGCCAATCAGGTCGTCGAACTTGCGGATGCCCAGCTGGGCCATGATTTCGCGCACTTCCTCGGCGATGAAGAAGAAGAAGTTCACGACGTGTTCGGGCTTGCCCTGGAATTTCTTGCGCAGGACGGGGTCTTGCGTGGCCACGCCCACCGGGCAGGTGTTCAGGTGGCACTTGCGCATCATGATGCAGCCTTCGACGACCAGCGGAGCCGTCGCGAAGCCGAATTCGTCGGCGCCCAGCAGCGCGCCGATGACGACGTCGCGGCCGGTCTTCATCTGGCCGTCGGCCTGCACGCGGATGCGGCTGCGCAGGCGGTT
>Ga0182739_1002577_pt1 | contig 16817 bp, 22 predicted proteins | sample eDN5th30CBELigBY_FD_128873 | JGI IMG/M metagenome (GOLD analysis project Ga0182739, IMG submission 128873) | Enriched backyard soil microbial communities from Emeryville, California, USA - eDNA 5th pass 30_C BE-Lig BY (version 2) (version 2) | ecosystem: Environmental > Terrestrial > Soil >... | reverse complement strand
TTGCGCGCACCCTGCCGGAAATTCTGGCTAAGCAGCCCGGCGCGACCCGGATCGTCGTGGCGGCGCCCGATGCCGAGCTCGGCGCCCTGGCGGCAGCCGAAATCGCCGATCTGACGCCGGATGTGCCCGTCGCCGTCCTGACAGGCGGGATGAAAGCGTGGCGCGAGGCCGGCTTCGAGGTCGAGACCGGTCACATCCGGATGGCGGACCCGCCGACCGACGTCTGGTATCGACCCTACGACTTCAAGGAGGATGTCGAAGCGGCCATGCGGCAGTACCTGGACTGGGAGGTCGACCTCGTCCCGCAGGTCGAGCGCGACGGCGACGCCCGGTTCTCCGTCCTGAAGCGGTAGAACGGCGGAACGCTTGCATTTCAGGGCCTTGTCACATCGTCGCGTACGCTTGACACCCCGCGGGCATCCCCATAGGTTCCGGCGCGTTTTTCATTGTGACCGCACCGTGTTGGTGAGGTGGCGGTGGGAAGCCCGGAGCGGAGCATCCGGTTATGGCTGAGGACGATCGTAAATCGACCCCTGACGAGCTGGATCGGCGCCTTAAAGGCGTCCGGCAGGCCTACCAGGCAGGAACGGGACGGTCGTCGGGACCCGCAACGCGCGGCGCCGGTGGCGAAAAGCTGGGCGTGGGCATGCGGATCGCAGTCGAACTGGTCGCGGGCGTCGTTGCGGGGGCCTTTCTGGGCCTGATGGCTGATCAGTGGTTGGGTACGAAGCCCTGGCTGCTGATCGTGGGGTTCGTGCTGGGGTGCGGTGCGGCGTTCATGAACGTCTACCGGGTTGCGCAGGCTGAAGAGCGGCGCAGCAAGGCAGCCCAGGATGAGAAGAAGAGCTGAATTGGGGATAGAGTAACGTGGCCAGCCCGCTCGAGCAGTTTGCTATCCAGGATCTAACCGCCCCGCTGTTCACCATCGGTGGCCATCACATCGCCGTCACCAACTCCGCCGTCTTCATGATGGGCGCAGTGGTTCTCTCCTCGGGCCTGCTGCTCGCGGGCGCCGGCAAGGGCGCGATGATCCCGGGCCGTATCCAGGCGATGTCCGAACTCTTCTACGAGTTCATCGCCAACATGATCCGGGACAATGTCGGCAGCGCCGGCAAGAAATTCTTCCCGTTCATCTTCACCCTCTTCATCTTCACGCTGTTCGGCAACATCCTCGGGATGCTGCCCTACGGCTACACCTTCACGTCCCAGATCGCCGTCACCTTCTTCATGGCGATGGTCGTATTCCTCGGCGTGACGCTGATCGGCTTGTTCAAGCACGGCCTGCACTTCTTCTCCCTGTTCTTCCCGCACGGCGCGCCGCTGTTCACCGCGCCGATCCTGATCCCGATCGAGCTGGTCTCCTACCTCAGCCGCCCGATCAGCCTGTCGGTCCGACTGTTCGCCAACATGACGGTCGGCCACGTGCTCCTGAAGGTTCTCGCGGGCTTCGTCGTGGCGCTCGGCATCTTCGGTGTCGTGCCGCTGGTGGTCCTGGTCGCGATCACCGCGCTCGAGCTGCTGGTGGCGCTGCTGCAGGCCTACATCTTCACGATCCTCTGCTGCATCTACCTGAACGACGCGCTGCATCTGCACTAGTCGCCGCGCCCGTAATCATCCAACCGGCCCATCAATCCACCACGTCAAAGCCAAGAGAAACAGGAGATAGAAATGGACGCTTCAGCCGCCAAGTTCATCGGTGCGGGCCTCGCTGCCATCGGCATGATCGGCGCCGGCATCGGCGTGGGCAACGTCTGGGCGAGCTACATCACGGCCCTGTCGCGCAACCCGGCCTCGAAGGCCGAAATCGGCGCCAACATCTGGATCGGCTTCGCCGTCACCGAGGCCATCGCGCTGTTCGCGCTGATCGTCGCGCTGATCGCCCTCTTCGCCTGAGTTCGATCGTGCCCGTTCAGGCACTCCGGACTTCGGTCGCCGCGGCAGCCCTGATCGGGCTGCCGTTTGCCGCGCAGGCGGCCGGCATGCCGCAGTTCGACCTCACGAGGTTCCCCACCCAGATCTTCTGGTTGGTGGTCTGTTTTGCCGTTCTTTACTTCCTCATGGCGAAGGCCGTCCTGCCGAAGATCGGCAAGACGATCGAAAGCCGCGAGCACAAGATCCAGGCAGATCTCGACGCGGCCCAGAAGGCCAACGACGCGGCCCGCGCCGCGGGTGTCGAGCAGGACAAGGCGCTCGCCGAAGCGCGCGGCCAGGCTTCCGGCCTGATCCGCGAGGCCTCGGAGGCCGCCGCGGCCCAGACCTCCGCCAAGCTGCATGAAGTCAGCGACCGGCTGGGGGCCGACATCGTCGCCGCCGAGAAGCGGATCGGCGAGCAGCGCACGCAGACCCTCGCGGGCCTCGGCAGCATGTCGACGGAAATCGCCACGGCGGTGCTGGGCAAGCTGGTGGGATCTGCCGATCCCGCGCAGGTCGCCCGTGCCGTCGATGACGCAGCAAAGGCAGGCAAGCCATGATCGGTACCGCATGGGCAGCCGATGCTCACGGCCATAGCGGAGGCTTGTTCTCCGATCCGACGTTCTGGGTTGCCGTTTCCTTCGTCATCTTCCTGGCGCTCGCCGGCAAGCAGATCGTCAAGGGGCTGACCAAGCTCCTCGACGACCGCACCGCCCTCATCGCGCGCACGCTCGGCGAAGCCGAGAAGCTTCGCAACGAAGCGCAGAAGGCGCGTGACGAGGCCCAGAAGGGCCTGGCCGACTCGGCCAAGCTCGCGCAGGAGATCGTGGCCCTGGCCAAGCAGGAGGCCGTGCGCCTCACGGAGCATGCGGCCGAGGAGCGCGAGGCGCTCATCGCCCGCCGCGAGCAGCAGGCCAAGGACCGCATCGCCCAGGCCGAGGCCCAGGCTTCGCGGGAAGTGCGCAACATGGCCGTCGACGTGGCGCTCGCCGCCACACGCACCCTGCTCAAGGAGCAGGTCGGCAGCGGCCGCACGCAGGCGATGATCGACGAGTCCATCGCCGAACTGCCGCGCCGTCTGCACTGACTTTTAGAAAATAGGGATCGCCCGCAAAATAAAAGAGCGGGCAACCTGGTGCCCCCGCCGCAAGGCGGGGGCTTTTTCTTTGCCTGATCGCCAGGTCAAAAGTCGAGCGGGCTTGGACAAGCGCAACGCTCACCAACTCTTCTCCTCCCCCATCTTACGGGGGAGGCCGGGTGGGAGAAGGCAACGCGATGATTTCGAGTGGGGGAGAGATCAAGACGATGGCTCTCCACTCCGCCCTTCGGGCACCTCCCCCGCGTGACGGGGGAGGAAAGTTCTGACTACTCCGCCGCCTGCTTCAGCGGGTCGGTGCCCGGCGGGTTGTTCGAGGGCTTCCAGCGCAGGACCGGCTTGCGGGCCGCCAGCGTCTCGTCGAGACGACGGCGCGGCGCGTAGAGCGGGGCCGCCTTGAAGTCCTCGGCCGCGGTGCCAGTCTTGGCTTTCGCGGTGAGCGAGCTCAGCGCACCGATGAACTGGTCGAGGTCTTCCTTGGCCACGCTCTCGGTCGGCTCGATCAGCATCGCGCCATGCACGACCAGCGGGAAGTACATGGTCATCGGGTGATAGCCCTCGTCGATCATCGCCTTGGCGAAGTCGAGCGTGCTGACGCCCGTGTCCTTGAGGAAGCTGTCGTCGAACAGCGCCTCGTGCATGCACGGTCCCTCGAAGGCCGGGCTCATGACGTCCTTCAGCGCGGCCATCACGTAGTTGGCGTTGAGCACCGCGTCCTCGGCAACCTGCTTCAGCCCGTCGGCGCCATGGCTCATGATGTAGGCCAGCGCGCGCGTGAACATGCCCATCTGGCCGTGGAAGGCTTTCAGGCGGCCGAGCGGCAGGCCGTCGACTTTCGCGCCGTCCTCGGCCAGGTGCCACGTGTCGCCGTTCTTCACGATCCACGGATAGGGCGCGTAGGGCGCCAGCGCCGCCGACAGCACCACCGGCCCCGCCCCCGGTCCGCCGCCGCCATGCGGCGTCGAGAAGGTCTTGTGCAGGTTGATGTGCATGCAGTCGACGCCGAGATCGCCCGGCCGCACGCGGCCGACGATCGCGTTGAAGTTGGCGCCGTCGCAGTAGAAGTAGGCGCCCGCCTCGTGCACGGCCTTGGAGATCTCGACGATCTCGCTCTCGAACAGGCCGCAGGTGTTGGGATTGGTCAGCATGATCGCCGCCACGTCGGGCCCCAGCGCCGCCTTCAGCGCGGCGAGGTCGACGCGGCCGCGGTCGTTGGCCGGGATCGGCTTCACGACGAAGCCGAGCGCCGCCGCCGTCGCGGGATTGGTGCCGTGCGCCGATTCGGGCGCCAGCACGGTCCGGCGCTGGGCGCGCTCGCCCTTGGCCTCGAGCGCCGCGGCGATCGCCATCATGCCGCACATCTCGCCATGCGCGCCGGCGGCCGGCGACATCGCCACGGCCGGCATGCCGGTGAGGGTCTTCAGCCAGTGCGCCAGGCTGTCGATCAGCTCCAGCGCACCCTGCACGGTCGAGACCGGCTGCAGCGGATGGAGATCGCCGATGCCCGGCAGGCGCGCGACCTTCTCGTTGATGCGGGGATTGTGCTTCATCGTGCACGAGCCCAGCGGGTAGACGCCCATGTCGATGGCGTAGTTCTTCTGGCTGAGACGCGTGTAGTGCTGCACCACCTGCGGCTCGGAAAGACCGGGCAGGCCGATCTCCCCCTTGCGGCGCAGACCGTTCAGGCGATCCTTCACCTTGGGCGGTTCCGGCAGGTCGACGCCGCAGCGTCCGGCCTGGCCCATCTCGAAGATCAGCGGCTCCTCGATCTGGAGTGCGCGATTGCCCGTGAACGTGCCGTGCGTGTTGGCGGAGCCTGCGGTCACGCTCCCGGCGCGGCCCTGGCTGCGGTCGAGCGACTGTACCATCACAGCACCTCCTTCAGGGCGGCGACGAGCGGGTCCATACCCGCTTCGGTCGCCGTCTCGGTCGCCGCCAGCAGGAGCAGGTTCGAAACCGAGGGATCGTTGGGGATCAGGCGCGACACCGGCAGGCCGCCCAGGATGCCCTTGGCCGCCAGCGCTTCGACGACTTCGGCGGCGGGCTTCGGCAGCTTCACGGTGAACTCGTTGAAGAAGCTGTCGTTGAGCACCGCGACGCCGGGAATCGCCGCGATCTTGTCGGCGAGCTGCGAGGCCTTGCCATGATTGAGCTCGGCCAGCTTGGCAAAGCCCGTCTCGCCCAGAAGGGTGAGGTGCACGGTGAAGGCCAGCGCGCAGAGGCCGGCATTGGTGCAGATGTTGGAAGTCGCCTTCTCGCGGCGGATATGCTGCTCACGCGTGGACAGCGTGAGTACGAAGCCGCGCTTGCCGTCAGCATCGACGGTCTCGCCGACGAGACGGCCGGGCATCTGGCGCATGTACTTGTCGCGGGTCGCGAACAGGCCGACATAGGGTCCGCCGAAGCCCAGCCCGTTGCCGATCGACTGGCCCTCGCAGACAACGATGTCGGCGCCCATCTCGCCCGGCGGCATCAGCAGGCCCAGCGAGACGACTTCCGTCACCACGACGATCAGCAGCGCCCCGGCGGCGTGGCAGGCTTCCGCGAGCTTGGTGAAGTCGCGGACATGGCCGAAGAAGCTCGGGTTCTGAACGACCACGCAGGACGTATCGCGATCGACCAAGGCGATCAGATCCTCGAGGCCCTCGGCGTCGGTCTTCGAGAAGTTCGCCGTGAAGCCTTCCCACTTGGCCGCGGTCTCGATGATGCCGCGATACTGGGGATGCAGCCCGCCCGAGATCAGCGCCTTGTGGCGGCGCGTGACGCGGTTGGCCATCAGCACCGCCTCGGTCGTGCCGGTCGAGCCGTCGTACATCGAGGCATTGGCGACTTCCATGCCGGTGAGCAGGGTCACCTGGGTCTGGAATTCGAACAGGTACTGCAGCGTGCCCTGCGTGATCTCCGGCTGATACGGCGTGTAGGAGGTCAGGAACTCGCCGCGCTGGATCATGTAGTCGACGGTCGCCGGCACATGATGGCGATAGGCGCCGGCGCCGATGAAGAACGGCGCCGCGGCGGGCGACAGGTTCTTGGCGGCGAAGCCCTGGAAGGCGCGCTCGACCTCGAGCTCGCCCTGATGATCGGGCAGGCCGCCGACCTTGGCCGCCAGGCGCGCCGATGCCGGCACGTCGCGGAACAGCTCGTCGACCGACTTGGCGCCGATCACGCTCAGCATCTCGCGGCGATCGGCCTCGGTGAGGGGGAGATAACGCATCAGGCTCTTGCTCCTTGAGTAATGCCCTCATCCTGAGGAGCATCGCGCGGCGATGAGTCTCGAAGGATGGGAACGAGCACCTAGTCCCTTGCCCATCCTTCGAGACGTGCCTGCGGGCACGCCTCGGGATGGGGTTTGGTCGGCTAGCCGAGGCTCTTCACGAAGGCTTCGTAGGCGGCCTCGTCCATCAGGCCGTCGAGTTCGCCCTTGTCGGCGAGCTTCAGCTTGAAGAACCAGCCCTTGCCGGTCGGCTCGGCATTCACGTCGCCCGGCGTCTCGGCCAGCGCCGCATTGCTCTCGACCACCTCGCCGGAGGCCGGCGCGTAGATGTCGGAAGCGGCCTTCACCGATTCGACGACGGCGCAGGCTTCGCCCTTGGCGACCGTGCGGCCGGCGGCCGGCACGTCGACGAACACCACGTCGCCGAGCTGCTCCTGCGCATACTGGGTAATGCCGATCGTGCCGACATCGCCCTCGACGCGGATCCACTCATGCTCTTCGGTGTACTTGGTCTCGGCCATCTTGATCTCCTATCCGCGGTAGTAGGCGTGTTTGACGAAAGGCATGGGCACGATCTCGGCCGGCACGGGCTTGCCGCGCACCATCAGATCGACCTTGGTTCCATTGGCTGACTGGCTGCGTTCGACGTAGCCCATGGCAATGGCGCGCCCCAGCGTGGGCGAGAAGCCACCCGACGTGACGATTCCGACGCTCTTGCCGTCGATCACGATCTCGGCGCCCTCGCGCGCGATCGCCTTGCCTTCGGGCAGCAGGCCGACCCGCTTGCGCGTCGAGCCCTCGGCGATCTGCTTCTGGACGGTCGCGGCGCCGGGGAACCCGCCCTGCACGCGCCGTTCCTTGCCGACGCTCCACAGCAGCACCGCTTCGACCGGCGTGGTGGTCGTGTCGATGTCGTGGCCGTAGAGGCAGAGCCCGGCCTCGAGCCTGAGCGAATCACGGGCGCCGAGGCCGATCGGCTTGACTTCGGGATGGCTGAGCAGCTTGCGCGCGATGGCGTCGGTCTGCTCGGCCGGGGTCGAGATCTCATAGCCGTCGCCGCCGGTGTAGCCCGAGCGCGTGACGTAGCAGCGGGCGCCATCGATCACGACATAGGCGCCGGTCATGAACTTCATCGTGGCGACCTGCGGCACCAGCCGCGACAGCACCGCCGCGGCCTGCGGTCCCTGCAGTGCGAGAAGCCCGCGCGAAAACATCGGCTCGACCTCGCAGGTCGCCGAGAGATGCTTCTGCATGTGAGCAAGATCGGCGTCCTTGCAGGCCGCATTGATGACCACCAGCAGGTGATCGCCCGCGTTGGTCACCATCAGATCGTCGAGGATGCCGCCGGAATCGTTGGTGAACTGGGTGTAGCGCTGCTGGCCCGGCTGCAGGCCGGCAATGTCGCCCGGCACCAGCGTCTCCATCGCCTTCGCGGCACTCTCGCCGGGCTTCGCGGTGAGACGCACCTGGCCCATGTGCGAGACGTCGAACAGGCCGCAGGCGGTGCGGGTATGCGTGTGCTCGACCAGGATGCCGGTCGGATACTGGACCGGCATCTCGTAGCCGGCGAAGGGCACCAGGCGCGCGCCCAGCTCGCGATGAAGATCGTAAAGCGGCGTGCGCTTCAGGGGGCCGGCGGTGGGTTCGGTCAAAAGAGTCTCCGTCGAAGTCGCGTTGAACGCGACCGGAGTCGCGCCTTCACGACGCAAGGACTGCGCCGTTCGCGACCCCCTCTGTCCGGAGACCTGAAAGATTCGCCGGGAGTCCTCCCTGGGAGGGCCGGCTTACTTCGTCGGTGGGCGTGCGCCGAATGGGGCGCCCGCCGCTTTCCAGAGACCCATCCTCCTGCGGTCCGTTTGCCTGAGAGTTTCCGGGGCCGGTTGCTCCTTCGGCGCCATCCTCGCGGATGGGCTCTCCCACAGGGATCGTCTGGGTGGACGGACCATAGGCAGGGCCCTGTTCGGCGTCCACGCACAAAGCCGCGCAGCACCACGAAACTACGGGAAAAACGAATCCGCTCTTGCAATTGAGTGATCGCTCACTTATTAATATGAGCAGTCACTCACTTTTGGAGGGTCAGATGTATCTACGCAAGATTTTCCAGGAGTTCCTTGTCCTGCACACGGAGGCCGAGCCGGCGACCGAGGAACGGCCCCTGCCCCTGCCCCGCACCGAGCCATTCGATTGGCGGTGGCTCGAAACCGTCGAAGACGCGCCGTGAGAACGGGAGACCATCCATGTTCATCCGCAAGATGTTCACGCTGTTCCGGGCTTACGAGGCCGAGGCCACCGAACGGGTCGTCGACGCCCACGCGCTGCGAATTCTGGAGCAGGAACTCCGGGAGGCGGCGGCCGCTGTCGCAGTCGCCACGCGCGAGCTGACCGGCCTGATGGCGCGCGAGATGGCCGACCAGCGCGCGCACGACGCCGCCCAGTCACGCGCCAGGGAATACGAGCCGTACGCCCTGAAGGCACTGGAGACGGGCGAGGAGGGAATCGCCCGGCAATGCGCCGAGGTCGTGGCCGCCGCCGAGCAGGAGCGCGAGCGCTATGCCGCCAACCTGGCGGCGGCGCGGCGCCACATCGCCTCCCTGCGCAGCGGCATCTCGCGTGCCGATGCGCGGATCGGCGAAATCCGCCGCGAATTGCTGGCCGCCCGCTCGCGCGCGGCCCTGCAGCGCGCCACCGGTGCGCTGGCCGTCAGCGCCCAGGGCTACACCAGCGCGCTGGCCGCGGCCGAGGAAACTCTCGCTCGCATCACTGACCTGCAGACCGACGCCATCGATCGCGAAGCCGCGGCGGCGATCCTGGCCGACGAAAAGACCGGCGCATCGTTGCGCGCGAAGCTGTCCGACGCCGGCATCGTCCCGCCCGTCCCGCACAGTGCCGACGCCGTCTTGGCCCGGCTGCGCAGCCGCCTGAACCAGGCCTAGAGGAGACCACGATCATGCATTCCGATTCACCCGCCTGGAGCCTCTATTGCTCCGTCTCGTTCGTGCTCGCGGCGACCATGATGGCCATCGGCATCTCGATCATGCCCGGCGAGACCTGGGTCCGCGCGTACTTCGCCATGTCGGCGATGCTGCTGACCGGCTCGACCTTCACGCTCGCCAAGATGCTGCGCGACCGCCACGAGGCACAGCGCCTGCACCAGCGCATCGAGGAGGCCAAGACCGAGCAGCTGCTCAAGACCTATGAGCTGAAGCCGCCGCTCGGGACGTGAGCCAGTGTGGCGCTACATCGCTCTCATGACTGTCCTGCCGCTCATCCTGGGCGGATGCAGCCCCGTCTTTTATCTATACCTGCAGCAGGTTGAACGTGCGCACCACGGGCCGGACTGGCGCCCGCCGCCGTGGCCCGACCCGCTTGCAGATCGCAGCGTGGCCGTCACCGGCCCCGTGGCGGTGACGCTGGGGGCGCAGTCGGTCTTCAACCCCGCCGACAGCCGACAATTGCTCGATGGCTTGACGGCTTATTTGCGCCAGCGCTTCCCGCAGGCCGTGATTGCGGAGTCGAAGCGCACGCCGTCGGCGACCGTCCTCGAGGTCAGCACGACGCGCGATACGTCAGATGCGCATCCCGCGGTCGTGCAGGTCGTGGTCCGGATCTACGACAGCAGGCGATCGCTGCAATCGGTGATCCGCGGTCCGGCGGCCGCGGTCGATCTCAAGCAAGCAGACCGGACCGAATCGATCGACGCAGTGCTGGCAGGCTTGGCGGCTAAGCTTGATACTTTGCTGCGTCCCTAGCGCCGCCTACACTGAGGCGATGGGAAAAGCCGAGGAAACCAAGGCGCGGGTCGAGCGTGCCGCACTCACGCTGTTCGTGGCGCGGGGCGTCGCGGAAACCACGACCCGCGAAATCGCCATGGCGGCGTCGATCGCCGAGGGCACGATCTACCGCTACTTCCCCAGCAAGGAGCAGCTCGCGCTCGACATCTTCCTCGGCCATCACCGCGCGCTGGCCGAGGCGCTGGCCGAAGCGCATCGCCCCGTCCCGGGCCTGCGGGACAAGATCGAGGCCATCGTCGCCTGCTACTGCGACTGGGCGGACCGCGACTGGTCCCTGTTCGCCTACCACCTGCTCACCCAGCACCTGTTCCTGGCGCTGGTCCCCGACGGCACGCCCAACCCGGTCGATGTCCTGCGCGAGGTCATCGTGAGCGCCATGACCGCCGGCGAGATCCCGCAGCGAGACCCCGATCTCGCGGCCGCCTCGGCCATCGGCACCGTGATGCAGCCCGCGACCTACAAGGTCTACGGCCGCTTCGAGGGGCCGCTCTCCGATCATGTGAGGTTCTTTGCCGACGCCGCGTGGGCGGTTCTCGCCGTCCCCGACCGCTAGTTCGGCAGTATCAGGCGCCGACGTAGACGAAGGCTTCGAGGCCGGACTTCAGGCGCACGGCGATCCGCTTGTAGTCCGAGACTTCATACGTGCCGGCGGCGGCGAGTTCAGCGGCCGTGATCTTCAAGACGACGCCCGGCACCTCGTCTTCGGCACGGTCCGAGGGCAGCGCGATCAGGTGATGGGTCTTGCCGCTGGTCTTCACGACCTCGGCGTCGCGAATCTCGAGCAGCGACGTCGAGTACCCCGGCAGGGAATCGGCGCGACCCTCGAGCCGCCGGCCGAAGGTCGCGAGCTGCACGTCCTCCTGCTGCAGCGTGCCGTAGGAGAAGAGCCAGACGTCGGTCAATGCGGTTCCTTACTTATGATCCTGAGCGACGCGAAGGAGCAGGACGGCAGCCCTGAGTTCCGTCAGCCCTCGCGGGCCAGGGCGGTAAAGGCTTCGGCGAAGGCCTCGCGCGGGCCGCCGATGCCGGTCTCGCTGAAGATGTCGGCGGTCAGCGACTTCACGGCGTTCTCGTCGATGCGCACGCCGTTGTTTTCGAGGAAGCCGCGCGCGGCCTTTACGGCCTCGTCCATCGCGCCGCCGCGCTTGTAGAGCTGGTAGTAGTCGGGATGACCACCGCGGCCCAGCGCCTCGGCCAGCACGTCGGTGAAGTTCACCACCTTGAGCGAGGGATAGATCGCCTCGGCGCCGGAGAGCGCGCGATGGCAGGAATGATACATGGTGACGATCGTGTCGGCCCCGGCCTCGACCGCGCCCATGACCAGATCGCGATGGATCGCCTGCTCGCGCGCCTTGAACTTCGCCGCCTGGCCGCCGCACGCATAGGAAAAGCCCGAATCCTGCGGCAACTCGACCAGCTCCAGGTTCGGTACGGCGCCCAGCAGGGCGCGGATGCTCCCGACCGTGGCGCCGATGCCCTGGTGCTCGTGGATCACGACGCGGCGCTTCGGCTGCTCCGCCGTGAAGCGCGCCTTCAACGCCGCGAGGTTGGCGGCGAGGAACTCACTGACATGGCCCATGTCGAACGCCGGTTCCTCGACGTCCTTCTCCAGCTCGTCGAAATTCTTGGTGCAGGTCGGGCACCAGGTCAGGACCTTGGAAGCCCCCGACTGGCCGAAGCGCTGGAAGGTGCGATGCCCCATGCGTTCGTAGGTCGGCAGATCGGCTTCCTGGAACTGGTAGACGCCGCAGCAATGGGCGGTGCCGCCGACCACGTCGAAGTCGAGCTCCAGCGCGTCGAGGATATCCATCACGTTCAGCACGATGTGCGGCGTGCGCAGTACGTTGCAGCCCGTATAGAACAGCACGTCGGCGGTGCGTCGCTCGGCCGGCGCCAGGATCTGCTTCAGCGTCTCGGACGGGAGCTGCATGCTGGCCAGCAGCCGCACGGCCTGGGCCATGTGGCGGAAGCGGCTGGCCGCGTTGGCGGCGCCCTCTTGCACCGGGCGCGTCGCTTGCAGCGACTTCATCTTGGCGATGGTCACCCACTGGCGGACGTTGATGCCCTCGGGACAGGCGGCGTTGCACTGGGCGCTGCCGTCACAGGCGCCGAGCCACTTGTCGAGCAGCGGCGCCGCGGCCCCGCCCTCGCGCGTGAGCGACAGGAGTTCGCCGACCCTCTGCACCGCCTCGCCGGCATCGAGCCCGCTTTCGCGCGCCGTGGGACAGGCCTCGAAGCACTTGCCGCAGGTCGTGCAGCGATCGGCCGCCTGGGCGGCCAATGCTTCCAGCCTGTCGGCATAGGCGCTCATCAGCGCTGGCCCATCCGCCTGTTGTACTCGAGTTCTTCCGGCGACGGCTTGAGGCCGACGGCGATGCGATAGCTGCCCAGTTCCGAAATCTGGCTGAACGGCAGGGTGAGGTTGAGCTCCTCCTGCGACTGGCCGCGCGGGCTGGCGCTCGACAGCTTGAAGTCGGCGGTGAAATCCTGGCCCTGGATGACCTGGCCCGAGGCGCCGATCACACGGACGAAGTATGGCACGCGCGTCTGGCCGGCGATGGCCGAGGGTCCGGCTGTGACCGCCACGCGCATGATCAGTGTCACGTCCATCTGGTTGCGCCGCAGAGAGCACTTCGAGCCGGCGCCGGTGAGCACCGCCTCGTACTCGACATCGCGCGGATCGCGGCCCGGCCCATCCTTGAAATGGGTCAGCCGGCCGGCATCCTGGACCGTGAACGGCGCCGGACAGTAGGCATCCGCCGATTCATTGGAGCCGCCGCCGCAGGCGGAAAGAACGAGCGCGAGCGCGACCGGCGCGGCGCGGAAATACATACTGAGGGTCATGCCAGAGTCTTGTGTGAGCCGTCGCAAAGCGGTTTCTTGGAACTGTGCTTGCAGTCGCAGAGCCAGTAGTCGCCGGCTTTCTCGACCGAGTACTTCATGGGAACGAGGCCGGAGCCCTTGTGACTGCCGTCGCAGAACGGCTGGGCCTTGCTCAAGCCGCAGGCACACCACCAGTAGTCCTTGCCCGACTCGAGAGCGACCTTCGAAGGCGCCCTGGCCGCGACAACCGGCTCGGTCATGTTGCTTTCCCCGTTGCGGCGGCTTTGTTACGGTGCCGCGCCAATCCGTACCGCGCGGACTCTAGGCAATGGTCCGCAGGCCCGCAAGCGAACGGGTCGGCATAGTGTCGAACGAATTTTCATGGTCACCCAGAAGAAGCCGCTCACGATCCTGCTCGCCAGTCCGCGCGGCTTCTGCGCCGGTGTCGACCGCGCCATCCAGATCGTCGAGCAGGCGCTGAAGCGTTACGGCCGGCCGGTCTATGTCCGGCACGAGATCGTGCACAATCGCTTCGTGGTCGAGAACCTGGAGGCGAAGGGCGCGATCTTCGTCGACGAGCTCGACGAGGTGCCCGACGACCGTCCTGTCGTCTTTTCCGCGCACGGCGTGCCGAAATCCGTGCCGGCCGAGGCCGGCCGGCGCAACCTGCTCTATGTCGATGCGACCTGCCCGCTGGTCTCCAAGGTCCACCGCGAAGCCGAACGTCACAGCGAATCGGGACGCACCGTCGTGCTGATCGGCCATGCCGGCCATCCCGAGGTGATCGGCACGATGGGCCAGCTGCCCGATGGGGCCGTGATCCTGGTCGAGGATGCCGCGCAGGCCGAGACGGTCGAGGTGCCCGACCCGCAGAACCTTGCCTACGCCACCCAGACGACCTTGTCGGTCGACGACACGACCGGGATCGTCGCGGTGCTGCGCCGTCGCTTTCCCGCGATCCAGGGCCCGAAAATGGAAGACATCTGCTACGCGACCACCAACCGGCAGGCGGCGGTCAAGGCGATCGCCGGACGCTGCGACGCGCTGGTGGTGATCGGCGCACCCAACTCGTCGAACTCGATGCGCCTGGTCGAAGTTGCCGCCAATTATGGCTGCACGAAGTCGCGGCTGGTCCAGCGCGCCGCCGACATGGACTGGGCGTGGCTGGGCGAGGCCCGCCGCCTTGGCATCACGGCCGGGGCCTCGGCGCCCGAGCTGCTGGTCGACGAGCTGATCGAGGCCTGCCGCGCGCGCTACGACGTCACCGTCGAGGAAGTGCGCACGACCGAGGAAAGCGTCGTGTTCAAGCTGCCGCGCGCGCTGGTGGCCTGACGTGGCGGTCTACACGGAAGTCGGCGATACCGAGCTCGAAGCCTTTCTCGCCGAATACGACATCGGCCGGGCCGAATCCTTCAAGGGAATCGCCGAAGGCGTCGAGAATTCGAACTACCTGCTGACCACGACCCGGGGCCAGTACATCGTCACGCTCTACGAACGGCGGGTCGATCCCCGGGACCTTCCCTTCTTCCTCGGGCTGATGGATCACCTGGCGGCGCGCGGCATCAACTGCCCGCAGCCGATCCACGGAAGCGACGGCAACGCCCTGCGGTCACTCGCCGGCAAGCCGGCGGCGATCACCAGCTTCCTGCACGGGATGTGGCCGCGGCGCATGACGGTCGGGCATTGCGCGCCGGTCGGCGAGGCGCTGGCCGGCCTGCACCTCGCGGGCCAGGACTTCGCGCTCAGGCGCCCCAATGCGCTGTCGGTGGCGGGCTGGCGCCCGCTCTGGGAGGGCTGCCGCCGTGAGATCGATGCGCCGCTCGACCAGGAACTCGGCAGCGAGATCTCGTTCTTCGAAGCGAACTGGCCGCGCGACCTGCCGGCCGGCGTGATCCACGCCGACCTGTTCAACGACAACGTCTTCTTCCTGCAGGACAAGCTCTCGGGCCTGATCGACTTCTACTTCGCCTGCAACGACCTGCTGGCCTACGACGTCGCGATCTGCCTGAACGCCTGGTGCTTCGAGATCGACAATTCCTTCAACGCCACCAAGGCGCGCGCCCTGCTCCAGGGTTACGAGCGCGTGCGCAAACTCGGCGACGACGAGAAGCGGGCGCTGCCCCTGCTGGCGCGCGGCGCGGCGCTGCGCTTCCTGCTCACCCGGCTCTACGACTGGGTGCATACGCCGCCCACCGCGCTGGTGAAGCGCAAGGACCCGCAGGAATATCTCGCCAAGCTGCGCTTCCATCGCGGCGTCACCTCTCTCTCGGATTACGGATTGTGAACGAACCCGCGAAGGTCGAAATCTTCACCGACGGCGCCTGCAGCGGAAACCCGGGGCCGGGCGGCTGGGGCACCATCCTGCGCATGGGCGAGAAGGAACGCGAACTCTCCGGCGGCGACCGCGCGACCACCAACAACCGCATGGAACTGATGGCCGCCATCCAGGGGCTCGAGGCCCTGAAGCGGCCCTGCCACGTCCGCCTCTTCACCGACAGCGTCTATGTGAAGGACGGCGTGACCAAGTGGATCCACGGCTGGAAGAAGAACGGCTGGAAGACGTCCGACAAGAAGCCGGTCAAGAACGTCGAGCTATGGCAGCGCCTCGACGCCGCCCGCGCCGTCCATCACGTCGAGTGGCACTGGGTGAAGGGCCATAGCGGCCATCCCGAGAACGAACGCGCCGACGCGCTGGCCCGTGCGGCCATCGCGACCCTCAGGGCGCAGCGCTAGAGGATCAGCCGCGCTTCGGCTGCGCCGGGACGGGCTTCTTTTCGCCCTGCTTGTCCATCACGAGGTCGAAGCCCTCGCGCTTGCCGTCGCAGGGATTGTCGCCTTCGGCCAGACGCCAGACCTGCGACTTGCCCGAGCGGCGGAAGGTGAGCAGGCCGGCCACCTTGCAGGGCGTGCCCTTCTCGACCGAAGCGACGCGGAAGGCGACCTCGCCGCGAACCTGGACCACCCCGGCCGCAATGCGCTGGACCACGCCGTCGATCGAAACCCAGTCGCCCTCGGTGCCGGGCGCGACACTGTCGAGGCGGCCCTTCACGGTCCAGAGATTGCCCTGGCGGGTCACCGTCACTTCGCCGGGCTTGGCGCCCTTGATCTTGGAATAGCGGCCCCACGTGATCCGGCGCGCCTCGGCGAAGAGCTGCGCCTCGGCATCGGAATCGATGACCGTTCGCTCGACCTTCGGGGGTGCGGGCGGCAGCGGCGACGAGAGATCGGTAGGCGATGCGCCGCGTTCGGTGACCGGCGCCCGCTCCGGCGGTGGCGCCGGATAATAGGACGCGGGCGGCTGCGGGGCGGCGGCCGGCTGGGCGAAGGCCGGCGCGGCAACGACCAGGGCAGCGAGAAGGGCGATCGACGAGAGGGCTTTTTTCATTTGCATGAGTTTTACCTGAGGGGCTTGAACGAGGCTATCGCTTCCCGCCGGCCGGCGGGGTCGTGGGGGCCGCGGGCGCGGGAGCGCCGGAACTGGCGAGCCCGGCTTCCGCCCGACGTGCGGCCGGGGTGCCTGCGGGCACCAGCTTCAGCACGCGGCTGAAATCGGCGTTGGCGGCATCGCGCGACCCGCGGGCGAGATGGGTGAAGCCGCGTTCGAGCAGCGCCTCGGTATGGTCCGGTGCGATCGCCAGGGCGCGGTTGAGGTCGGCCAGCGCGCGGCCGGTATCCCGGGCATTGCGCCAGGCCGCGGCGCGCAGCACCAACGCGTCGATATCGTCCTGCCGGAGGCGGAGGGCCCGGTCGAAGTCGGAGATGGCACGCGGCCACGACTGCATCGCGGCGTAGGAGAGACCGCGATCGATCCAGAGGTCGGGATCGTTGGTCTTGAGCTCCAGGGCCCGGGTCTGTGCAGCGGCGGCCTTGTCGGCAGCACCGGCCTCCATCCAGGCCTGCCCCGCCTGGACGTAGAGTTCTGCCCGCAAGCCCGGCCGATCCTGCCCCATGTCGCGGGCGATCGCCTCGAACTGCGCCGCGG